>Ga0068858_100001195_pt1 | contig 26893 bp, 18 predicted proteins | sample KBSSwiS12_FD_66589 | JGI IMG/M metagenome (GOLD analysis project Ga0068858, IMG submission 66589) | Switchgrass rhizosphere microbial communities from Kellogg Biological Station, Michigan, USA - KBS Switchgrass S1-2 | ecosystem: Host-associated > Plants > Roots > Rhizosphere > Soil ... | reverse complement strand
CGGTGGCCGGAGGCCCGCTGGACAAGGAGTCCCTCATGACCGCCATGCTCACACCTGGCCGAACAGCCAGGGTAGCCTTCTTCTTCTTCGCCGTTTTCGCAGCGGCGACGGTTCGAGTCCAGGCGCAGACTCATTTCGCGGGCGCGATCGGACCCGGTTCGACGTACGAGATCGATGTCCCAGCCGTCTGGAATGGCGCCCTCGTTGTCTACGGGCACGGCCTCGTCCAGGCCGACCAGCCGGTCGTGCCGCCCACGGCGCAAGCAGGGTACAACCAGATTCGCGGCGCCCTGCTCGCCACCGGATTTGCGGTCGCCGCGTCCAGCTATTCGAGCAACGGCTGGGCGCTGGCGGATGCGGTGCGCCGCACACACCAACTGAGCGACATCTTTGCCTCAAAAGTCGGACACCCGCGCCGCACGTTGCTGATGGGACATTCGTTGGGCGCACTTGTTACTGTGAAGCTCGCCGAAACGTATCCAACCGAGTACGACGGGGTGTTGTCGATCTGCGGGCCGCTCGGTGGTCCGCTCCCGGAGTTGCAGTATGCCGGTGACGCTCGGGTCACTTTCGATTTCTACTTCCCGGGCGTGCTGCCGGGAACACCTTTCTCGGTCCCCCCGGGCACCGTGTACCTATCTCCACTCGATCCGGGTGGGCCCAGCCCGCTGTTCCTGAGCGTCTTCGGCGCGTTGACAGCCGACCCCCTGTCGACGCTGGCGTGGGCGACCGCCGCGAAGCTGCCGTTCAACGACCCGACCGAGCTCGGTATGTCGGCGCTCTACGTGGTCGGCTTCGTTCTGGGTTACACGAACGATTTCATCGACCGGGTGAACGGCAAGCTGCCGTACGACAACGTCGACACGCTCTATCAGGTCCACGTCGCCGATCCGGCGACGAATGCCTATCTGAGCGGTCTTCTCAATGCCGGCGTGAGCCGCTTCGACGCCGACCGCGCGGCCTTGAACTACTACGAGCGCAACTACGCGCCAACCGGCGATATCGGCGCTCCGGTGTTGACGATGCACACGACGCGTGATCCTGGCATCCCGTACCAGCACGAGACCATCTTTGCTGCGGCAGTTGCTGCTGCCGGGAAATCGGACCTGCTGTTGCAGCGATCGTTCGACCGATGGGGCCACTGCACCATCACGCCGACCGAGATCCAGACGGCCCTCGGCGATCTCGTGCAGTGGGTCGAGACCGGGATCAAGCCATAGACCGGACGCCCGACATGTGGAGGTTTCCTTCGCTCGAGAGCATCTGGCAGGACCTCAAGTACTCCGTTCGCAGCTTACGAAAGCAACCGGGATTCACGGTGATCTCGGTGTTCGTGCTCGCCAGTGTCACCGGACTGAACACGAGCCTGTTCACGGCGGTCAACGCGCTCACGCTTCACCCGCCCGCCGGCATCACCAGGACCTCAGGTGTCGTCGCTCTGTATCCGGCCGTGCCGATAGGCGAGCCACCCGTGTTCACCGTCGGCGAGTATCGGTTTCTCGCTGAGCACGCCAGAGCGATCGATGCCGTGGCAGTCTCAGGCGGGTCGTCCGTCCAGCTCGGGCCGGATGGCGTCAACGGTACCGTCATCCCGTTCGTCGCCAGCGGCAACTTCTTCAGTACCCTCGGGATTCCGCTGGTGCGCGGCCGTGGCTTTCAGCAGGACGAAGATCGTCCTGAGGCGCCTCGCGCGGTCGTGGTGCTCGGATCAGGAATCTGGGAAGGCCGTTTCGGCGGCAATCCAGACATCGTGGGACGCTCCATTCTCCTCAACAACATGCCGTTCACCGTGGTCGGCATCGCATCGCGTGAGTTCGTCGGCCTGGAACCGTCGATGACCGGCGCGCCTGGGCTCTTCCTGCCGCTGGCGGCGCTCCAACTCCTGCGGCCCGACTTCGAACCCGCTTCCGGTCTCGCGACCTTGATCGGCAGGCTTGCGCCGCAAGCGACCCGGGAGCAGGCGCGCGCCGAGGCGGACGTCCTCCTCGCCCGGTTTCACAGACAAGCGGGAACCGACGCGCGCAGGACCATCGTCACCAGCACCGCATTCTTGTCGCACCCGGGTCGGAGCGTCATCCTGGTGCTGTTCGGCCTGATTTCCATCGCGCTGATGCTGGTCTGGCTGCTCGGCTGCGCCAACGTCGGCAACCTGCTGCTCGCCCGCGCAGCGGCGCGCGCGCAGGAGATCGGCATCCGTCTTTCGCTGGGCGCCAGCCGGCCCCGCGTCATCCGGCAGCTGCTGACGGAAGGATTCGTGCTGGCGTTCGTGGCAGGCGCGCTGGGCGTGGGCATCGCGTACGCGTTGCCGTCGCTCGTCGTGCGCTTCGTCGGGGATCGTGCCGCGCTCGATGCCGTGAACTTCAGTCTCGCGCCGGACCGCGTGGTTCTCGGGTATGCGCTCCTGCTCTCGGTTGCCTCGTGCATGGCGTTCGGTCTTGCGCCGGCGCTGCACGCTACGCGATCGGATGTCGCGAGCGCTCTCAAGGATCGCGACGCATTGCCGCCGTCGCGGTTTCCGATTCGCGGCGTTCTGCTCGGCGTGCAGGTGGCCATCAGCGTCATCGTGCTCGTGGGAGCCGGGCTGCTCGTCCGCCGGGTTCAGCGGCAGGCATCGTTCGATCCCGGGATTCCGCTCGGCGACCTCAGCGTGGTGTCGTTTTCCGTGCAGGGCGAACCGTACGACCAGACGCGTACGAAGGCGTTTCTCGCGGATCTCACGGCGTCACTGCAACAACTGCCAATCGGCCGCTTTGGACTCACCACCAACGAACCGTTTTCGCAGGGCAACCCTGAGGTGTTTCGCCTGGCAGGCGAGACCAGCGAGCAGAACAAGCGGATCAGCGTGGTGGATGTGACGCCCGGTTATCTGGACGTGCTCCGTGTCCCGATCGTCGCCGGAAGGAATTTCCTCGAAACCGACTCGAACCGGCCGGTGGCGTTGATCAACGAGTCGATGGCGCGCCGGTACTGGCCGAACGAAGACCCGATCGGGAAGACATTCGTGGCCGGTCAGGCCGACACCCGCGAGATCGTCGGCGTGGTGCGCAATGTCTCGGACGGTCTGGAAGAAACCTACCCGATGTTCTACCGGCCATTCGGCTCGTCATCCGCCACAGGCGGGGCCACTGGTGCGGCGCGGGACGTCGGCGCGCAAGGCGGCCGGATCCGAGTGATCGCCGGCGGCGGGTTCGCCACGCTCGTCGTCAGATCCAGCCGCAAAGGCCTGTCCGACGAAATCGCCCGCGCAGTCGCGCAGGTCGATTCGCACGTGCGGTCACAGACCAGGCTGCTGTCGGCCGCTCTCGAAGAACGGCGCAAAGCGCTTCGCGCGGGTCCCATTCTCGCGGGGCTCCTCGGTGTGTTCGCCCTCGGGCTCGCGACGGTCGGCATGTTCGGCGTCTTCGCCTACGCGGTGCGGCAGCGCACGCGCGAGATCGGGATCCGGATGGCGCTCGGAGCGCAGCCGGCGGACGTCGTGCGGCTGATCCTCGCCGGCCATTCGCGCGCCGTCGTAGTTGGACTGTTCGTCGGGCTTCTCGGCGCGATGGCTGCGTCACAGGTCCTCCGCAGCTTCCTCTACGGTGTCAGCCCATTCGATCCGATCGCGTACCTCGGCGTCGCCGCGGTGCTCGCATTCGCGGGCATCGCGGCCACTTACATACCGGCACGCCGCGCCACGAGGATCGACCCGATCGCGGCATTGCGTTGCGACTGATCGAGCGCCGGCTGGTCAGGCGGACCGTGGGTTGAGCACCGACGGCAGCGTGATGGAAAACGTCGACCCCTCGGGTCCGCTGGATTCGAGAACCAGGGCGCCGTTGTGCGCCTCTGCGATCCACCTCGCGATGGGAAGGCCGAGGCCGGCTCCTTGTCCGCGGCGGGCCGGATCGAGCTGGACGAAGCGTTCGAAGATCCTGGCTTGATCCGCCGGCGGAATGCCGGGGCCGCTGTTCGTCACGCGGATCCTGACCGCTTCGGAATCCTGGCACATCTCGACCGCGACCGAACCGCCTGGCGGCGTGTGCTGCACCGCATTCTGCAGCACGTTCAGCACCATCTGGTGGAGCAGATCCTCATCTCCTCGAAACGGGATCTCCCGCACGCCGTCCCAACGGATTGCGACCCCGCGCTCCGCGGCCAGGACGTCGACGGCGCGACGACAATCGTCAACCACTTCCTCCAGATAGAGATCCACCGGTCGAAGGGGATAACCGCCGGCATCTGCTCGCGCCAGCACGAGCATGTCGTCCACCAGACGGCCCAGACGGCGCGATTGGTCGCCGATGATCGTGAGCGCTTCGCGATATTCTCCCTCGTCTCGACGTTCGCGGCTCAGCGTCACATCAACGGCCGAGCGGACCACGGAAACAGGTGTGCGCAGCTCGTGCGAAGCGTCAGCCATGAACTGTCGCTGAGTCTGCAACGCGGCTCGAAGGCGAACGACGAGACTGTTGAATGCGCGAGCGAATTGACCCAGCTCGTCTTCCCTATCCGCAGGTCCGAGGTCCTCCATTCCCGTCAGGGAGATCCGGGCCGCCTGCCGCGCCATCCCCGCGATCGGCCGCAGCCCGACAGAAGCCAGCCAGAATCCTCCGGCGCCCGCGAGCAGGAGCGCAATCGGGATCCCGACGAGCATCGCTTCCTGCACTTCGTGCCGTTCACGCCCCACGTCGGCGAGAGTGCTGCCAACCAGGAATGTCAACGTCATAGGGCCGAAGTCATGCCTTCGGGCGTGGAGACGCCATCCACCGGCTGGCGTCTGCTCGGTCCAGGACACCGATTCCGCTTTCGGCGGTGGAGACCAGCCGTTCAGATCGAGACCGCCCCAGCTGGCCGCGAGTTGCCTGCCATGGGCGTCGAAAATCGCGACGGCACGGCCGTCGGCGGCGACGGTCAACCGGGCTTCCTCGGCCGCGGTCTCGAGGCTGACCTGTTCCGCGAGTTCGGCACGGATGACGTTCGTGAGCGTCGTCGTCAAGCCTGCGAGCTCACGATCGACGCGGCGCATGCCGATGCGTCCCTGCTGCCAGAGGACGTACCCCGCGAAAAGGCCAAGCACGATCACCAGCGCGAGCGTGTACCAGAGCGTGAGGCGCGCGCGAAGAGACAGCGTCCTCATGACGGGTCGGGCGCGACCGCCAGCTGATAGCCTTCACCACGGCGGGTGCGAATGAACGATTCGGATCCCGGTCGATCCAGCTTGCGGCGCAGCCGCTGGATGTATACGTCGACAACGTTCGACAGCGGATCGTAGTGCTCGTCCCACACGTGCTCGGCAATGTCTGCACGGCTGACGACATCGCCCGCCCGGCGGGCCAGATACTCGAGGAGCGCGTACTCCTTCGCGGTCAGGAGCACCTCGCGGTTTCGCATGCGGGCACCGCGGCTGCGGGTGTCGAGAGCGAGCGGACCGACAGTCAGCCGCTCGGGAAGCAGTGGGCGCCGGCCACGCCGGACCAGCGCGCGAAGTCGCGCCAGCAGCTCGCCGAAATCGAAGGGTTTGACGAGATAGTCGTCAGCTCCGCAGTCGAGGCCCTCGATCCGCGCATCCACCGCGTCACGTGCAGTGACCATCAGGATCGGGACGGCGCACCCGGAAGCCCGGATGGTGCGGCAGACGGAGAACCCATCCTTCACCGGGAGCATCACGTCGAGAATCACCGCGTCGTAGTCGGTCGTGCCGATCTGAAAGACCGCGGTGTCGCCATCGGCCGCCGTGTCCACGGCGTACGCCTGTTCGCGCAGCCCTTTCGCGAGCAGGCGGGCGGCGTTGGGTTCGTCTTCCACAAGCAGCACGCGCATGGTGACCGGCTTCCGCGCGATCATAGCGACGGTCATACGAATACGCTACCGGTGCCGTTCATGCTGGGTTCATCATCAGATCACTACACTGTCCGGGCCGGCTTCGGATGCGAAGCGCAAGGCGAATGAAGAAAAGTTTTCTGTGGCTGACGATGATCCTTTGGATGACTGGTCACGCTGTGGCGGCCCAGCGCCCCGCAGAGCAGCCCCTCACGGGGGTCGTCGTCGACGCCACTGGCGGCGTGCTGCCGAATGCGCAGGTGGAGCTGAAGAGCGGCACGGGGCCTCTGGTCGAATCCACCACCGCCGACAGCCTGGGCGCCTTTCGATTCGAGTCTGTCGCGACTGGACGCTATGAAGTGCTGGTGACGTTCCCCGGCTTCAGGCCGACGACCATGCGAATCACCGTGGGAAGTCGTGCCCCCGCCCCCCTCCGGATCACGCTGCCGCTTGCCGCCATTGAGCAGGAAGTGCGTGTCGGCCGGGGGTCGGCCGAGATCGAGGCGGCTACGGCGTCGAATCTCGACGTCGCCACCGTCGATCAGGAAACGATCGAGAACCTGCCGATTCTGGATCAGGATGTGCTCGGCACGATGGCGCGATTCCTCGATGCCGGCGCGATCGGAACGAGCGGCACCACGCTGATCGTCAACGGCATCGAAGTCAACAGCTTGAACGTCCCCGCCTCGGCCATTCAGCAAGTCAAGATCAACCAGGACCCGTACTCGGCGGAATTCGCACGCCCGGGACGCGGCCGGATAGAGATCCTCACGACACCGGGCTCGCAGGCGTATCACGGCACGGCGAATCTGTTCTTTCGCGATTCCGCGCTCAACGCCCGCAATGCGTTTGCCGCGACACGCCCCCCCGAGCAGCGCCGCAATGTCGAAGGCTTTCTCGGCGGACCGGTCCGCCACTCGGGGGCGACGTCGTTCGCCCTGTCGTTCCGGCGCGATGCCGAAGATCGGCAGGCGATCGTGGTCGCGCAGGATGGCGACGGCCCGATCCGGCAGAACGTCGCCACGCCGGTCAGGGCGCTGCTGGTGTCGGGCACGCTCACACACCAGCGCAGCAAGAACACGACAATCGCGCTCGGGCTGTCGTACCGGGACGAGACTGCGTACGGCCAAGGGGTCGGCGGATTCTCGCTGCCGTCGGCGGGAACAGACTGGAATCAGATCGAACAAGCGGCGACCTACACACAACAGACGGTGATCACCCCGAAATTGCTCAACCAGTTTCGCCTGCTGCTCGGAAACGAATGGGAGACCATGACGAGCCTCAGCCAGGCGCCGGCGATTCTGGTCCTCGATGCCTTCACCGGCGGCGGCGCACAGGGGGACTGGCTCCGGACGGAACACCACTTCACGCTGACAGACACTCTGACCTGGTCCTCGGGACGGCATGTCGTCAAGACCGGCTTCAACATCCCGGACTGGAGCCGCCGGCGGTACGACGACAACACCAACATCGGCGGGACGTTCTCCTTCTCGGGCCTGTCCGACTACGCTGCGGCACGGCCGTTCTCGTTCGTGCAGCAGGTGGGTAACGGGCACGTCGCATTTCTCGAGAAGGTGGTTGGCGGGTTCGTGCAGGACGACATCCGCGTGCGGCCGAACCTGTCGCTCGCGCTCGGTCTGCGATACGACTGGCAGAATTTCATGCATGACGCGAATAACGCCGGCCCCCGTGTGTCGTTCGCCTTCGCGCCGACGAAGGACGGCACGACGGTCATCCGGGGCGGGACTGGACTTTTCTACGACCGCACCGGGCCGCGGCCGATCCAGGACACGCTGCGGTACGACGGGGTCCGCCTCCTGCGGTACGTGATTCTCGATCCCGGTTATCCGGCCGCGGCACAACAGCGGCAGACGCTCGCAGCCCAGCCCGCCAGCATCGTCACGTTCGCACCGGATATCCAAATCCCATCGACGCTTCAGTACAGCCTCGGCCTCGAACGGCAGCTTCGCAAGGGGACCGTTGCGAGTGTTACTTACACGGGCTCCCGTGGTTTCAGTCAGTTCCGATCGCGCGACATCAACGCACCGTTGCCGCCGCTCTATACCGTGCGGCCGGATCCGACGGTCGGCGTGTGGCGGGAGATCGAGTCGGCGGGCACCGCGCAAAGTCACTCCCTTCAGCTCACGCTGAGGGGGCAATTCACGTCCTTTTTCAACGGATCGGTTCAATATTCGTTGAGCCGGACGATGAACGATACGGGCGGTCTGAATTGGACACCGCCGAACAGCTACGACCTGTCGCTGGAGTACGCACGCGCCGATTCCGATCAGCGCCACCGGTTCGATGTGCTGGGCACCATCCGTCCCGGATCGTTGTTCAACCTCGGGATTGCCGTGGCCCTCTACTCAGGCAGGCCATACTCGATCATCACCGGGCGCGACGACTTCAACACCGGCAGCGCGAATGCCCGGCCGCCCGGCGTGCCGCGAAACAGCCTCGAAGGACCGGGCTATGCGGATCTGGATCTGCGCTGGTCGCGCGCCATCCGTGTCGCCGGAACCGGGAAGGACGCGGCGGCCGTCACCCTGGGCGTCGACGCGTTCAACGTCCTGAACCGCGTCAACGAGTCGCGGTACATCGGCACCATCACGTCGCCGTTCTTCGGGCGCGCCATCTCGGCGCAGGCGCCGCGTCGGATACAGGCATCGCTGCGATTCAGGTTTTAGAGCTATTTCGATCTGTACGTGGGTTCCGCCTTCAAGCGGACCTGCTCACGGTCCGGCTCAAGCCGGACACTACGGACAAATGAAAAGTGCTCGACGTCGTTTTCGAACAAGGAGTGTCAGATGCGAAAGACAATGGCGATCGTTGCGTGGGTTGCGTGCGCCGTGTTCGCGGCACAGGCGCAGGATGGCCCCTATCGGCTGGTGAAGGAGATCAAGGTCGGCGGAGAAGGGGGCTGGGACTACCTGAGCGTCGACAGCGCGGCCAAGCGCCTGTACGTCAGCCACGCCACCAAGGCCGTCGTGATCGACCTTTCGAAGGACATGGTGGTCGGCGAGATTCCCGACACGCCCGGGATTCACGGCGCCATCGCCGTACCACCCAACCGTATCTTCACCAGCAACGGCCGCGGCAACAATGCCAGCATCGTCGACGCCAGGACGCTGCAACTCATCACCAAAGTTGAGACCGCTGCCAATCCCGACTTCATCATGTACGAGCCGAAGCACAAAGAGGTCTACACGATGAACGGCCGGGGCATGTCGGCGACGGTGATTGACGCGGCGGCCGGCAAGGTGGTGGCCACCATCCCGCTCGGCGGAAAGCCCGAAGCCGCGGTCACCGATGTCGCGGCGGACCGCGTCTACGTCAACATCGAAGACAAGAACAGCGTGGCCGTGATCGACGCCACGAAGCACGCGGTCGTCGCCAACTGGCCCATCGCGCCTGGAGAAGAGGCCTCGGGGCTTGCCATCGACGTCAAGAATCACCGGCTGTTCATCGGCGCGAGCAACAAGCTGATGCTGATGATGGATTCCACCAACGGCAAGATCGTCGGGCAGGTGCCGATTGGCACCGGCGTCGACTCGACCTGGTTCGATCCACAGACGGGATACGCCTTCTCTTCGAGCGGCGATTCGACGACGACGATTGCGCACGAGGACGCACCCGACAAGCTGACCGTGATCCAGACGCTGAAGACCGCGCAGGGCGCACGGACGATGACGATCGATCCGGTGACGCATCGGATCTACATGCCGACGGCCGAGTTCAATCCGCCTCCCGCCGGCGCGGCTCCGGGTCGCGGCCGCGCGACGCTGGTACCGGACTCGATGAAGATTCTCGTGTTCGGGCTGAACGGAAAGTAGAGACAGGCGCGCGAACGAAAGCCTTGCGGGTTGCCCCCATGAACCACAAAGATCACCAGGATCACAAAAGGGTTGTCTCCGTGATCAGTGTGGCCTTTGTGGTTCAACATGCAGCGGGAGTGCTGATGGCTGCTCGTTCGCGCAGATCGCGGATTGCCGGTTGGCTTGTTGGCGTGGCGGTGTCGGTCGCGAGCGGCGTCGCGGCCGCCGGTCAGGAGGCTTCGGGTCCGACCATCGATCCGCCCCGCCTTTCGCTGTTGTCCGAGCAGACGGCGGCTCAGGTGAGCGCAGCGCCCGATGCCGCGCCCCTGACGCTTCAGGCAGCGCTCGCGCAGGCGCGAGCGAACAGTCAGCAACTGCGCTCGGCCCTCCTCACGGCGCAACTCGCCACCGAGGATCGCGTGCAGGCGCGAGCCGGCTTGCTTCCGGGCGTCAACGGATTCCTCCAGCACATCTACACGGAGCCCAACGGCACGCCCTCTGGTGTGTTCGTCGCCAACGACGGGCCGCGCGTCTACAACGCGTGGATCACCGCGCATGGCGATCTGTTCTCGCCGCAGCGGTGGGCGGATTACCGCGTCGCGGCAGCGGCCGAAGCCGTGGCGAGGGCACGCGCCGATCTCGCGACACGCGGTCTCGTCGCGACGATCGTCCAGAACTACTACGCCCTCGTCGCCGCCGTGCGCAAGGCGGCGAGCGCGCTGCAGAGCGTCAGCGAGGCACAGACGTTCCTCGACATCACGCAGCGCCAGGAGCGAGGTGGTGAAGTGGCTCGGGCCGACGTCGTGAAAGCGCAGATCCAGGTGGAACAGCGGCTGCGCGACGCACAGGAGGCCCAGTTGAACGCGCTCAAGAGCCGGCTCGGGCTGTCCGTGCTGGTCTTCCCCGACTTCAGAGAGAACTTCACCGTCGTGGACGACCTCCAGGACGTAGCGCCGTTAATGACGCTCGACACCGTCAGGACGATGGCGACGGCGAGCAACCCGGACGTGAAGGCGGCCGAAGCCTCGGTGCAGCAGGAATCATCGGGCCTGGTCGGCGCGCGCAGCGGCTATCTGCCTTCGGTGTCGTTCGACTACTTCTACGGGATCAACGCCAACCAGTGGGCGATCACCGGCCCTGAAGGCGAACGCCTCCTCGGCTCGTCCGCATCCGTCCAGCTGACGATTCCACTGTGGAGTTGGGGTGCGGTGCAAAGCAAGATCCGGCAATCGCAGCTGCGCCTCCAGCAGGCAAAAGCAGAGTTGAGCTTCACGCAGCGGCAGCTGCAGGCGAACACGATCGCGTTCTACCGCGAAGCCGAGACGGCCCGTCAACAGCTCGACTCGCTGCGCACGTCGCTCGATCTGTCGACGGAGAGTCTCAGGCTGACGATTTTGCGTTACCAGGCTGGCGATGCGACGGTGCTGGAGGTCGTCGACGCCCAGACCACGCTGACCCAGGCGCGCATCGCCTACGACGATGGGCTCGTGCGTTACCGCGTGGCGCTCGCCAATCTCCAAATACTCACCGGGACTCCGTAGTGGTTGGATGCATCGACGGACGAATGCGAGCGATTTTGCGAAGGGGCCACTGACCATGCGCACAACCTCTGGACTCTGTTTCGCCGGGGTGCTGGGTCTGACGCTCGCTGCGTGCGCCAAAGAGGCGCCGGAGCCGGAGAAAGTCGCGCCCGTCGAGGTGGCTGCTGTTGTCAAAGGCACCATTCGGAACCTCGTGACGGCGGACGCGGTGCTCTACCCCAGGGATCAGGCGAGTATCACGCCGAAGATCAGTGCGCCCGTTCGCCGGTTCCTGGTGAACCGTGGCGACCACGTCAAGCAAGGACAACTGCTGGCCGAGCTCGAGAACCGCGACTTGCTCGCTGCGGTCACGGAAAGCAGGGGCCAGCTGGATCAGGCCGAGTCGAGCGCGCGTGTCGCGAACGCGTCGGTGCCTGAGCAGGTGACGAAAGCGCAGACCGACATGGAAGCCGCTCGGGCGCAAACAGACGCCGCCCAGAAGCTGCTTGACAGCCGCCAACAGTTGCTCAAGGAAGGGGCAATCGCGAGAAAGATGGTCGACGAAGCGCAGGTCGCGTTGGCGCAAGCGCGCGCCCAGCTCGACACGGCGCAGCAGCACTTGACCGCGCTGCAGTCTGTCGGCCGGCAGGAAGTGGTGAAGAATGCGGCGGCGCAAGTCGAGGCCGCGCGAGGGCATCACGAAACGGCGCAGGCGCAGGTCAACTACTCCGAGATTCGGAGTCCGATCACCGGCGTCGTCACCGATCGGCCGCTCTACGCGGGTGAAATGGCGAATGCCGGCATGCCGCTGTTGACGGTGATGGACGTGTCGTCGATCGTCGCCCGGGTGAATCTCTCGCAGGCGCAGGCGAAGGACGTCAAGGTCGGCAACGAGGCGACGCTGACGCCGACAGACGGCAGCCAGGCCGTGACTGGCAAGGTGACGATCGTCAGCCCGGCCGTCGATCCCAACAGCACCACGGTGCAGGTGTGGGTGCAGGCCGTCAATCCGGGCGAGCGGTTGCGCGCCGGAGCGTCTGTCCACGTGACGATCGTCGCCGCCACGATCGATGGAGCGACGCTCGTCCCGGCGGCGGCCATCCTTCCGGCCGAAGAGGGCGGGTCAATGGTCGTAACGGTCGATGAGACGAATACCGCGAACCACACAAAGGTGCAGCCTGGCGTGCGCGAGGGCGACCTGGTTCAGGTGCTCTTCGAGCTCCAGCCGGATGCCACCGTCGAAGGCGTTCAGCCGGGTGAGCGGGTCGTCACCGTCGGAGGCCTCGGGCTGGAGGACGGCGCAAAAGTGCGGGTGGTGAAGCCCGGCGAGAGCGCCGAAGAAAGCAAGACACCGGACGGGAAGAACGCCGACGAAAAGAAGCCCGCTGAGGGCAGGAAGTAATGTCGTCCAAGTCCGGCAATGTGACCGATGCGGCCGGCGAGCACTGGACCGCGCAACACGGCAAGCCGATCATCTTCGTCATCCTCATGCTGGTGGCGATCGGCGCCTATCTCGCGTCAACGATTCCCGTTGCGGTATTCCCGGAGGTGGATTTCCCGCGCGTGGTGGTGGGGGTTGACAACGGCGTCGCGCCAATCGACCAGATGCAGGTCACCGTCACACGGCCGATCGAAGAAGCGTTGAACACGGTTCAGGGTCTCGAGCGCGTTCTGTCGATCACCAGCCGCGGGTCCGCCGAAGTCGACTTGTTCTTCTCGTGGAAAGTCGACATGTTCCAGACGCTCGCGCGGGTCAACGCGGCGTTGGCCAGTGTTCAGGGCACACTTCCGCCAACGGCCAAGGTCACCGCGAATCGCCTCACTTTTGCGGCGTTCCCGATTCTGGGCTACAGCCTCACCTCGGATACGGTGCCGCAGACCACGCTGTGGGAACTTGCCACCTACGATCTGAAGCCGCGACTCAATCGGATGGGCGGCGTGTCGACGGTCGTCGTGCAAGGCGGCCAGGAACCGGAGTTCGAGGTCAAGCCGGACCCCGCGAAGCTCCTGCAAACCTCCATCACCGTCCCGGCATTGCTCGAGGCGATCGGCCGCAGCAATCTCATCGATTCGCCGGGCCTGTTCGAAAGCAATCACCAGCTCGTGCTGAGCCTCGTGAGCGGGCAGGCCCGGTCGCTCGATGATGTCTCCCATATCGTCGTGAAGACGACACCGCTCGGCGCGCCGATCCGCGTCGGCGACATCGCCGAGGTGTCGTCGACGGTCAAGCCCGTCTACACCGTCGTGACGGCGAACACGAAGCCCGCCGTGCTGTTGAACGTGTTTCGCCAGCCCGACAGCAACACCGTCACGGTCGCGAACGCGGTGCAGACAGAAATCGAGGCCATCCGCCGCGAGTTGCCAAACGGCGTGGTGCTGCAGCCGTTTTACGATCTGTCGGAGCTCGTCAACGACTCGATCAGCAGCGTGCGCGATGCGGTGATTGTCGGGCTCGTCCTGGCGTCGCTGATCATGGTGCTCTTCCTGCGCGACTGGGGCACGTCGCTCGTCGCCGGCCTCGTCATCCCGGCCACGCTGGCGATCACGTTCATCGCCTTGCGCGTGCTCGGCGAGAGCTTCAACCTGATGACCCTCGGCGGCCTGGCGGCCGCGGTCGGCCTGGTCATCGACGACGCGATCGTTGTCGTCGAGAACATCGTCACGCACCGCGACTCGGGACAAAGTCGGGCCGAGTCCATTCGCAGCGCGCTCCGCGAGATCCGTGTTCCCCTCGTCGGATCGACCGTGACCCCGATCGTCGTCTTCCTGCCGTTGATTTCGATGACCGGCGTCAACGGGACGTTCTTCCGGGCGCTCGCGATCACCGTCGGCATCGCGCTGCTGAGCTCGCTGGCCCTGGCCCTGACCTGGACGCCGACACTCAGTCATTACTTCATTCGACCCCGCGCGAAGGACGAGCGCTCGCACGAGAGCGTGCCTCCCCGATTGATGCGCGTCTACGAACGCGTGCTGCGGATATCCCTCGAACGCCCGATCCTGTTGATGCTCGCGAGCGTCGGCCTGGTGATCGGCTCGTACTTCTGCTACAACGCGCTCGGGACCGGCCTGCTGCCGGCGATGGACGAAGGGGGGTTCATCCTCGATTACCTCACGCCAGCCGGCGCGTCGCTCGCTGAAACGAACCGGCAGATCGGCATCGTGGAGCAGATTCTCCGCGCAACGCCGGAGGTCGAGAGCACGTCGAGACGGACGGGATTGGAGCTGGGCCTCGCGGCGGTGACGGAAGCCAACAAGGGCGATATCGCCGTCAAACTCAAGCGCGACCGGGGGCGCACATCCGATGAGGTCGTCTCGGAAGTTCGCGACAAGATTCTCAAGCAGCTGCCGTCGCTCGACGTGGAGTTCGTGCAGAAGCTCCAGGACATGATCGGCGATCTGACCAGCGCCCCGGAGCCGATCGCCATCAAGCTGTTCTCGCAGGACCCGGCGCTGCTCCGCGAATGGGGACCGAAAGTCGGCGAAGCGATCAAGAAGCTGCCCGGCGTGGTCGATGTGCTCGACGGCATCGAGAACACGATCAGCGGCCCCGCGACATTGTTCAGGGTCGATCCCGAGATCGCCGCGCGGGCGGGATTCACCCCCCAGGAAATCGAGCTCGACACGAGCGCGATCCTGCAGGGGGAGCCCGCACCAACGCCGGTCGTGCTGAACGACCGCGCGTACACCATTCGCGTCAGGTTTCCCGAGTCGACGCGCGCGTCGACCGAGGCCATCAAGAACACACTGCTCGTCAGCTCGACGGGAAAGACCGGGACCCTCGGCTCGCTGGCCACGGTGGAGGAGATCCCGGGGCAGACGGAAGTGCGACGCGAGAACCTGCAGAGAAACGTGACGGTCACCGCGCGGCTCGAAGGTCTGGACCTCGGTTCCGGCGTCAAGGAGGTGCAGAAGGCGATCGCCGATCTGCACCTGCCTGCGGCCATCCGTGTGGAATACGGTGGCGGCTACGCCGAACAGCAGCAGTCGTTCCACGATCTGATGATCGTGCTCGCGCTCGCGATCGTGCTGGTCTTCACCGTGTTGCTGTTCGAATTCGGCGGGTTCGCGGCGCCGATCGCCGTCGTCGCATCGGCGCTGCTCTCGACGACCGGGGTGTTTCTCGCCCTGCTCGTCACACGGACCACGTTCAACCTGTCGTCGTTCATGGGGCTGATCATGGTGATCGGCATCGTCGCCAAGAACGGCATCCTCCTGCTGGATGCGGATCAGCGGTTTCGCGCCGAAGGCCTGTCGGCTGAAGAGAGCATGATTCGCGCGGGCGAGCGGAGACTGCGGCCGATCATGATGACGGCTCTGGCCACCGTCGCCGGCATGATTCCGTTGGCGCTCGGCTGGGGCGCCGGATCGCAGATGCTGCAACCGCTGGCGATTGCGGTCGTCGGCGGGATCGTCGCGTCGATGGTGCTGTCGCTGGTGATCACACCAGCGGTGCACTACTACCTCGCCGGCTAGCTGTCCTCGGCGTCTTTTTCCTTCGCCTTCGTTTTCGCCTTGGTGGCGCGCTTACGCGTGGCGCGCGCCGGGGCCGGCTCGCTGGTCGCCTGTAAGACGACGAGGCGGGTGGCAAACGTACGACGACCGTGCTCGTCGAAGTCGATCACTGTGTGATGCTCGTTGACCTCGACCAGCGTGCCCGGCCCGTAGGTCGGCTGCACGACACGGTCGCCCTTCGTCCACGATTTCATGGTTATCCTTGAGACCTTCAACAAGCCCGTTGACTTCAGGCCACGGGCTTCAGGCTACGGACTTCGAGCAAAATCGCAGAGTCCCGGAGCCCCGAGCCTGAACCCGGCGCCTGCTCTGATTTGGTTCCTGCCGACTACCAGCGCGGCTCGCGCCGACCGCCACCACCGCCGCCGCCGCCGCGATTGCCGCCGTATCCACCGCCGCCGCCCCCGCCCGAGAACTCCGGCTTCGGACGCGCTTCGTTGACGGTCAGCGCACGGCCGCCCATCTGAAACTGGTTGAACTCGGAGGCCGCCTTCTGCGCTTCTTCGTCGGTCGACATTTCGACGAACGCAAAACCACGCGCGCGCCCCGTGGCCGCGTCACGCATGACGCGGACCGATTCGACGGTCCCGGCCTTGCTGAAGAGATCCTGCAGTTCCGTCTCTCCAGCCGAATAGGGAAGATTGCCGACGTACAACCTACGACCCATACCTTCCTCGTCGCTTCTCCCGGGCATCCCCGGGAACTCTACTCCGGAGCGGTCCCCCCGGACGCATCAGCCGCTGACACGAGCAGCCGATGCCGTTCACCTGCAGTCTGCACCTGTTCAACCGGGGACAGACGCCCGGCGGTGGTCGCACGTCCGCTCAGCAGACACGTTGATGAGAGAGCGAGTCAGGACAGAGGCTCGATCGGCTCTTGACGCGGGCGAAGCAGGCAGGGCTGGCCACCAAGAGCGCGTAGTCTACCAATGCCGCCAGATACAAGCAAGCGTGCTGTCGCGCATTTTGATGTTTCAAGTCCGTGGTCCGCGGTCAGTGTCCTTGGTCCTTGGGCCGCGGGCCTTGGTCATTGGGCCGTGGACCTTCGTTCGGTGGCCTTGGTCCGTGGGCCTTGGGCCTGGGTCCGTGGTTCTTGGGGCTGTGGTCCTTGGTCGTTGGCGCGTCGTCGGGGCGTGGTCTCTGATCAAGTTGGTCAAGGAGCAAGGACCGGGGTCGGACCAAGGCACCATGGACGAAGGCCCGGGGACCGATTGGGTGGGCCATATAATCGCCCGATGTCTGTGCGTCTCGGCTCCGAACGGCTGCTTGATTCCGATCGCCTCCACGGCGCCGGCGTCGGCATCGTCTGCAACCCGGCATCCGTGGACAGTCAACTGCGGCACGTGGCCGATCGGATGGCGACCCATCCCCACGCCCGGCTGGCGGCGATTTTCGGGCCGCAGCATGGGTACAGGTCCGACGTGCAGGAAAACATGATCGAGACGGGCCATGCGCGCGACGAAGGGCGGCAGGTGCCGATCTACTCGCTGTACAGCGAAACTCGCGAGCCGACCGCCGACATGCTGCGCGATCTCGATGTCCTCGTGATCGATCTCCAGGATGTCGGCACGCGCATCTACACCTACATCTACACGATGGCGAACTGCCTCACCGCCGCACGGAAGCACGGCGTCAAGGTCGTCGTGTGCGACCGGCCAAACCCGATCGGCGGCGCGACGGTCGAGGGGCCGATGCTCGTCCGCGGACTCGAATCATTCGTCGGCCAGTACCCGATCCCGATGCGGCACGGGATGACGATCGGGGAGCTCGCACGCCTGTTCAACGACCACTTCCGCCTCGGCGCGGATCTCGAAGTCGTCGCCATGGAAGGATGGCGGCGCGGCATGTACTCCGACCACACGGGGCTCCCGTGGGTGCTGCCGTCACCGAACATTCCGACCGTCGACAGTGCCGTCGTATACCCGGGGACCGTGCTGCTCGAAGGGACGAACGTGTCGGAAGGCCGCGGGACGACCAGGCCGTTCGAAATCGTCGGCGCGCCGTGGGTCGCCTCGGCGGAGCGATTCGCCGACGCTATGAACCGTCTCGAACTACCGGGCGTCCGGTTCCGGCCGGTCGTGTTCGAGCCTACTTTTCACAAGCACGCGGGCAAGGGTTGCGGCGGCTGTCAGATTCACGTACTGGATCGCGCGACGTTTCGCCCCGTCGAGACCGGCGTCGCGCTGACGGCGGGATTTCGTGACACCGGTCCGGACCGTTTCGCGTGGCGCGATCCCCCGTACGAATACGAGCACGAGAAGCGTCCGTTCGACATTCTCGCCGGCTCGACCGACGTGCGCGAGCAGATTGAACGCGGTACGCCCGCGCGTGATATCGCACGCAGCTGGCTCCCCGGCGTCGACGAGTTCATGAAGGTTCGCGAACGGTTCCTGCTCTACGACGGCTAACCGCCGCTATCCGCGCGTCTTCGCAATCCCCGGTGCAGCAGCTTCCTGCGCCGTCGCCGGCTCCAGGTGGTGCTCGATCAGGTGCGCGCGCAGGCGCTCGAACGCCTCAGCCGGCGTGTCGATGCGCTTCAGCAGCCCGAGATCGTAGTCCGCAATCGCCCCCCATTCGGCCATCGGTTTGAAATCGAGCACCTGATCCCAGTACTCGCTGCCGTAGAGAACGATTTCGATCGGCTTCGACAGCTTGTCGGTCTGCACGAGCGTGAGAATCTCGAAGAGCTCGTCCATAGTGCCGAACCCGCCGGGAAAAATGACGAGGGCCTTCGCAAGATACGCGAACCAGAACTTGCGCATGAAGAAATAGTGGAACTCGAAGTGCAGCCCGTCGGTGATGTAGGGGTTCGCTCCCTGTTCGAACGGCAGGCGGATGTTGAGGCCGATCGTCTTGCCGCCGCCCTCGCGGGCCCCGCGGTTGGCGGCTTCCATGATGCCCGGCCCGCCACCTGACGTCACCACGAAGCGATGATTCTCCGACTCCAGCGTGGTGCTCCACTTCGTCAGCATCCGCGCCAGCTCGCGGGCGTCCTCGTAGTACCGCGCCCATTCGAGCGCCTTCTGCGACTTCCTCAGCTCGGCCTCATAGTGTTCGTCCGCGCGCTGCACGCCGCGGGCGCGGAGGGTCGCGAAGGCGCGTTCCGCACGCTCTCGTGAATCGACGCGGGCGGATCCGAAGAACACGACGGTGTCCTGAATCCTCTGATCTTTGAATCGTCGCAGCGGCTCCAGGTACTCGGACAACAGACGGACCGGACGCCCTTCCGCGCTGTCGAGAAACTCCGTGGACAGATACGCCAGCGGCTGGTCGGACATTCTCGAAGTTGGAACTTTGAAGTACTAAGTTTGAAGAGTGAAGTGTGAAGTCTGAAGTCGAAGTGTACCAGACTTCAAACTTCAGACCTCAGACCTCGAAGTTACTGTGTCATTGAGGAGCGACCTTGCCGTCCGGCGTTCGGATCTCGACAGGGCCGAGATTGAGCTTGCGCAGTTCCGGTTCGATCTTCGCGCGGTCGCCGACCGCAACCACGATGAGCTTGCCTGGGACGAGATACTTCTCGGCGACGGCCTTCGCCTGAGCCGTCGTGACGGCGTCGACCCTCGCGGGGTACTTGGTGAAGTAGTCGAGCCCGAGGTCGAAGACGAAGATGTTCGAGAAACTGGCCGCGACGTTGGCGCTGGTCTCGAATGCGCTCGGAAGCGACCGCGTCAGCGAGTCTTTCGACAGGCGCAGCTCCTCGGAGTCGATCGGCTTCTCCGCCATGCCACGGATTTCCTTCAGGATCTCGGTGACGGCCGGCGCCGTGACATCGGTCCGCACACCGGTCCCCGCGACGAACGGCCCGGCCGATCGGCGGAACACGAACTGGGAGCTCGCCCCGTAGGTGTAGCCGTGCTCCTCACGAAGGTTCATGTTGATGCGGCTCGAGAACAGCTCGCCGAGGGCCGTGTTCATGACCCGCATCGCCTGAAAATCCGGCGATGATCGCGCGGCCCCGATGCCGACGACTCGCAATTCGGTCTGGGGAGCCCCGGGCTTGTCGACGATCACCACGCGCGCGCTGGTCGTCTGCGGATTGCCAAGCGACGGCCGCACCGCCGTCCCGGGCGCCCAGCCGTTGAAGGAGGTTTCCGCCAGCGGCCTCAACTCCGCCATGGTGATGTCGCCGGCCACGATGAGCGCCGCATTGTTCGGCAGGAAGCTTTGCTTCCAGAAGCTCAGCATGTCGTCGCGCGTCACCGCTTTCACCGCGTCGTCGGTGCCAAGCTCGGTGAACCCGTACGGATGCCGATCCCCGTAAAGCACCGTCGCCATCACCTTTCCGGCGAGCTGCCCGGGATTCTCTCGCTGCTGGACGAGCTGCGCCAGCCGGCTCGCGCGCTGCCGCTCGATCTCGTCCGACGGGAACGACGGGTGCAGCGCCACGTCGGCCATCAGGGCCAGCGTCTGGCTGAAGTTCTTCTTGAGCGACGCACCTTCGACGAAGGTCGCATCCATCGTGCTTCGCGTCCCCAGGCTGGCTCCGATCTGCGCGAGCTGGTCGGCGATCTGCAGCGCGTCGCGGGTGGCCGTTCCCTCATCGAGCATGGCCGCCGTGAAGTTCGCGAGCCCCGGCTTGTCGAGCGGGTTGGCATCGCTTCCGGTGCGCACGACGAGGTTCGCCGCCACAACCGGCAGGCCCTTTCGCGTGCTGAGCACGAGCGTCAGCCCGTTCGCGAGCTTCGTCGACTCAGGAGCCCCGAACTGCAGCACCCGTGTCGGTCCGGGCTTCGGCGGCTGGTCGCGCCATGGTTCGTCGGCGTTGATCGATTCCGCGCCTTCGCCCGCCTTCGCCTGCGCCGGTGGCGGGGTCGGCACCTGTTCGCCGAGGACCTTCTCGCCGGGCACCGCGTGCACGACGACGCGAGCCGAGCTCTTCAACTGCTCGTTGGCGAACGTCCTGACCGACGCCGGCGTCACGTCCCGGTACCGCTGAATGTCTTTTTCGAGGTAGTCGGGCGTCCCGAGGAAATGGTTGTACATGTTGAGCCGATCGGCGACGCCGCCGAATCCGCCCAGCGTTTCGAGGCGCTCGACGATCCGTGTTTCGATCGTGTTGCGGGCCCGCTCGATTTCCGCCGCGGAGGGTGCCGAGGCGCGGAACGTCTCGAGCTCGTCGTTCACCGCTTTTTCGAGCTCGTCGGCGGTATGGCCGGGACGGGCGGTGACCTCGATTTGGAACAACGAGCCGAGGACGAGCGAGTACTGCTGGGCGCTGACGTTCTGCGCTATCTGCTTTTCGTACACCAGCTTCTTGTAGAGGCGGCTCGATTTTCCGCCCCCGAGAATCGTGGCCGCGATGTCGGCGTCCGCATCCCCGGGCTTGTAGATGGGAGAAGTGATCCACGAGAGGTACAGTCGCGGCAGCTCTACCCGGTCGGTGACAGTCTTCCGCCGCTCCGCCGTAATGGGCGGCGTCGTCGCCCTGATGGGCGGAACGTCGGGCCCGCGCTTCAGCGTGCCGAAATACTTCGTGACAAGCGCCTTTGTCTGCGCCTTGTCGAAGTCGCCGACGATCGCGAGGCTCGCGTTGTTCGGCGCGTAGTACTGCTTGAAGAACCGCTTCACATCGTCGAGCTTCGCTGCCTGGATGTCGGCGTGGGATCCGATGACGTTCGCGTAGTAGGGGTGGCCCGGCGGCAGCAGCAGCTGCGTCACCGCTTCGTCTGCCATGCCATAGGGACGGTTCTCGACGCTCTGCCGCCGCTCGTTTCTGACGACGTCCTGCTGGTTCGCGAGTTGCGGCGCATCGAGCTTGTCGAGCAGATAGCCCATGCGGTCGGATTCCAGCCAGAGCGCCAGCTCGAGCTGGTTGGCAGGCACCGTCTCGAAATAGTTGGTGCGGTCGTAGTCCGTCGTGCCGTTGATGTCGCTCGCCCCGGCGGCCTCGAGAAACTTGAAATGCGTATCGGGCGGCACGTGTTTCGAGCTCTGGAACATCATGTGCTCGAACAGATGCGCAAAGCCGGTGCGTCCAGGTTCCTCGTTGGCGGGCCCGACGTGATACCAGAGGTTGACGGCGACCAGCGGCAGCCGTTTGTCCTCGCTCAAGATGACATCGAGACCGTTCGGCAACGTGTACTTCTCGAAGGTGAGGTGCGGAATATCGGCGGCCCCCGGCCCCCGGGCGCCCTGCTGGGCCATCGGCGCGGGGACAACCGCCAGCACCGACACGATAAGGACGAACAGCCAATGCCGCCGACGGATCGTTTTCATGTCCATTTCCTCAAACCCTTACACTAACATTTGACGCGCCGACCGATCATGCGCGATCGAGCGAACTGGACGCGCGGCCAGGCGCGCCATCCGTCACTGCGTTTCAACTGCTCATCCCGCGTAGGGCCGAATGCCGCGACCCACGAAGGCGCCTATCAGACGCCGCCGCAGCTCGTTCGCCACTGTCCCCTGATTCAGCGGAACGGTTTTGAAGCGGACGCGCACTGTGGCGAAGCCATCGGCCAGCGACTCGACGCCGAGGACGTCGACCGGCGCCAGCACCAGCGGCTTCCACGCCGGGTCGAGCGCCATCGAGGCGCCGACTTCCCGAATGGTGCCCGTCACGCGGTCGATATTTTCGTTGTAGGCGACTCGCACATCGACGATCGCGTAGGCGAACTGCTTGCTCAGGTTCGCGAGGGCGGTGACGGTGCCGTTCGGGAACACCTGGACGGCGCCCTCGACGTCTCGCAGCACGATGGTCCGTAAATTGATCTGTTCGACGGTTCCGCTCACGCCGTTGATCCTCGCGGCGTCGCCGACCCGCACTTGATCCTCGAGAATGAGAAAGAACCCCGAGATGACGTCGCGCACGACATTCTGCGCGCCGAACCCGATGGCCAGCCCGGCAATGCCGGCCCCGGTGAGGATTGGCACCACGTCCACCGACAGCTCGCGCAACAGCATCAACAGCGCGATGAAGCCGACCGACGCGGTTACCACGCTGGTGAGAATGCCGGTCAGCGTGGCCGCGCGGCGCTGCCATTCGAAGTCGCTGCCCGCGTAACGCCGCGCGAGCCTGTGCTGGAGATGCTCGATGGCGAGACTCGCGGCGCGAATCACCACCCAGGCGCCGATGAGAATGATCAGAATGTTGAGGCCGTGGCCGAGCGCCCACTGCGACAGCGCCTGCGGGTTCCACCGCGGCTCGCTGACGCCGAACCGCGACAGGCCGAACGAGATGCTCGCCAGCGCAGCCACGCCGTACGCGAGCAGCGTCAGCGGCTGCATCAGCTGACGGCCTCGCGCGTGAAGGGCGTCCCGGTTCCCGGGTCCGGCCATCTCGAGCGCGCCGAGGATGCGTTGCACGATCGTCCGGGCCACTCGTACGGCGACCGCCGCCAGGACGAACACGGCCGCGACGGCGAGTACGGTCCCCAACGTCGTTTGGATCATGGGAGTCGCTGAATCTTGAGATAGTTGCGGTCGAGGCGCGTCAGGTCGGGATCGATGCTGACCAGCACGACGGCCACGCCCGGCGCCACGAGCCCGCGCGCGACGAGCTCGCGCGTCACCAGTGTGCCGGTGGAATCGACGTTCTCGCCGATCTCGGTGCACACGGGCACGACGCCCCAGTAGAGCGTCAGGCGGCGGGCCGTGCCGGAATCGTTCGTGGTGGCCAGGATCGGCTGGCGCGGCCTGAGCGCTGACAGGCGCCGCGCTGTGGTGCCGCCTCTGGTGACGGCGACGATCGCCTGCACGTCTCCGCGCTCGGCCAGCGTGACGGCGCCCGCGCACAGGGCCCGCGCGTGGTCGTGATCCCCGGCGCTTCGGCGCAGCGAGAACACGTGATCGTCCAGGGCGCTCGACTCAGCATCACGGATGATCGCGTCCAGCGTCTGCACGGCGCGGGCCGGGAATGCGCCGGCGGCCGTTTCGCCGGCGAGCATGATGGCATCGACGCCCGAATCGACGGCATGCGCGGCGTCGGTGACTTCGGCGCGGGTCGGACGCGCTTCAGTCGTCATCGATTCGAGCACCTGCGTCGCCACGATGACCGGGATGCCGCGCTGCCGCGCCGCGCGGGTGATTTCCTTCTGCGCACGCGGCACACGCTCGAGCGGCATCTCGAGGCCGAGATCGCCGCGCGCCACCATCACCCCCTCGCACGCGGCCAGGATCTCGTCGAGATGCTCGAGCGCCTGCGGCCGTTCGATCTTGGCGATGAGAGGAACGCCTGCGCCCCCGTGATCGTTCATCAACTGCCGCGCCTGTCGGAGGTCGGCGGCCGTCTGCACGAAACTGAGCGCGACCATGTCGACGCCGATCGAGAGCCCGAACGTCAGGTCGTCCACGTCCTTCGGCGTAATCGCCCCCGTCGCCAGCGGCACGCCGGGCGCATTGATGCCTTTGTGCTCGCCGAGCGTCCCCCCATCGATCACGGTTGTCTGGATCTCGGTGCCGTCGCTCATGTCGACGCGAAGCTCGAGCAGGCCGTCCGCGACGAGCAATCGATCGCCGGGCCGCACGCTCCTGGCCAGTCCGTCGAAGGTCGTGGAGATCCTGCCGGCGCCGCCGACGAAGTCGCCGGTACAGATGCGCAGCGCGTCGCCCGCGTGCAGCTCGAGCGCGCGACCGCCCTCGAGCAGACCGGTGCGAATTTTCGGTCCGCTGAGGTCCTGCAGCACCGCGACTTCGTGATGCGCCCGCGCGGCGCTCGCGCGCACACGCGCACACGTGGCCGCGTGCGACTCGTGCGTGCCGTGGGAGAAGTTCAGGCGGAAGATGTCCGTACCTGCGGCCAGCAGCGCATCGATCATGGCGTCCGAGTCGCTCGCCGGACCGAGCGTCGAAATGATCTTCGTGTGCCGCATGAACCACTCAGAACCAACCTAGAATGGTTCAATTATGGGCCAAATCGTTCCGGAGGCGGTCGAGCGGTATCTCGGCGGACTCAATCGACTTTCGGATTCGGTCCTGCTCGAGATCCAGCACGACGGTGAGGAGAAGGGGCTGCCGCTCGTCGACGCCGAAGTGGGCGCCCTCTTGCGAGTCCTCGCCACGGGAGCCGGCGCCACGCGTATCCTCGAAATCGGCACCGCGATTGGCTACTCGGGGATCTGGCTGGCAGGTGCGCTGCCGGCCAACGGCTTGCTGCTGACCATGGAGGTGGACGAGCAGCGGGCGCGGGTTGCGCGGCAGAATTTTGCGCGCGCGGGCCTGGCCGAACGTGTCAACGTCATGGTCGGCGACGCGTGGCGGATGCTCGCCAAGGTCTCGGGCCCGTTCGATGTGATTTTTCAGGACGGCGACAAACATCAGTACGGTCCCATGCTGGACCGGCTGGTGGCCCTGCTGCGACCCGGCGGGATGCTGATCACGGACAATGTGTTGTGGAACGGCGAAGTCGTGCCGGGGTTCGGGGCAGCGGCTTCCACGCGCAACGTCGCCGCCAGACAGGCGATCGTGGAATACAACGAGCGCATCAGCCGCGATCCGCAGTTGATGACGGCGTTCGTCCCCCTCCGCGACGGCATCGCCATCTCGGTAAAAAGGTCGGGCCTGTGAGGAAAGACAACGTACACCGCCGAGACCGCGGAGAAAAGTCGGCCAATCCTCCGCGATCTCTGCGCGATGCGGCAAGAAAGGTCTGGCTGACGCGGTCCCTGCCTACCTGCGAAGGGCGTGACGAAGAAGCGGCACGCAGGACAGTACTGAAGCAGGACCTGCTTGCGAGGGGGCGGCACGCAGGGGCAGTACGTAGTGTCCGCCTTCAGGTGGACCGTGGGTTGTGACCATGACCGTTGAACAATGGCTGGAATGGGCGGTCGCCGACGCCGAGCGTCGCGACCTTCCCGGTCTGAAACCGCTGCTCGAAGCGTTCGCGCGCTCCTTGCGCTCGCTGCGCGACGCAGACTTCAACGATCGCGCCGATGGCACCGACGATCCCCACGCTGAGCGTTGAGGCATTCGGCAGAAAGCTCCGAAGCGGCGCGATTGCGTCCCGCGCGGTCACCGAGGAGTGCCTGCGCCGCATCCACGCGGACATCGACGCGAAAAACGACGGGTTGAACGCGTTCATCAGTGTGATGGCCGATGAGGCGCAATCGCACGCGCGGCTCGCCGACGAAGAGCTCGCCAGGGGCATCGACCGCGGACCGCTTCACGGCGTCCCGATCTCGGTCAAGGATCTCGTCGATATCCAGGGTCTGCCGACGACGGCGGCGTCTCGCGTGCGTGAAGGCCATGTCGCCCGGCGGGACGCAGCGGTCATCGGCCATCTGCGGCAGGCGGGGGCGGTCCTGGTGGGCAAGACCAACCTGCACGAGTTCGCCTTCGGCACGACGAGCGAGGAATCGGCGTTCGGCGCTGCGCGCAATCCGCACGACACCACGCGTTCACCAGGCGGGTCGAGCGGCGGCTCCGCCATCAGTGTCGCCGCGGGCATGGCGCTCGCGTCGATCGGCACCGATACCGGCGGGTCGATTCGTATTCCCGCGGCGGCGTGCGGCATCGTCGGCTTGAAGCCGGCCTTCGGCGAGGTTTCGACCGAGGGCGTCGTGCCCTTGTCCCGTACCCTCGACCACGTCGGACCTCTGACGCAAAGCGTGACGGATGCATGGCTGCTCTACCGCGCGTTGCTCGGCGACCACCACCCGGAAGCTCTCGGCTCGCACAGCAGCGGGGCGGCCCCGAACCTGCGGCTGGCCGTCCTTCGCCGGTACTTCTGCGAGCTGCTCGACAACGAGGTGCGCGCACGATTCGACGAGGCGCTCGAGCGGCTGCGTGCGGCCGGCGCGCAGATCGACGAGACCGATATCCCGCATGCGCGGGACATCGCTGCGGTGTACGTCACACTCGTCTGCAGCGACGCCGCCGCCTATCACGCCGCGACGCTGGACCGTGTGCCGGAGCGATACTCCGAGATGGTTCGCGCCCGGCTCGAAGTCGGCCGGTACGTGCTGGCCGAGGATTTGTCGCGCGCCCTGCACGGGCGCGAGGTCCTGCGGCGCGAAGTGAATGCGGCACTGGAAGGGCGCGATGCCCTCGTCCTCCCGGCACTGGCGATTCCGGCGCCCGGATTGGGCGCACAATCGATGCAAATCGGCGGCTCGACGGAACCGGTCCGCAACCTCATGTTGCGGGAGACACAGCTCTTCAACCTCACCGGGCATCCCGCCATCTCGTTGCCGTGTGGGAATACGTCGGAGGGTCTCCCGTGTGGCCTGCAGCTCGTCGGCGCCAGCGGCCAGACAGAAGCCCTTCTGCGTGTCGCGCTGGCATGCGAAACTCACCTTTCATAGCT
>Ga0068858_100001194_pt1 | contig 26900 bp, 27 predicted proteins | sample KBSSwiS12_FD_66589 | JGI IMG/M metagenome (GOLD analysis project Ga0068858, IMG submission 66589) | Switchgrass rhizosphere microbial communities from Kellogg Biological Station, Michigan, USA - KBS Switchgrass S1-2 | ecosystem: Host-associated > Plants > Roots > Rhizosphere > Soil ... | reverse complement strand
TGCCTTGTTTCTGGACGTGCTGCACATGATGCCAAGAGCGGAACAGGACGTGGTGATTGCCACGACTGTCGCGGGGCTCGAACCAGGCGGCGTGATGCTGATCAGAGAAGCGGACGCGTCGGGCGGCTGGCGCTTTACCGCGGTGCGCGCAGCCAACCGATCGAAGGCGATCGCGTTCGGCGCCTGGCGGCAGCGATTTTACTTTCGAACGGCCGACGAGTGGCTCGCCTGCTTTGCCGCCCACGGACTGTCTGCCGAACTCAGGCCGATGAGCACCGGAATGTTCGCGAATGTGCTGTTCCGCGTGACCCGCCAGAGCAGCCTGTAAAAGCGACGAGGGCAGCAACTAGGCCTGACGCACCTCCGCAGGCTCCGGTTTTCCCGCGCTGTTGAACGTGTACGCGTACATCTCCTTCAAATCGGCCTGGGCACTATTGGTATACACCAGCAACCGATTGCCATCCGTACGAACCATCACGAGTCCGAAGGCCGCCCGGCTGAACGCGAAAAACCCGTCCTTCACATTCTTCACCTCGACGACGGCGCCGTCCTTGATCACCGCCTTGCCATCTTTGATCTGGTGTCGCTCGGGCTCGACGAAGCCTTCCACTTCGAAGAACGCCACCAGTTCGGTCACGAAGATCAGCGGTTCCTCCAGCCGGCCGTACTTCCCGAGCGCGCCCACCAGCGTCGCCCTCGGATGGATGAATTCCTTTCGAGCGCTCTCGTCCCCGGACGAGACGACCGACACCACCGGAGAGACGGCTTGAATGAAGGCCCCTGAGAAATCCGCAGAGCCGTGGTGCGGCACCTTGAACACTTCTGCCTGCAGGCTGAGCTCGCCCCGGTTGTGCGCCCGCGTCAGCGCCCGGCCCGCCTCGTCGTTCAGGTCGCCCGTGAAGAGAAAATTGAAGGAGCCGTACGTCAGCCTGAAGATAACGGAGTGACCGTTGATGGTGTGCGACGCTGAATGTCCGGAGAAGCCGGCGCCATCCAGATTGAGCGACTCCTGACCGATGCGCGGCCCCGTTGGAGGATTCCCCAGGAATTTCAATCCTTCGACCGGGCCGATCCTGGTGGGAATCGGCCCGAACACCTGAACCGCGATGTCGTCCTCGTCCAGGAAGTCGAAGGCGTCGTTGTCCCCGATCTTCAAACGACGGAACGCGATCGGCCCTCGCGTGCTGAAGGCGTTGAGCGCGTCCTGCCACTTCTGGAACGGCTCGTTCATCTGGTCGCGAGGGAACGCCCGCAAATCCTGCTCGAGACCGGTGATGATCGTGACATCCTTGCCGGTGTCCGGATCCTTGACCGTCCTGGTTTCGCCGAACATCTCGGTTTCCTTGACGGTCTTCCCGTTCAGTCTGGTCGGGCGCTTGACCAGGCCGTTGTGATACACGCGCTGCGGGTGGATGAACAGCCGCTTCCAGGGCGACTTCGCCAGATGCTCATCGGTCTCAGACTCGAAGATCTTCGTCAGCCCCAGAAAGTGATCCGCATCGCCGTGCGTCACGAGGATGCAATCGATCTCTTTCGGCTTCGTGGCGCTCGTCCCGCGGAAACGATTGGCGAGGTACCGCGCGAACAGCTGATTGTCTCCGCCGTCAATCAGCACGATCTTGCGTGACGGCGATTCGATGACCGCCCCGTCCCCCTGCTGCACGTCGACGAAATCGACTTTCAGGATCCTGCTCTTGTTCCTTTCCACGACCACGTCGGCCGGCTTCATCGGTTTGGACGGCACGATGAAGCCACTGACCCGCTCGGGCTTGACGCTATGATCCGGCTGCTCGACGTGCTTGATGGCTTTGACCTCGACATGGCTGGAGGCGATGTTGACGACTTCGACCTCGTCTCCCCATCCGAGAGTCACCAGCAAGCCTTTCTTGTCCCTGGTCTCGTACACCTTCGCCAGATCGATGTTGATGAGATGTTGAGCCGCCATCTGCGTGACTCGCCTTTCCGCCGGATCACTCCGGCTGGAGACGTGGGCAGGGCCCCGAAGGCGCCCGGTCGTGATTATGGCGTCGCCCGGGAGTCGTCACAAGCCGCGAGCGCGCGAAGTCGTGCTATTTTGGCGCGCGAGGTCGAATATGACGAGTAGACGTGCCGCAGCCGCATTTGTCGTGTGCCTGGCCCTCGGGCCATTCGCCGAGCCTGCCTCGGCACAACCGCGCGAGGTGTATCAGCAGACCGCGCACAAAGGCCGCGAGATCGGGAACCTCACGGAAAATGTCTACTGGGCCCGCATGGACGACTATCTCTCGGTCTTCATGGTCACGAGCGACGGGATCGTCCTGGTCGAACCGATCGGGACGGAATTTGCGACCTGGCTCAAGGGAGAGCTGGGCCAACGCTTCAAAGTGCCGGTGAAGTATGTGATCTACAGCCATCACCACTGGGATCACGGATCCGGCGCCGCCGTGTACGCGGACACCGCGCGGCTGGTCGGTCACGAGAACATGCTTCCGCACCTCGCGATGCCCCCCGCCAATACCCCGCTCCCTCAAAACGTGCGCGCGCAGGACACAAACGGCAACGGTCAGATCGAACGGGCCGAGGCCCAGGGCAACATCAAGACGCAGTTTGACCTGTACGACGCCGACCGCAACGGCGCGCTCAGCGGGGCGGAAGTGACTCGGGGCCCGCTGGCCTACGTGCGGCCGCCGGACCTGACCTACAAAGATCCGATCAACATCAATCTTGGCGGGAAGCGCGTGGAGGTGATCCCGATGCCGATCCCCCACGCCGACGACAACACGTTCGTGCGCTTCGTCGACGGGACCAATGTGCTGTTCGCCTCGGATTGGATCACGGTGCGCCGTCTGCCGTTCGGCGGTGACGTGGCCTTGAAGGAAGAAATCGCGCGTATCAAGACGGTCGAAGCGATGGACTTCGAGCATTTCGTCTGCAGCCACGGGATGCTCGGCAAGAAGGCCGACGTCACGTCGAATCTCCGCTATCGCGAGGATCTCCGGGACGCTGTGGCCAAGGCGATTGCCGCCGGACAGACGTTGGAGCAGGCGCAGGCGAGCGTCCTGATGGAGGCCTACAAGGGCTGGGAATTCTACGAACAGCAACGCCCCGGAAACGTCGCCGGAACCTACCGGGCACTGACCAGCAATCGTTAGCGCCTTCGTGGGTGTAGAAGCGTGTGAAACGAATTCGACGTTCTACCGCAGAGCACGCAGAGATCGCCGAGAATGCTTAAGCTTTGCTCTGCGGCCTCGGCGGGCTCGGCGGTAAAACGTGGTCTCCTCATGCAGTCTTCGGGACCACATTCAGCGTCGAAGTACCCGGAGGGATCGCCCGGTGCTGCCGCGCTTCCAGCGCCAGGCGCGCCAATGCGCGTTGACCGGCGTCGCCCAGGTCCCGCGTGTAGTCGTTGACGTACAGCTCGACGTGCGACCAGATGACCTGCGGGTCGAGCTCCTGCGCGTACCGGCTCATGGTCGCGAAGACTTCGTCGCGGTGCGCGCGCGCATGATCGATCGAGCGCACCAGCACGCGGTTCACCACGGCGTGAAGCTCGGCGGGCAGATCGATCCGGCCGAGGATGCCCCCGAGCGGAAGCGGCCCACCTGTCACCTGCTCCCAGGTCGCCCCAAGGTCTTCGACCATCGTCAGGCCCGCCTGCCGGTACACGAAGCGGCCTTCGTGGATCACCACGCCGTAGTCGGCCTCACCCTTGGCGAGCGCAGGCATGATGTCCGAGAACAGCCGCTGCTCGATGTGCGTGGCCGTTGGGTGCAGGCACCGCAGCAGCAGTGTGGCCGTAGTCCAGGCACCCGGACATAGCACGCGCGAGTCCGGTCCGGGTGGACCGGCGTCAGCTCGCGCGGCCAGAAGCAACGGTCCCACGCCCCAGCCCAGCGCCGATCCCGCGCGGAGGACGCCGTAGCGATCGGCGAGATGCAGCGCGGCGTGGAAGCTCGCCTTGGCGTAGTCGAACCGTCCGGCCGCCAGACCTTCGTTCAACTCCTGGACATCCAGCAGCGCAAACTCCGGTTCCAGTCCTTCGAGATCGATCCGCCGTTCCAGGATCGCGTGAAAGGCGAACGTGTCGTTGGGACACGTCGAGATGCCCAGCCGCAGTTTCATGAGTGCACCATCGACTCAGGGTGCGTCAGGATCTCGGCGAGCAGCCGGCGGGCCGATGCGAGCGCCTCCGGCATGCGCCACGAGGCCTTGTCGCGGTTTCCGGCCTCATTGGAGATGCCGCGCACGACGGTCAGCGGCAGGCCGCACAACCGCGCCGCGAGTGCCACGGAGAAGCTCTCCATGTCTTCGGCGAGCGCCGCAGTGCTGATCGCGCGGCGTCGCGCCGCTTCCTCGGCGGATGCGGAAGCGGCGGTCACACTGAGGATCTCGCCGGCCACTGCTCGGAAGATCGGAGGGCGCATCAACTCGAGGCGCTCGCACTCGAGCCCGAGCGGCACATCACCCCAGGCCTGTCGCCAGCCAAGAGCCGCGGCGCCGAGATGCGCCGTGCCCTCACCAATGCCGATGCCCCAGCACGTGGCCGCGGTGCCGACAATCGCCGAGCCCACCGGTGCGCGGCCGCGATCGTACGTGCCGGCGATGCCGACGAGACACAGTCCATTCACATCGCCCTGTGCCGCCAGGAGTGCCGCGGCATGAGTCGCACCGGCGCCGGCTGCAGCCAATCCGAAGCCACAGAGCGCCGCGTGGATTGCGATCTCGTCCACCTGAACCGGACGGGGGTGTCCCGCCGCAGCGGCTAAGGCGCGCGCGCTTCGATCGCCCAGCAGCAGGCGCGCTTCCTCAGCCGTCGGGATGAGCAGGAGGCACGGCATTCGGGTCACCGGTTCGAGCGCGTCACAGCAAGCGCAGTTGGCGGCGCTCGAGCGCGAGCAGTTTCTCTTTCGTCGGCAAGCCGCCGCCGTAACCGGTGAGCTTGCCGTTGCTGCCAATGACGCGATGACAGGGGATCACGATCGGAATGGGATTCGCCCCGTTCGCCAGACCCACCGCGCGCGACGCGCTGGGATGGCCGATACGGCGAGCGACCTCGCCGTAAGAGACTGTCTCGCCGTACGGAATCTCACAGAGGCGTTGCCAGACTTCGAGTTGAAAAGGCGTTCCCTCCGGGGCCAGCGGAAGAGTGAAGCGCTGCAGCTCTCCAGAGAAGTAAGCGGAGAGCTGGCGGATGGTTTCGGTGAGCGGTCTCCGATTCTCGCGCCAGTCAGGATCGGGCCGCACGGCACGCTTCCCCTTCAAGAACAGGATCTGCCGCAGCCCGCCATCGTCGGCCGCCAGCATCAAGCGCCCGATCGGAGTCTCCATTTCGGTGTACGACGTGGTGCCCACGAGACCTTTTACCACATCGCCCAATCCCAGGAAGCGAGGGTCCCGGTAGGCCGTGACCGCAAAACATGCTGGACCGCCACGAAGCATGGAATCAACCCGGGAAATGGTTTCGTGATTTCGTGGTTTCGTGGCAGTGTGAGGGAAATGGAAATGATGCGTCGACGATGGTTGTTCGGAACGCTGGCGGCGCTGATCGCATTGTCGTCTTTCGTGCCGACGGATGCCGCTGCCCAGGATCCGACAGCCCCCGCGGCCCGGGGAGGCATCGTCTTTGTCGGCAGCAGCATTTTCCATCGCTGGACCGATCTCCAGAAGCAGATGGCACCGTTGCCCGTGCTGAACCGCGCGCTCGATGGTTTGCAGACCGCGGACGTGCTCCGGAGCCTGGATTCGGATCTCCTTCGGTCCCGGCCGAAGGTCATCGCCTACTACTGCGGCAGTAACGACGTGGACGCGGGTGATGCGGCCGAGGCGATCTTCGATCGGATTCGGCAATTCATCGTCCGCGTGGAGGCGGCATTGCCCGGCACGCGCGTCGTTTTCGTCTCGATCAATCGCGCTCCAGAGAAGCGGGACCGATGGGATGTGGTCGACGCGGTCAACCACCTTGTGCAGATGTATGCCGCGCAAACGAAACACGTTCAGTATGTCGATGTGAATCCGGTCCTCTTCAACCGCGATGGCAAGCCGCGCCTCGAGCTTTACCTGTCCGACGGGCTGCATTTCAGGCCGGCGGCTTACGAAGAGTTCACCCGGATTCTCAAACCAGTCCTCACCCGCGCGTACGAGACACCGTAGCGGGAGCCGCGCTCACGCGACCTGCCTCGTCCCAGGCGTCAAGCTCGTCGTAGATGCGCTCGGCGCGCCGTACGAGCGCGGCATGGCACCCGGCCGAGTCGCGGCCATTCGCGAAGACCGTGCAGACCGGCCGTCCGGCACGAATGCGTTCGCCTGGATGCGGGACGTCGCGCACTGTGGAATCCGCGAGCCACGCGCGCGTATCGCCAGCCACGACGTCACGACGCGCGAAGACTATCGCCTTGCCGGATGCGCCGGCGCCGTGGCGCGCCCGCGCGAAATCGAAGCCGGGCAGCGCGCCGTATGCGCACGCGGCGGCATGCGCGCCAAAAACCGAGACACCGTATGCCCGTTCCACCAGCTCCAGGGACGCGGACCACCGCGGATTCACTTCAATCGCGTGCGCGACGCCGTCGCGCGCAATGAAATCGATGCCGTTGACGCCGACGAGGTTGAACTCTTCCGAGATCGCGTGACTCAGCGCGCAGGCGCTGCCGACGAGCTCCTCGTCATGCGCGAATTGCGCGTCGCCCGCGGGCGCGAGGATATTGCCGCAGTATCGGTACGCCTTCGCGCCGAAGGCCGGTTCACCGACGAGTTGCAGCGACACGCCGAGGGGCGTCGCGCAGCCACCCGCGGCGACGAACACGACGGAACCTGCCGGCCCGCCGACGAATTCCTGCAGGTAACAGTTCCGCGGTATGCGCGTTGCGGGATTCCATTGGCGCACCCGATGGCCGCCGCCTGAAGCGAGTGGCTTGACGAGCCAGTGACCCGACACCACTGGCGGACGCAGGATGGTGCGCCCCGCGTACGTGCGCCGTGCCTGCTGAGGGCCGGCGTATGCGCCGGGCGTCGCCAATCCGCGCCGGTTCAGCTCCCTCGCCACCAGCAGCGGATCGCGGACGCGGCGAAGCACCTCCGGCGGATTTCCCCAGAGCGCACGGCCGGCGGCGAGCGAGCGCACGACGCTGGGGTGATTGTCGAGATTCGAGAGGTACACGACGGCGTCGCAGTCGATGGTGCGCCCCGCGCGCGCCGTTGCCTGTGGCGTAACGGGAAGACCCAGATCCCGCGTCAGCGAGAGCGCGCGGACCGAGTGGTGCTGGTCGAGATCGCCGAAGGCGTCCACCGTCGTCACGTCGAAGCCGGCCCGGGCCGCCGACTCGGCGGCCGCCCGGGTCGAGACGCCGGCGATGAGGACACGGTTCGGCATAGGCCCATCGATTCTTCTAGCGGGCCTCCGGCCCAGCAAGGGCCTCGGCCCGCCATAGCGTTTTTTCTACGCCACCAGATTGAAACTGACCATTACCTGATAACAAGATTATGTGACGAGTCGGCGATCCGCGGGTAGAATACGGACCGCACAAGTTCCGGTTCGTCTTTCGGAGGAACACTCATGCGGGCGTTGACCCTGGTATTCGCTCTGTCTGTCGCATGTCTGGTCGGCGTGTCGCCCGCCGTCGCTCAGGAGGGGCACCCACTCAAGGGCTCCTGGATCGGCGCCTGGGCCGGCAACAAAATTCACAGCCCTGACGTGGTCGTGGTCCTCAACTGGGACGGTAAGGCCATCACCGGGATGATCAACCCCGGTACCGACAATATCGCGATCAAGAACGCGACGCTCAATCCCGAAGGATGGGTCGTGCACTTCGAAGCAGACGCCAAGGACAAGTCCGGTGCGGCGCTCACCTACGTCATCGACGGGAAGATCGAGAACATCCATCTGCCCAAGCGCTCCATTACCGGGACCTGGAAGAACCAGAAGGAAAGCGGCACGTTCACCGTCGAACGGCAGTAGGAGCTCTCACGATGAGAATCGCCGCCGCGCGCGTGTGGGCCTTCGCTCTTGCCGGACTGCTGCTGGCTTCCGTGCCGCTGACGGCCCACCACGAGATTCTGGCGAAGTTCGACGACAAGAAGCCGATCACGCTGAGCGGCGTGGTGACGCTCGTCGACTGGCGCAACCCTCACGTGCACGTGTTCATGAACGTGCGGGATGCCCGGAACCAGGTCCTGAACTGGGCCATCGAACTGGAAAGCGTGATCGATCTTCAACGAAGCGGCTGGAGCCGGGAGTCGATTCAGCCGGGGGACGCTCTGACCGTCGAAGGGATCGCGGCGCGGAACGGCAGCCGGCAGGCCTGGGGCAATTCCGTGGTGATCACCGGCACGGGTAAGAAGGTGCTGAATGTCACCGTCTCCGGGCCGCCTCCGCTGCTGCAGACCCGGCCGACTCCCCGTTGGCCGGATCGCCAGCCGAGGTTGGGCGCCGCACAGACGGGCGGGGCGCAGGGATATTGGGCGTTTCCAAGCAGTACGGCCCTGGTGGAAACCGGCAACACCATTCCGATGGACGCCTACGGCCTGCTTCGCAACATCGCCGATGCCCCCAAAGTCGCGCCGATGCAACCCTGGGCGCAGGCGCTCTACATCGCGCGGCAACGCCGCTTTCTCCAGGACGACCCGACGTACTTGAACTGCAAACCGCCGGGCGGACCGCGTCAGTTTCAGAGCCCCTACGGCGTCCAGTTGGTGGAAGACCGCGAGCGCAAGCGGATCTTTGTCCTGATTGGCGGCGGAAACAGCAACTATCGGATTATCCAGATGGACGGCCGAGGTCAAAAGGGCCAGGTCGGCGGCGACGACGATAATCCTCTCTACTATGGCCGAGCCGTGGGAAAATGGGACGGCGACACGCTGGTGGTCGATACCGGGGGGTTCAACGAGGACTTCTGGTTCACCAACGGGGGTCTGCCGCATACCGAGCAACTGCGGCTGACCGAACGGTTCTCGCGGACGGACTTTGACACGATGAAGTACGAGGTGACGATCGACGACCCCGGCGCGTACACCCGACGCTGGTCGAGCAGTTCGACGCTGCGCTGGGTGGCAGGGGAAGAGCTGCCGCGGCATCTTTGTCAGGACAACCGGCCCTGAAAGTTCGATGACTCGTGTGAAATGGAGGACGAGATGAGAGCGTACATCCTTGGTGGTTTGGTTGTGACCGGTCTCCTGCTGACCGGCGGACGGGCGTTGGCCCACCACTCGTTCGCAGCGGAGTTCGACAGCCAGAAGCCGATCACGGTGACGGGCATTGTGACCAAGGTTGAATGGACCAACCCCCATGTGTGGGTGTATCTCAACGTGAAGGACAAGACCACGGGAGAGGTCGCCAACTGGGGCTTCGAAATGGGACCGCCACACGGACTTCAGCGCCGGGGATGGCGCCGTGAAACGTTGAAGCTCGGCGACGAAGTGACCGTGGCCGGTTCGATGGCGAAAAACGGCGTCAAACGGATGAACGCGAGCAAGGTCACGTTGACGTCCACCGGCGGACGCCCAGGCGAAACGCTGGACGCCGCCTCGAGCGGGAACGGCCCCGTCGACTGACGGCAACATTCAACGCGAGAGCCTGCACAGACCGCTGAGAACACGTCCTTCCAGATTCTCTGCGGGCTCCGCGTACTCTGCGTTTGACGTGGCCCCGGTCTCTGCATCCAATCACGACGTGGAGAATCACATGCGATATCGTTTCCTTCTGCTTGCGGCCGCGGCCCTGCTGGTCTCGCCGCTGCTGACCGAATCGGCAGCGACGCAGCAACAAACGACGCCGCCGCAACAAGGAGCCCCAGCCCCTGGCGCCCCCGGCGGCAGCGTGCAAGTTGGTGTGCCTCAGGGACGCGGGCCGGCGCCCGCTCCTGGACGCGCGGGCGGACCCGGGCGTGGGCGGCAGGCGGGACCGCCGCCAGGACCGGCGCCGCGATCGGCCGAAGGCAGAGTGCTGCTCGGCGGCGCGACACCGGCAAAGAAGGGCGTGTTTCTGCCGGGCGGCGGCGGCAATACCACCGCCGGCTCCGATACGCCGGTGATTCCCTTCCAGCCGTGGGCGAAGGCGTTATACGCCAACCGCGGGATCAATCAGCTCGAGCCGCACACGCGTTGCAAACCCTCTGGCGGCATCCGTCAGTTTCTGACCCCGTATGGAGTGGAGTTCGTCGAGCTCCCCGAGATGCAGCGCATCTACATCTTCGACATCGGCGGCCCGCACACCTACCGGACCATCTACATGGATGGACGGACGCATCCGGCGAATCTTGTGCCCAGCTATTACGGTCACTCCATCGGCTGGTGGGAAGGCGACACGCTTGTCGTCGATACCACCGGTTACAACGAGACGTTCTGGCTCGACCGAAGAGGGTTGCCGACGACGGAAAAGCTCCGCACGCTTGAACGCTTCACGCGCACAGACGAATTGACCATCAAGTACGAGGTCACGATCGACGATCCGGGCGCTTACACCTCGACCTGGAAGACGGGCTTCAACCTCCGGTGGGAGGACGGCACCGAGCTGTTCGAGTACGTGTGCCAGCAGGCCAACTACGCGCACGAGCTCATGGTCGGCGGGAACAAGTCGGTCGACCGTACCAGCATCATCGTCCCGTAATACACAGTACCAGTCAGCAGGCACGGAGACTCACGTCTCCGTGCCACGCTCCTCGCCTCTCCGCCTCCTCATGAAGTAGTGTCCGGCTTGAGTCAGACCGTGTCCCGGTCCGCCCCGAAACCGCAGGCCTGAAGGCCGCACCCCCCTAACCGATCGTGTGGACGATCTCCGCGAGACGACGAAGTCCTTCGTCGATCTGGGATGGCGAGAGCGCGCAAAACGGCAGCCGGAGAAATCGCTCTCCGCCTCCTTCCGGGAAAAACGCGAGTCCCTCGGTCAGGTTGAGGCCACGGGTGGCAGCCTGTGCCCGTACCGTGGCCGTCGGCACGCCCTCGGGGAGGGTCAGGGAAATGAAGAACCCGCCGTCTGGACGCGTCGTCGCGGCCTCGGACAGGTAGCGGTCGAGTCCCGCGAGACAGGCGTCGAGGCGCGGCGCGTAGAGTTGCTTCAGGCGCTCGATTTGCGGAAACAGCAGCCCCCGGCGGCACCACTCGTAGGTGATCCCCTGCGCCACGTAGCCTGGAGAGATATAGGTGTCCTCCGCCACCTTCGCAAGTCTCGTGATGAGCGACGCATCGCCGATCATGAATCCCGTGCGCACGCCTGGAGCGATGAGCTTGGTGAACGAGCTCATATGGAGCGTGCGCTCCGGAGCGAGCGAGTAGAGGGTCGGCTCTTCCTGGCCGCGATATCGAAGCAGGCGGTACGGCGCGTCTTCGAGGAGCAGGAATCCATACCGGGCCGCGAGGTCCACAATCCGCTGCCGCTTGAGGCGTGAGCACGTCGCGCCGGCCGGGTTCTGGAAATCCGGGATGACGTAGAAAAACTTCGGGACACGGCTGGCGAGCGCCCGTTCGAGCGCTTCGATGTCCGGGCCGTCCGCCTCGAGCGGGATGCCGACGACATTCGCTCCGTGGCGGCGAAGCAGTGTGATGGCGCGGTCGTAGGTCGGCGCCTCGGTGAACACGATGTCGCCAGGCTCCAACATCGATAAGCAGAGAAACTCGATCAGTTGAAGCGACCCATTGCCGGTGAGGACCCGATCAACCGGTACCCCCTGCCATTCGGCCAGCCATTCGCGAAGGGGCTGGAAGCCGAGCGCCGGCCCGTACTGGAGCATCGAGGCTCCATGGGTCTGGAGCACGGCTCCCGCGGCCTCGATCACTTCCTCGATCGGGAACGATTCGTTGGCGGGCACTCCCCGCGTGAAGTTGATGGTTTCCATCGATCATCCACTCCAATCCAGATCCATCGGTCAGGCATCGTTCCTGCGTACGCCGCCATCGAGATGCGTGCGCATGAACGCAAGCGCGATGCCTTCGGATGACTGGTCACGCTCCAGACCTGCAACGGTACCGGCACGATCTTCAAGGCGGCGGTTCTGACCGAGCTTGAACTTGGCTTCGATCTTCAGGATGGGCATCTCGAAGCCGACAATCGCAGCCAGCATTCTGTCGCGGAAGTCCAGGGGTTGATCCTCGATTCGCCAGGGCTCGGCCCGCGCCCCTTCATGCCGGTGGACGGCGGACCTGCTCACAGTCCGGCTAAAGCCGGACACTACGTACAAATAACACTACTTTGGTACCTTCGTTCTCAGTTCGTCCAGTGGGGCGTCTTCGTTGAATCAGTACTACCACCGAACTCGCAGAGCTCGCCGAGGGTTCTGGTTCATGAGAAATCTCGGCGAGTCCGACGGGTTCGGCGGTTAGCCTATGGTCCCGAATCAGCGTGTACGTGCCACTAGTCGATCCCGAGGCGGGCTCGCGCCGCCGCCGGATCGATCACGTACAGATGATCGAGCGCCGAGCCACACGCCTCGCGAATGCCGAGCGTCTCGACGAGCGCCGATGACCGGCCGCCCGCCAGACCGTCGGCGATGAGTGCTGCGCCCTGGGCCGCCTGACTCGCCATCGTCGCGAATCCCCTGAGCACGTGAACAGACGGCGCGGCGACGCCGCTCGCGGGTCGGAAGCCCTGGGCCACATGAACGGCCGCGAGCCGCCGGGCAAATTCGTCGCGCACACCGGCGACGAGCGCCAGCCGTCCCGACACGATGATTTCGCGAGCATGCGGCGCAGACACTGCCAGTGACGCGACCGCCTTGAGGGCGCTCTCCATGTACGCCTCCCACGCGAGCTGCCCGCGCGGTGTCTTCGCAGACACGAGCGCTTCAACGGACGCGCCGGGCATGCCGGCGATTGTCGAGGCGCCGCCGCTGAACAACAGTTGTTTCGTCACCCGGCCCGCGAGGAATGCGACTTCCCCGTCGAGCGCGCCCGCGGCGCGCAGACCAAGCGGACCAGACGAGCCTCCGAGTCCGTCGACGATTCGACCGCCGTCGACGGCGAGAACAGCGGTGAACGCGCCGCCAAGTTCGAGCAGGATGAACGAGACGTCCCGTTCGGCGCAGCCGCGTCGCTCGGCTTGCTCGCGCACGGCCAGCGCGACGGCGCACACTTTGTCTGCCGTCCCCATGTCGACACGATTGACCTTGCGGCAGTCGGGCACCGAAGTGAGATGCACGACCCCGGGCGTGAGCACGACCGGCGTTGCTGAGCGCGCGAGCGCTCGCATCAGCGATCGCAGGCCGCCGATGCCTCCTGACTCGCCGTCGGCGGCAAGGTAGGCGAGTCGCAGGTCGTCGTCCGTCAGATCCCGGGCGGCCGTCAGCGGGAGGCCGTAACCCGACGGCCCGGCCACAACGTCCAGCGGCGCGGCCGCGTCGAGCAGCCCGACGAGTACGGATGGATTGGCAAGTGCTTCTGATGTCGGCAGCGATCGATCGAGAAACAGCCGGCCATCGTCGAGCCCACACAGATCAACGCTGACCGTGCCAGGGTCGATCCCGATCACGCGGGGCATTGAGTCACGTACGGCAAGTTCGAAATGCAAAGTCCAAAGGTCAAAGTAAGTTGGAAGTCACTTTGACCTTACTTTGCACTTTGCACTTTGAGCTTTGAACTTTTCACTTGCTAGGTTCCTCGGCTAGGCCGTCAGCTCGCGAGCGACGTCAGCGATCGTCTCGGCATCGAGCACGAGATCGTTACGCTCGAACATGCGGGCGATGCAGGCTCGATGGATCTTCATCTTCAGGCCGCCCACGCCGAGCGCGCCAAAGGCCGTGACGTCGTCGCGTGCCGCACCATTGTCGGTGACTTCGATGCCTTCGATGCCAGCCGGCGGGACGGCGTTGAGATCGGCGACCGCGCGCAGTCCGGCGCGCCCGGCCCACGCAGATCGCGGAACCAGACAGACCGACGGCGGTCCCGCACTCAGCAGCAGTTCGGCGCCGTCGAGCGCCGCCGCCACATGCGCGTGGTCGGGCATGGCGATCTCCCCGACGCTGCCGCCGAATCGTTTTTGGATTTGCGCAATGAGATCCCCGTGCCCGGATGTTCGCGATGTGATCACGACGTCAGCACCAGCCTTGGCCAGAAGCCCGGCGGCGCGCACACCGACAGGACCGGTGCCGGCCGTCACGACCGCGCGGCGGCCGTTCACGTCGCCGACGGCCTGCTGCAGCTTGGCGACGGCGGCCACAGCAGTCGTGTTCGAGCCATTCGAATCGAGCATCACCGAGACGCGCAACGGACCGAAAAAGGCCTTGCGCACCGCCGCGAGAAGCCGCTCGCCTGCGGCCATGTCAGTGCCGCCGATGAAGATGGCCGTGTGGTGAAGATCCTTGGGGCCACGGGTGAAGATCGCGCCGTGCACCAGATCGCGCACGGCCGCGTCCGTCACCCCGCCGTAGCTCATGACCTCGTCGGCTCCCCCGTCGAACGCGACGACGCGGTCGAAGACGCTGGGGTGCGGTGAGCTATCGAGTTGCAGGAGAAGGTTTCGCACGGCAAAGGAGGTAAGACGAAAGGCAAAAGGCAAAAGGCAAAAGGAAAAAGGCAAAAGTGAAGTACTTCACTTCTGCCTTCTGCCCTTTGCCTTCTGAAAACCTACTTGGGACTGAACGGGTGCTTCGACGTCTTCGACCCGGCGATGACTTCGGCCGTCGTCGGCTTTCCGGCCAGCGCCCGCTGGATCGATTCCTTCGTCGCCTGATAGTTGTAGTCGTAGATCTTCGTATCGTCGGCCGCGTCCCAATGGATGAACACGCCGACCATGATGCAATAGTCGTCGGCCTTGTTCGCCGGGATGACGCCGGCTTCGAGCGAGTCGACGACGGCGCGGGCAACGGCGGCCTGTGCAGGCCCGAACATCTGCACTGCCTGCTTCGCGCCCTTGATCGTGACCTTGTTGAACAGAAGCGTGTCCGGCTTGGCCGGCAGGTTCGGCGCGACGACCGCGAGCAGCGTCGTGAAGCCGTCCTTGTTGTTCGTCAGCGCGCCGCAAAAAGCGGCACCTGCGGGGCCCGACTTCGACCCGATGATGAGGTCGACGTGCGCCACTTCGTTGCCATCGCCAACCAGCGATTCGCCCAGGAAAAAGTCTGCTGCCATGGGAGGAACTCCTGTCTCAGAGAGGTGAGTAATAAGAGACGGGGAGTGTATCACGAGCCGTGCCCGGGTCCGCTATAATCCCCCCTCGCGAACCCGGAATCTGGTCATTTCGGGGATTCGGTCATTTCGGGAATTCGGTCATTTCTTTATGATTCGGTCATTGGGCTGCCACGTCGATCTGCCAGATCAATGACGCGCTCACCCCGATCACCAAATAACCAACTGACCAAATGAGCAAATGAGCAAATGAGCAAATGACCAGATGACCAAATTTCCCGTCACCATCAGGGTCAACGGCCGGCGGTATCAGCGCGATGTGGAGCCGCGGCAACTGCTCGTGCACTTCATTCGGGATCTCGGCGGCCTGACCGGTACGAAGATCGGCTGCGACACCAGTCAGTGCGGTGCCTGCACGGTGCTCCTGGACGGGGTCGCGGTCCGCTCGTGTACCTGCCTCGCCGTGCAGGCGGACGGCAGCGCCGTGACCACGATCGAAGGCCTGGCACCCGGCGGCGCCGCCCTGCATCCCCTGCAGGAAGCGTTCTGGAACGCTCACGGCTTGCAGTGCGGCTTCTGTACCCCGGGGATGATCCTCGCGTCGCACGAGCTGCTCCGCCAGAATCCGACACCGACCGACGATGAAATCCGGCACGGCCTCGAAGGCAACATGTGCCGGTGCACCGGATACCAGAACATCGTGCGCGCCGTCCGTGCGGCGGCCTTCGCTCCGAGGGTTTGACATGAGCTCTGCTCGTGCTCGCCGCAGCCGTCTGGCCAGGGATCGCGCAGAGGCGGCCGCAGTGATGGGAGGCCGATAGCCATGGCCTCCAGAATCTTCGGATCCGGCATCCGGCGACGGGAAGACCCGAGGCTCATCACCGGCAACGCAAAATACACCGACGACTTCGTGCTGCCGGGCATGGCCCACGCCGCGATGCTGCGCAGCCCGCATGCGCACGCACGTCTCACAAAGATCGACGTCAGCCGCGCGAAAGAGGCGCCCGGTGTGGTGGCGGTCTACACCGGTCACGACATCAGTGCGCTGCAGGCAGTGCCTTGCGCCTGGCTGCTGCCGAATGCCAACCTCAAGATCGCGGCCTACCCCTGCATCTGCAAAGACACCGTCCGCTATGTCGGCGACATCGTCGCGGTCATCGTCGCCGAGACGGCATATGAAGCGTACGACGCGCTCGAGCGGATCGAAGTCGACTACGAACCGCTTCCGGCGGTGGTGGATCCGACCAAGGCCATCAAGCCGGGCGCGCCGCGGCTGCACGCGGAGGTCGAGAACAACGAAGCGTTCCACTGGGTCGTTACGGGCGGCGATGTGGAGGCCGCCTTCAGGAACGCCGATGTCGTCGTCACCGAGCGCATTGTCCAGCAGCGGCTGATCCCGAATGCGATGGAGCCGCGGTCGGCGCTGGCGCAGTGGAGCGGCGCGTCCGGGGAGCTGACGCTGTGGAACACCACGCAGAATCCGCACATCCTGCGCTTCCTCTGTTCGGTCGTCACGGGCGTTCCGGAAGACAAGCTGCGGGTCATCGCTCCCGAAGTCGGCGGTGGATTCGGCAGCAAGATCGCCGCGTACCCGGCGGACTTCCTCACCGTGTTCTGCGCGATGCAACTGAACCGGCCGGTGAAATGGACCGAGACGCGCAGCGAGAACTATCAGGCGACGACGCACGGACGGGATCAGATTCAGGACGTCGAGCTTGCGGCCCGGAGCGACGGAACGATCCTCGGCCTGCGCGCGACGGTGTGGGCGGGCATGGGCGCCTATCTGTCAACGGCGGCGCCGGGGATCCCGACGATTCTGCACGGGTTGATGCTCTCGGGTGTTTACAATCTCCCGGCGGTCAAAGAAGACGTTCACGGCGTGTACACGAACGGCACGCCGGTCGAGGCGTATCGCGGCGCGGGACGGCCCGAAGCGACGTTCATGATCGAGCGGATGATGGATGTCCTGGCGGCCAGGTTGAAGATGGATCCGGTCGACGTGCGGTTGAAGAACATGATTCCCGCGTTCGACAACGGCCATACCGTGATCACCGGCCTCACCTACGACAGCGGCAACTACCCGGCAGGCCTCCGCAAGGTGCTCGATCACGTCAATTACCAGGATCTTCGACGCGAGCAGAACGAGGCACGCAGGAACGGCCGTTATCTCGGGATCGGCGTCGCGTCGTATGTCGAGATCTGCGGCCTCGGTCCGTCGCAGATCGCCGGTGCGATCGGTTTTCAGGGCGGTCTCTGGGAAAGCGCGATCGTGCGCGTGCACCCGACCGGTAAGGTCCACGTCTACATCGGCGCGTCGCCGCACGGTCAGGGCGAGGAAACGACGTTCGCGCAACTGGTCGCCCACGAAATCGGCGTTGGTGCCGACGATGTGAAGGTCGTGCACGGCGATACGGAAACAACGCCGATGGGCTGGGGAACCTACGGCAGCCGCACGACAGCGGTCGGTGGCGCGGCGCTGATTCTTGCGTCGCGCAAGATCAAGGAAAAGGCGAAGCTGCTCGCCGCGCACATGCTCGAAGCGGCTGTCGAGGACATGGATTACGCCGATGGTCGGTACTTCGTCAAGGGCTCGCCGGACAAGGCCAAGACGATTCAGGAGATCGCGCTGATGGCGCACCTCTCCTGGAACATGCCGAAAGATGTCGAATCCGGACTCGAAGCGTCGATGTTCTACGACCCGCCGAACTTCACCTACCCCTTCGGATCGCACGTGGCCGTCGTCGAAGTCGATCCGGAGACCGGGCGCATCGACTTGAAGCGCTACGTGGCGCTCGACGATTGCGGTCCGCAGATCAATCCGGTCATCGTCGAAGGTCAGGTCCACGGCGGCGTCGTGCAGGGCCTCGGTCAGGCGTTGTGGGAAGAGGCGGTGTACGACGAGAACGCCCAATTGGTGACCGGATCGATGCTCGACTACGCGCTGCCGCGCGCGGACATGCTGTGCGACATCGAGGTGATCTCGACGGTGACGCCCTCGCCGCACCATCCGCTCGGGCTGAAAGGCGTCGGAGAAGCCGGCACGATCGCATCCACCGTGTGTGTGTACAACGCCGTGCTCGACGCGCTGGCACCGCTCGGCGTGCAGACGCTGCAGATGCCGATGACGGCCGAGCGCGTCTGGAGAGGGATTCAGCAGGCGAGAGGCTGAGCGTCTACCACCGAGGCCACCGGGATCGCCGAGAACGGCCGACCTCGGTGTACTCGCTGTGCTCAGTCGTTAGAGCCGAGGGGCTACGATGTACGCACCAGAGTTCGACTACTACCGCGCCGGCTCGGTCGCCGAAGCGGCCGATCTGCTGAAGAATCATCCCGGCGCCAAGCTGCTGGCGGGCGGACACAGTCTCATCCCCCTGCTCAAGCTGCGCCTCGCCGCACCGCCGGCTCTCATCGACATCGGACGCATCGAGGATCTCCGGGGTGTCACCGTGAACGGTCACACAGTCCGGATCGGCGCGTTGACGACGCACGCGGATCTGGCGGCATCGAAAACGTTGCAGGAGCAGTGTCCCGCGTTGTCCGAAGCGGCCAGACAGATCGGCGACCCCGCGGTCCGCAACCGCGGGACGATCGGCGGCAACGTCGCGCACGCCGACCCGGCCTCGGACCTTCCGACCGCGCTCATGGCCGTTGGGGCCACGTTCACGATCGCCGGCGCTGATGGAACGAGGACGGTCGGCGCCGGCGACTTCTTCAAGGGCATGATGGCAACGGCCATCGGCGAACACGATCTGCTGGTCGCGATTGAGGTCCCGTCGAAGGCGGCCGGCCAGGGCATGGCGTACGTCAAGTTTGTTCATCCGGCATCTCGATATGCGGTGATTGGGGTCGCCGCCGTGGTGACGCTCAGCGGCGGGGCGTGCGCGGCGGCACAGGTCGCACTCGGCGGGCTCGTCGCAAAGCCGACGCGCGCAACCGCCGTCGAGCAGGTACTGGCGGGCCAGGTGTTGTCCGCCGAGACGATCACCAGGGCCGCGACGCTGGTGTCGCAGGATCTCGGTCGCGACATCCTCGGCGATCTCTATGCGTCAGCCGAGTACCGCAAGGCCGTCGCGCCGGTGTGGGTCAAGCGAGCGCTCGCGGCGGCCGCCGCCCGCGCATAGCAATTTACGATTTACAATTTACAAAGCGACAAACGACACAGGCACATTCGCTTTGTAAATTGTAAATCGTGAATTGTAAATTCCCTCCGGGGTCGATAGATGATCTGCAAGACGCGCTCGTTCGCGAGCGCTACATTGCCGATCGCGGTCTGGCGACGACGATCTACCTGGCGCTGAAGCTCCAACGGCCGCTTCTGCTCGAGGGTGAGGCCGGCGTCGGCAAGACGGAGGTCGCCAAGGTGCTCGCGGCGGCGTTCGACACCGAGCTGATTCGCCTGCAATGTTACGAAGGCCTGGACATCAGCCACGCCGTGTATGAATGGAACTACACGCGGCAGCTCCTGGAAATCCGCCTGATGGAGGCGTCAGGGACCATCGACCGCCAGCACGCCGCGAACGAGCTCTTCTCCGAGCGCTTCCTGATCAAACGGCCGTTGCTGCAGGCGCTGTCGAACGACCGGCCGCGCCCGCCGGTGCTGCTGATCGACGAGCTCGATCGCGCCGACGAGGAGTTCGAGGGCTATCTGCTCGAGCTGCTCGCGGACTCGCAGGTGACGATTCCCGAGATCGGCACCATCCGCGCGGCGGTTCCGCCGATTGTGATCATCACCTCGAACCGCACGCGCGAGCTCCACGATGCGCTCAAACGCCGCTGCCTGTACTTCTGGATCGACTTTCCAGACTTCGCGAAGGAGCTGCGCATCGTCACGACGAAACTTCCGCAGGCGCCGGCGCGGCTGGCGGAGCAGGTCACCGCGTTCGTACAGGAGCTGCGCGCCGCTGACTTGTACAAGGCCGCGGGCATCTCTGAAACGCTCGACTGGATAGCGGCACTCGTGGCTCTCGATCGCCAGGAGCTCGATCCCGAGACGATCGAACAGACGCTCGGCATCGTGCTCAAGAACCAGGAAGACATTCAGGGGATGCGCGGCGAACGGATCAACGCGCTCCTGAACAGGGCCCGCGCGCGGTGAGTTTGCTGCAGAACCTTCTCCACTTCGGCCGCCTGCTCCACGACCTCGGTGTAGACGTACATGCCGGGCGCATGCTGGACGTGGTCGCCGCGCTCGAGCACATCGACCTCGGGCGCCGTTCCGACTTCTACTACACGCTGCAGTCGCTGCTCGTCCATCGCCAGCGGGATCTCGCGACGTTCGACGAGGCGTTCCGTGCGTTCTGGCGCCGGCCGCCAGGTGAATGGACCACCAGCGACCTGCGCGCGATGGGAGAACAGCGACGCTTCGGCCGGCCGGAAGTCGATGTCCCTCCACAACCGCCGGGGACAGCCGACGACGAGTCGCTCCCCGTCCTCGACGAAACGGTGGAGCGCATCGTGCCCACCAGCGCCGGCGCCAACGACGTGTCGCGCGACAAGAACTTCGCCGACTTCACGGAGGCCGAGCTGAACCAGGCGAAGGCGATGATCGACAAGCTCACCTGGGACCTGGGCCAGCGCCGCACGCGCCGCTGGGAGCAGGGCCGCGGACGCGTGCCCGACCTTCGACGCCTCGTGCGCCACAACTTGCGGTACGGCGGCGAACCGCTGATGCTGCCGCCGCGCGTGCGGACCTCGAAACGCCGTCCGCTCGTGCTGCTCTGCGACGTCAGCGGGTCGATGGAGCGCTACGCCCGGCTGCTTCTGCAGTTCACCCACAGCCTGGCGGGCGGACTGGAACGGGTCGAGGCGTTTGTGTTCGCGACGCATCTGACGAGAATCACCCGTGAGATACGGCGGCGAGGGGCGTCTGACGCCCTGGCGACTGTGCCGCGTCGCGTGCCCGACTGGAGCGGCGGAACGCTCATCGGCGGCGCGCTGCGGTCGTTCAACGTGACATGGACGCGACGGGTGATGGGACACGGCCCGGTCGTGCTGCTCATCTCCGATGGGTGGGATCGCGGCGAGCCGGAGCTCTTGCGGCGCGAGATGAGCCGATTGCAGCGCAGCTGTCATCGCCTGATCTGGCTCAATCCGCTGCTCGGGTCACCAGGGTACGAGCCGCTCGCACGAGGGATGCGGGCGGCGCTGCCCTTCGTCGACGATTTCCTGCCGGTCCACAACCTCGCCTCCCTCGAGTCGCTGGCGGAGCATCTGAACACGTTGCCGGCACCACGCGCCGCTCGCGGACACCGGAGTGCGCCGCGGTCCGCCTGACGGGTTTGTGAAGAAGCTGCCGGCTGTCAGGCTCCGGGCTTCACACGGTCCTTCGCGTGCTACGATTCGCGCGGTCGCACACTCTCACGATCAGCGTGACTGAAATCCAGCAACTCCTCGCGATCCTCGATCAGGCCTACAACCGACGCTCGTGGCACGGTACGAACCTGCGGGGTTCGATTCGCGGGGTGTCGCCGCCGCAAGCCGCGTGGCGTCCTGCTCCGTCACGTCACAACATCTGGGAACTGGTGGTGCACGCGGCCTACTGGAAGTACGTCGTGTCTCGACGCCTGACCGGCGCGGCTCGCGGATCGTTTCCACTCAAAGGATCGAACTGGTTCGAGCGCTCGCAGCCTGCGTCAGAGAAGGCCTGGCGAAGCGACGTCGCGCTGCTCGACGACATGCATCGCCGGCTGTGTGACGCCGTCACCCATGTGTCGCCACAGCTCCTGCACCGGAAGAGCGCCGGCAGCAAAGACAATGCGTTCTCGTTGATCGCCGGCGTCGCCGCGCACGACCTCTATCACGCCGGCCAGATTCAGTTACTGAAGGCGCTGTCGCGTGGCGAGCGCAAGTAGTCAGCCTTTGGCTTTCTCCTGAAGACAGCCGAAAAATCTGTCCATCATCATGCTGGAGACGCTGGTCAGCAGACGCTGACCGACGCGGGCGAGCAGCCCCCCCACCTGTCCCGTCCCCTTGACGATGACGATCGTCGACTCATCGCGCGGAACGAGCTCGACCGTCGTTTCCCCTTTGACGAAGCCGGTATGGCCGCTGCCTTCGACGACCAGCCGATACGACCGCGGCGGCTCCTTGTCGAGGATACCGAAGGTCCCCGTGTACCGGCCGCTGACCATCGCGACCGAAAGAGTCAACGTCGCCCGATACTGATCCTCGCCAATCGGCTCCAGCCGTTCGCAGCCGGGAAGACAGCCGGCAATCACCTCGGGATCGTTGAGCAACTTCCAGACGGTTTCGGGCGGGGCGGAGAAGGTATATGAAGCTGAGAGATCCATGACGACTCACCGGCGAGCCGGGTGGGCCTGACCCACCTGACCCACCTGACCCCACTATCTTGCGGCGTCCTTCTCAACGGGCAGCAGCCACCCCCAGAGATTGCCGTCCGGCGCCTTCTCGCTGTGCACCTGTACGTAGAAGCGTCCGCGCTTCACGGCTTCCACCAGTTCGGGCGTCAGCGTGAACGTGCCGGCGAGAGTGCCGGCGCCGGCCGTGCCCTTGATGACGGTCAGGTCGAACATCACCGGACCACGAACGCCGCGTGGGCCGAGATGAATCTGCGCTATTGTGGCCGCGGTCTTCATTCCTTCAAACGTGCCGCGGACCGCGAGGCTGCGTCCCGACAGCGTCGCGGTCGCTGAACCGGCGCCGGTGATGCTGGCCAGCGTCGAGCTCTCGACCGGCGTCGGCGAGAGACGCGCCTTGTACATTTCGGTCTGGGCGGATGCCGTCGAGCCGATCGACAGCGTCGCGGCGGCGATGCACGCGGAAAGCGACAGTCGCACGGTCGCCATTTCACTTCCTCCGTTTGAGGCGCCCTGATTCTACAGCCGGAGCGGTGGCGATCGTTATCGGGGAGCGGCCTGCGTCATGCGCATCGCGGCGTCTCCACCGCAGGCGCTCCCGGGCCGGCAGTCCGGGAATCATGGCGGACCGCGAGTCGAAGCCCCGATCCGGTAGGCGCGATTCCTGCGATTCGCGAGGCCAGGATCCTGAAGCAGCGGCTGGCCGGCGACTGCGGCAGATGATCGACAATCGGGCGCTGCGCGAGGGCGGCTTCGCGAATCGACGGGTCGTGCACGACAAACCCGTAGTACCGGAGACCCCGATGCAGAAACCGGCTGGACGCATCGTCGAGTTGGCGGAACACCAGCCCGGATTCGCCGGCGTCGCGCGCGCCGTTCATCAGAACGCCCATATCCGTCGAGGCTTCGGCGGTCGCGAGGATCTTCACCATGGCATATGCGCCGACGACGGCGGTCGGCTCGGACGAGGTCACGATCAGGACGCGTTCCGCGAGCAGAGCCAGTTCGACCACGTTGTCTGAGATGCCGGCGGCAGTATCGATGAGCAGAAAGTCGAGTTCGGCGGCCGTGCGCCGGATGACGGTCTGCAAACATTGCCATTGACTGGCGGTGAGCGTGGTGAGCGATCGAATGCCCGTCCCGGCGGGAATGATTCGCACTCCGAGAGGCCCTTCAATGATGATTTCCTCGAGCGACCGCGCTCCCGCGAGCAGGTGCCCCAGATGCAGCGTCGGCGTGAGGCCGAGCATCAGGTCGATGTTCCCGAGTCCGAAGTCCGCGTCGAGAATCCCGACGCGGCATCCGAGGCGTGCGAGCGACACCGCCAGGTTGATGACGACGTTGGTTTTGCCAACGCCGCCTTTCCCGCTCGTGATCGCGAGAACTGTCCCGCGAGGTTTGATCGCAGTTTCACATGTCATGAGTGGAGCTGCGCCCGTTCGGTGTGTTGCTGCAGACCGGAATGCGGCGGCACGTTCGCGAACACGCCAGAGCTGCAGCGGAATCGTCGAACGGAGAAGCACCGGCTGTGCCATCGCGCTCTCAGGGCGTCCGGCTACGCGACTTGCCCGCTTTTGCGCACGCGATGGATCGGAGCGCGAGCACCGGGCCTGGCAAAGTTCACGAAGCGGCACGTGCTCGCAAGCGACTACCGAGCACGCCGGGGTCACCCGGCGACGCAAGCTTCACGACAGGCTGTTCGATGAAGCCTGGGTGACGTCCGGCCGACAGAAGCCGGTTGCTCTATCGTCGGCTGATTCTCGACGCTACAGCGTGCAGGGTCATCAGTCGATATGACGGTTTGCATGGGCTGAGCGAATCGGCCGGCCGTCATGACTCGTATATTTCCGATTGAACCCATGGGCGACCACGTCTCCTCCCGCACCGGACGGCCAACCCCTTCGGTGCTCGTCGTCGAAGACGAGCTCGAATCGCTCCAGCTCATGGCCGATGCGCTTGAAGCCGACGGCTTCTCGGTCGCTCAAACCGGCCGCGGCACCGACGCCATCGAACGACTGCGCGGATTCGCGTACGACGCGCTGATCGTCGACCTGCGCCTTCCCGATGCAGACGGAATGGACGTGCTCACCGAGGCCCTGTCGCTCTATCCCGACATCCGCGCACTGGTGATCACCGGCTACGGCGGCGTTGCCGAGGCCGTACAGGCGATCAAACGCGGCGCGGTGGATTTCTTCATCAAGCCGTTCCAGCTTGGACAGCTGGCGCGCGTCCTGCACGCGGCCTTCGAATATCGACGTTTGGCGGAGGAAAATGCCCGGCTCGGTTCGCAGCTGACCGCGCGATTCAATTTCGACAACATCATCGGCAACAGCACCGCGATGCGCCAGGTGTTCTCGATGCTCGAGCTCGTGGCGCCGATGAACAGCACGGTGCTCATTCAGGGAGAAACCGGCACGGGCAAAGAGCTGATCGCCCGGACGCTCCACCATCACAGCCCCAGACGCGACCAGAACTTCGTCGCGTTCAACGCGGCGGCGATTCCCGAAACACTGGCTGAAGCGGAGTTGTTCGGTCACGTCAAAGGCGCCTTCACCGGCGCCGTCAACTCACGCGTCGGACGCTTCGAGCTGGCGCATCGCGGCACGCTGTTCATTGACGAAGTGTCGTCGATGCCGCTGTCGTTGCAAGCCAAGCTGCTCCGGGCGCTCCAGGAGCGATCCATCGAACGGGTTGGCGACTCGAAATCGGTCAAGTTCGACATCCGTGTCATCGCCGCATCGAACGTGGATCTCAGGATCCTGGTGAAAGAAGGCAAGTTCAGGGACGATCTGTTCTACCGGTTGAACGTCGTGCCAATCACGCTGCCGCCACTGCGTACGAGGCGCGACGATATGCCGTTGCTCGCGCAACATTTCGTCCACAAGTCGTGCCAGGCGAACGGACTGCCGCCGCGGATCCTCGGCCAGGAGGCGCTGCGCGCGCTCATGAATTACTCCTGGCCGGGCAACATCCGGGAGTTCGAAAACGCGGTCGAGCACGCCGTCGCGATGAGCGGCGCCGCCCGCGACATCACGATCGACATGCTCCCCGCCGAGTTGCGTCGGCCGCAGCGGTCCGCACTACTTCCGGAGGTCACGATCCCCGACGAGGGCATCAATTTCACGTCCGTCGTGTCGAAACTCGAACGCGATCTGATCTTGCGGTGTCTGGAGAAAACAGGCGGGAACAAACGGCAGGCCGCCCGACTGCTGCAGATGAGCCGGACCACGCTCATCGACAAGCTCCAGCGTCTGAACGCCAATCCTTCCGCGGCCAGTTCTTCGGCGGCCTGACGCCGGAGCGTCACGGAGCGTCACACCCCCGGCACGACGAGTGTGACCGACGTGCCTGAGCCGGCGGGCGCCGCGATCTCGAGACGACCGTGGTGCTGCGCCGCAATCCATGCCGACACCCACAGTCCGATCCCTGAAAGCCCGGGACCAAGCGGCGGCAACCGTTCCGGATCGTTCAGTCGGCATGGCGCGTCACCGCCAATACCCGGCCCGTTGTCCTCGAACGACACCTCGCAGTCCGCTCCGGAACGCGCCACCATGATGTGAATCGTCCCGTCACGGCGATTCTTGAGGGCTTCTTCGGCGTTCAGCAGCACATTGAGGAAAACCTGCAGGATCCGCGAGCGACTGACCGAGGCGCGGTATGGCGGCGCGGCGCGCTCGATCGTCACCGCCACACGTGCCCCGTGGAGCGTGTAATCGCGAAGCGCCACCGCGGTCTCGGCCAGCTCGGACAAATCGACCACTTGCAGGGCGGCCCGGTCGCCGCGCGAGTACGCCGACAGTCGATCGAGGGCCATTGCGGCCCGGCCGGTCTGAGCGCTGATGGTGTGGATGCGTCGCTGCTCGGCCTCTCCCATCTCCGACCGGACCGAGAGCAGCTCCGCGCTCCCGCCAATCACCTGAAGGGCGTTGTTGATGTCGTGGGCGACGCTGGAAACGACACGCGCCACGAGCCGCAGGCGGTTGATCTCCAGCAGCGCCTCGGCATCGAGGGTCGTGCTCGTCGGGCCCGAGAGGGGGCCGGGCATGATGTTCAGGGCTTGGTCGAGCCCGAGTGTAGAGGGGCTCTGCCGCCGCGTCAAATTCCAGTCCGCGGGAGCACCGCTTGAACTCCTGTACAACCTCCTTCAGTGTTCCTCTGCTTGCGCCCTGCTTACACCTGGGAGCATGAACACCACCACAAGGTCCGTGCAAGCGGGACGCGAAATTCCCTGGAGAAGCACGCGAGCGCAAAAAGTGGCACGGTCGCCAGGCCAACGCGCCGGATCGGACGGCTGACATGGGAAGGTCGCACTCATGGACTGACACTCCCCGGTCGATACTTCAGGTGAGGTCTGCCATGCGATCGCATATCACCAGAATCGCTCTCGTAACCGCCGGGCTCTTCGTGAGCGCCACTGCTCTGAACGCCGGGAACAGCCTGTCGCTGCGGGTGTCACCCAGGATTTCGACGGCACCGGGCTACGTCCTCGTGACCGCCACGGTCGAGCGCCATCCGGACAACCGGACGCTCGAGATTGCCGCCAATTCGCCGGATTTCTTT
>Ga0068858_100001192_pt1 | contig 26912 bp, 29 predicted proteins | sample KBSSwiS12_FD_66589 | JGI IMG/M metagenome (GOLD analysis project Ga0068858, IMG submission 66589) | Switchgrass rhizosphere microbial communities from Kellogg Biological Station, Michigan, USA - KBS Switchgrass S1-2 | ecosystem: Host-associated > Plants > Roots > Rhizosphere > Soil ... | reverse complement strand
GTCGATGACCATCTGATCCATCTCGTTGCGGCCGAACTCCGCCTGCACCTGGCGCCGGCCGAGCGAGAGGTTGACGTGCCCGATCGAAAGGTAGAAGTCGCCGTTGCGGCCCCAGGTCTCTTCGCCGTAGACGTTCTGGTAGCGGACGGTGAGGCCCATCTCCTTCGCAAACGCGGCCGTCATGATCACCAGCGAAAGGCAGTTGCCGGTACGCGCCGAGAAGGCCTCCGCGGCGTTGCGCGTTTCGACGGCGTCGTACTCGAGCTGGAGCTGCGCGCGGTCGTAAAGCGCGTCGAAGAGCCCCTGCTGGCGTCCGCGCGAGCGGACGAGACGGGCGATGTCGATGTCGAGATAGCGCCGCATTTCCGGACTGAGCGCGAACACGTCGGTGCCATTGATGCGCACAGACGGCGGCTGGAACTGCGCGTCGTCGAACAGTTGCTCGGGTTGCTGCGGGGGCGGCGGGGCCGATGCACAGGCCGCGAGCAGCGCCGTCAGGGCAAGCAGGCAGAGACGATTCATCATTCGTCCTCCCGGTGCGCGGGCACCGATGCGGATCATTCTAGCGCTTCGGGCGTCCGTTCCGACAGTGCTGGGGCGGGCGACCCTACAGCGCCTGCGGCACTGCGCCCGGCCGCGCCTCGCGCGAGCCAGAGATGCGAGTGGACCCACGACAGCGAGAGCGGATCGGCAAGAAGGCGCGTCCTGCCCGCGGGTGGCAGCGCCGCGATCCCCTCGGCGACGGCCGCGCGGGCCAGCGCTTCGCGCTCGCGGCGGACGGCGGCCGGCAGCCGGCGGCGGTCGTTGGCGACCGCGCACGCGAGCGCATTGACGTACGGGTCGAGTGCGGCGTCGTCGAACGTGCGGGGCGGCGGCGCCGCGCGAACATAGCGGCGCGTCGCGCGGATTTCGCGCGGCGGGTGCACTTCCTCCGGAATCAGGAAGAGTCCGGCGCGACGCGAGGCGCGACCGAGCGACACCCGGCTGGTGTAGACGGAGAGCGGGATCGACACGATCAGCGCGCCCGCCACAGGCAGCACCCAGCCCAGGAACCGCGGGTTGAGCCATGCGACGAACGCCGTCCACGCGACGCCGATCAGCGTCTGCAATCCGTGGTGACGGAGCGCGTGACCCCACGTCGTCTCGGCGTCGTCGCGCGCCGGCGAGCGCCACGTGAGCTTCAGTCCCGTCAGCGCCATCACGACGAAGCGCGTGTGGAAGAGCATCCGGATCGGCGCGAGCAGCGCCGACAGGACCATCTCGACGACGAGGCTCGCCCAGAGGCCGCCGCGTCCGCCGTAGCTTCGCGCCTGCCGTCCCGAGAGCAGGATCGCCGCCAGGATCTTCGGCACGAACAGCAGAAAGGCCGTGGCGCCCACGAGCTGCAGCGCCCACTCGGGCCGCCACTCGGGCCACTGCGGAAAAAGCTGGTACGGCTCGACGAAGTACTCGGGCACCGAGAGCGTATGGACGGCGAGCAGCGTCGTCGACAGCACGAGGAACAGGAACCACAGCGGCGCCGACAGGTACGCCATCACGCCGGTCATGAACACGACGCGATGCGCCGGATGCAGGCCCTTCATCAGCGCGAGGCGGAAATTCATGAGGTTGCCCTGGCACCAGCGGCGGTCGCGCTTCAGCTCGTCGATCAGGTTCGGCGGCATTTCCTCGTAGCTGCCCGGCAGATCGAACACGATCCATACCTTCCAGCCCGCGCGGCGCATCAGCGCGGCCTCGACGAAGTCGTGGGACAGGATCTCGCCGGACAGGTTGCCTGTCCCCGACAGCCGGCCGAGCGCGCAATGGCGGATGAACGGCGCGATGCGGATGATCGCGTTGTGGCCCCAGTAGTGCGATTCGCCCAGCTGCCAGAAGTGCAGGCCGGCAGTGAACAGCGGCCCATACACGCCGGTGGCGAACTGCTGGACGCGGGCGTAGAGCGTATCGCGCCCCGTCGCGCGCGGCGCGGTCTGGAGGATGCCGGCGTCGGGGTTCGCTTCCGCGAGTTGCACGAGGCGCACGATGCACGCACCGCTCATCACGCTGTCGGCGTCGAGCACGACCATGTAGCGGTAGCGGCGGCCCCAGCGGCGGCAGAAGTCGGCGACGTTGCCGCTCTTGCGCTTGATGCGGTGCGCGCGCCAGCGATAGAAGATGCGGCCGAAGCCCACCTCGCGGCACAGGTCGAACCACGCGGCCACTTCCGCGACGCGCGTGTCGGGGTCCGCAGTGTCCGAGAGGACGAAGAAGTCGAAGTGCTCGCCGGCCGCGGTGCGCGCCACCGATTCGAAGGTCGCGCGCATCCGCGCGTAGACGCCGGCAACGTCCTCGTTCGCGATGGGCATGATCACCGCCGTGCGCGCCTCCGGCGCGATGGGCGCGTCGTTGGCGGCAGTGCGCGAGATCGCCCAGCGGTCGCCGCCGCGTCCGAGCACCAGATAGCCGGCAAGTGCGGTCCAGAAGCCGGCCGAGATCCAGCCGAACAGGATCGCGAACAGGATGAGGATCGGAATCTCCAGCGGCTGACGGCCGTGGTAGGGCAGGATCGCGGTCATCAGGTCAGTGGCGAAATACGTCTGTCCGACGATCAGCGCGACGAGCACCGTGCGGCGCGCGAGGCCGATGCGGCGCCAGTCGCGACGCACCGGCGGCGAGTCCGGCATGACGCGACGCTCGCTGCGCGTGTGTTGCAGCCGTCCCCACCAGCCGCCGTGCCAGTCGAGCGGCGCCATCGGCGTGCGCGCCAGCGGCGGCGCAGTGGGCAGCCAGCCCTTGCCTTCGCCGGGCGCCGGCGGCGGCGGCACGTGCGGATGCGCGGCGAGCGCCATCCGCGCGGCGACCGACGCGCGCGCCGGGTTGTCGGGGTCGGCCGGTTCGTCGGCCAATGCCGCATGGAGCGCGGCGAAAAGCGCGCGCGGGTCGGCATCGGCGCCCGCCCGCGCGCACATGCGCGCCTCCAGCGCGGCGCGTGCGGCGCCCGCGAGGCCGAGCGCGTCGAGGTAGGCCGTGACGACGGTGTCGGCGTCCGCAGTGCGCATCACGAGGGCGGCAACAGGTAGCTCCACGTCTCCGAGATCGTGCCGCCGTTGGCGTCGCGCAGGAAGGCGCGGAGCTCGACGGGCTTCGCGTCGTCCACGCGCTTGAAGCGCAAGGTCATCCGGTAGCCGTTGGTCACGCCGTTCGGATACACGTTCGCCTCGCGCACCTCGATGTTGTCGCCGGTCACGACGGGCTCGACCTTCGCGTCCGCGGGAAGCTTGGCCAGAGCGGGCCCTTCGAAATCGACGACGAAGTCGATGCTGTCGTCCGCCTGCCTGCGGTAGCCGTGGCCGCGGCGCGATTGCGTGACGTACGACTGCGGCGGACGCTGTGCGTTGTCCATCTGCCACAGGAGGCGGTACTCGACGGCGAGCGGCTGGCGCAGCTGCGGCAGCGTATCGGGCACCCAGTAAGCGACGATGTTGTCGTTGGTCTCGTCGGGCGTGGGGATCTGCACGAGCTCGACGCGGCCGGCGCCCCACCCGCCCACCGGCTGCACCCACACGCCGGGGCGGCGCTCGTAGCGCGCCTCGAGGTCTTCGTAATGCGAAAAGCGGCGGTCGCGCTGCTGCAGGCCGAAGCCGACCGGATTGTTGAGCGCGAACGACGAGACGAGGAGCCGCTTGGGATTGACCAGCGGACGCCAGATCCATTCGCCGGTGCCGGCGTGGATCGACAGCCCGTCCGAGTCGTGCACTTCGGGGCGGAAGTCCGTGCCCGGCGCGTTGGGCTGGTTCTCGCCGAACAGGTACATGGTCGTGAGCGGCGCGATGCCGAGCTTGGTCACCTGCTCGCGCAGGAAAATCCGCGCGCCGACGTCGATGATCGTGTCCAGCCCCGGCTTGATGACGAACCGATACGCGCCGGTGACGCGTCGCGAGTCGAGCAGCGCGTAGAGCGTGAGCTGCGTCGCGTTCGCTGCGGGCCGCTCGATCCAGAATTCGGTGAACGACGGAAACTCCTCGCCCGAGCCCAAGGCGGTGTCGACGGCAAGCCCGCGCGCGGAGAGCCCGTAGGTCTGGTTCTTCCCCAGCGCGCGGAAATAGCTTGCGCCCAGAAACACCAGCACCTCGTCCTTGTACTTGGGTGAATTGAGCGGGAAGTGCACGCGAAAGCCGGCGAAGCCGGGAGCGCGCAGTTTCGCCGTGTCGATCCGGTTCTTGCCGTAGTCGAACTGCTCGCGCGCGAAGGGAACGTCGCGCACGCCGGCGACGGTGATCTCGTGGATGCGCACGGGCCGCCGGTAGTGAAATCCCGGGTGGAAGAACTGCACCTCGAACGGCAGCCGCGCGTCGCGCCACAGCGCGCGGTCGGGGCGGAACCGGATGTCGCGATACTGGTCGTAATCGAGGTCGAGCAACTCCTGTGACAGGTTGTTCTCGGGCAGGCGCTGCGCGGTGCCGGCAAGCGCCCGCGCGCGGGCGACCACGTCGTCGAACCCGAAAGTCTGCGCGCCGGCACCGGCCACGGCTGCGGCGAGGCAAAGGACGAACGTGAGCGAGCGGGCGAAGACGGTCATCGGTGGGGGCGGTCCGGCGTCGGGAGCGGTGCAATGGTAGCCGACCTCGCCTGCCAGCCGGGGGCCGCGATGGGGCTTCGTGCCTCCGGATACACTGGGCGCATGCGTTTTGGGTATTACGAGCGCCTGTCGGCCGCGCAGAAGCGGATCTACCGCAAGAGCGACGAAATCGGGGCCATCGGCCTGCCGCCGGACGTCTCCGCCGGCACCGACGTCGCGCGCATGCGCGCAGCGCTGGCCGCGGCCGACCGGGCGGGCGTCCAGGCGGCGTGCCAGCGGATCGTCGATGCGCTGGCCCGGGGCTACCACGTGCCGCCCCTCCGGGTGCGCGTGCTGGCGCAGCGCCCCTCCGACGACTACGGCGAGCTGCACGGGCTCTACGAGCCGGCCGAGGGCCGCGCCGTGGCGCGCGTCACCGTATGGATGCGCACGGCGAAAAAGGCACAGGTGGTCGCGTTCAAGAGCTTTCTGCGCACGCTGGTGCACGAGCTTGCCCATCATCTCGATTACGAGCTGTACCTGCTCCCCGAAACCTTCCACACCGAGGGTTTCTACAAGCGCGAGTCGTCGCTGGCCAATGCGCTGCTCGCGGCCGAGACGTCCGCTGCAACCCCGCCGTCCGACGGAGGCTCCTGATGGAACGCAAAACCGCTGACGATTTCCACCCCGAAGTGTTGAAGTGGTTCGACCGGTACGTCCATGGCGACGTCGATCGCCGCGGCTTTCTCGCCGGTGTGGCGCGCTACGCCGTGGGCGGCGTCACGGCGGGTGCATTGCTCGAGTCGCTCAGCCCGAAGTTCGCGCAGGCGCAGCAGGTGCCGAAGAATGATGCGCGCCTCGCGGCCAACTACGTCGAGTACGCGTCGCCGGAAGGCTCCGGGCGGATGCGCGGCTATCTCGCGCGGCCGGTGCGCGCCGCCGGCAAGCTGCCGGGCATCCTCGTCGTGCACGAGAATCGTGGCCTCAATCCCCACATCGAGGACATCGCGCGACGCCTCGCGCTCGACGACTTCCTGGCGTTCGCTCCCGACGCGCTTACCCCGCTCGGCGGCTATCCGGGCGACGAGGACAAGGCTCGCGACGCGTTCGCGAAGCTCGACCAGGCCAAGACGCAGATGGACTTTATCGCGGCAGCGAGCTTTCTGCGGGCGCTGCCCGAATGCACCGGAAAGATCGGCGTCGTGGGGTTCTGCTACGGCGGCGGCGTCGCCAACTTCCTCGCGACGCGCCTGCCCGACCTCGCTGCCGCGGTGCCCTTCTACGGCAACCAGCCGACGGCCGCGGAGGCGGCGAAGATCAAGGCGCCGCTCCTCATCCATTACGCCGAGAACGACGAGCGGATCGATGCCGGCTGGCCGGCCTACGAGGCCGCGCTCAAAGCCGCGGGCGTCAAGTACGAGGCGTTCGTCTACGCCGGCACGCAGCACGGCTTCAACAACGACACGACGCCGCGCTACGACGCTGCCGCGGCGAAGCTCGCGTGGTCGCGCACCATCGCGTTCTTCAACAAGACGCTGCGGACCTAGCGGCCCGCGCGCCTCAGACCGCCAGCTCGCGCACCGGGCGCACTTCCACGCTGCCGACGCGGGCGGGCGGGATCTTGGCCGCGAGCTGGATCGCCTCGTTGAGATCGCTGGCGTCGATCAGGTAGAAGCCGGCCAGCTGCTCCTTGGTCTCGGCGAAGGGGCCGTCGGTGACCGACACCTTGCCGTTGCGCACGCGCACGGTGGTTGCCGCGTCGACCGATTGCAGCGCCTCGGCGGCGATGTGATGGCCGGCGCGGCGCAGTGCATCGCCGCAGGCCTTGCATTCGCTGTCCTGCACGGTGTCGAGCTTCTTTTCATCGAGATAGACGAGGCACACGTATTTCATCGCTCACTCCTTGGGCGGGAAGTAGGTCGGCGGCGCGCCGTCGACGAAGAGGCCGAGTCCGTACAGGATGCCGCTCCAGCGGCCTTCGACGTGGTCGGCGACCGCGGGCGGGACGCCGGTATGGGCGAGCGCGAGTGCGCAACCGCCTGCGTGCGCGGTGAAGTGGACAGTGACCCGGCCGACGATCTGCGGCAGTGCATTCGTCACGAGCGTGAACGACAGGACGCGCGGGCGCTCGATCTGCAGGTAGCGCCCCGCATGCGTGCGCACACGGCCGCAGTCGCGATCGACGAACGCAAAGGCGCCACCGGGCCGCGCATCGATCGCGACGGCCGCCAGCGGGTGCGTCGCCGTTGCGAACAGCCACCCGGCCGCGGCCTGCGGATCGAGCCACGCGTCGAACACGCGTGGAGGAGCCGCGGCGTAGCGACACCCGATGCGCACCGTCGCGACCGCGCCGGCCGGATTGCGACGCTTTGCCACGGCGAGCGGGGGCCGCACGTCGCCTTTGCCCTGCGGCGGCGCTTCGAACGGGCACTCCCGGGTGCTGCGCAGAGCGCCGGGCGCCGCCTTCACGCGCGCGCTCCCGTAAGCCCGATCCGGGCGAGTGTGGGTGCCAGCGCATCGACCACGCGCCGCACGGCGGCCGGGCGACGCCGATAGAGAAACAGCAGCAGCGCGAGCAGCGTTCCGCCGGGCATCACGAGCTCCAGCAGCACGTAGGGTCCGAGCTTTTCGCCGTACCGGCGCAATAGCCCCAGGCAACGCAGGGTCGCTTCCATGTGGTCCCGCTCCCGATCCGCGGCCCGGACATTCCGGACCTTTCATTGCCTAGTCGATCAGGGTGACGGGAATTCGACATCGGGAAACGCGGGCGTGCGCCGGCGTTCAACCGGCCAGCTCCGCCAGCCGGCGTTCGAGGAAACGCCGCTCGGGCTCCTGTTTGGCGAGGGCGAGCGCGCGCCGGTACGCCGCCTGCGCGTCGCGCGTACGACCGAGCCGGCGACACAGGTCGGCCTGCGCCGCGTGGGCGAGGTGATAGTCCGCGAGGTCGCCCCGCGCGAGGATGCCGTCGACCAGCGCGAGTCCGGCCGCCGCGCCGTCGTGCATGGCGACGGCGACCGCCCGGTTCAGCTCGACGACCGGCGACGGCGTGGCGCGAAGCAGCACGTCGTAGAGCGCGACGATCTCGCCCCAGTCGGTGGCGTCGGCCGTGCGCGCATTGGCGTGGACCGCGGCGATGGCGGCCTGGACCGCGTAGGCGCCTGCGGTGCCCGCAAGCGCCCGCGCGACGAGGGCCGTGCCTTCGGCAATCTGGTCGCGGTTCCAGCGCGTACGATCCTGGTCGGTGAGCAGGACGAGCTCGCCCGCGGCCGACGTGCGCGCGGCGCGCCGCGATTCCTGGAGCAGCATCAGGGCGAGCAGCCCGATCACTTCGGCATCGGGCAGGAGCTCGGCCAGCAGGCGGCCGAGCCGGATCGCTTCGGCCGAGAGGTCGACCCGCGTGAGCGACGGCCCCGACGACGCCGAGTAGCCTTCGTTGAAGACGAGGTACACGACCCGCAGCACGCTATCCAGGCGCTGCGGCAATTCGTCCGCCTCGGGCACCTGGTAGGGAATGCGCGCGTCGCGGATCTTCGCCTTCGCGCGCACGATGCGCTGGGCGAGCGTCGGTGCGGGGCTCAGGAATGCCTGCGCGATCGCCTCGGTCGTGAGGCCGCACACTTCGCGCAGCGTGAGGGCCACCTGTGCATCCGGCGCGAGCGCCGGGTGGCAGCAAGTAAAGACAAGGCGCAGCCGGTCATCCTCGATGCCATCGTCGTCGCGCGGAAATGCCGACTCGTCGACGACGGCCTCGGCCTGCTCCGCCACGTCGTCGTACGCGTCGAAGCGCGCGCGCCGGCGAATACCGTCGATCGCCTTGAACCGCCCGGCGGAGACGAGCCAGGCGCGCGGGTTGGCCGGGACGCCGTCGCGCGGCCATTGCTCGAGCGCGGCGCGGAACGCGTCGTGCAGCGCCTCTTCGGCGATGTCGAAATCACCCAGCAGCCGGACGAGCGTGGCGAACACCCGTCTCGACTCGCCGCGATACACGGCTTCGACGGTGGCCCGCGCGTTCGCCGCGGCATCGCCATTGGCGCCGCTGTGTGCGGAAGGCGGAGTGTTCGCGTCCATCGTGGCATTGTCCACGTTGCGCGTCCGATCGGGCCCGACGCTTTGACAGCCCGCGATCGCGCGCGCCGGCCTCGGGTACCCCGCCCGGGCTGTCCGCGGGCGCCTGAACACTGAAGCCCGCGGGCAGTGCCCGATGCCCGTGCGACCGCCGAAGCCCCAGCCACGCGCGGCCGGCCGCGGATTCCCGGCATGGGCAGCGAAGGGCGTTCGGGTACAATTACCGTTCCTCGAGTCCCGAGGAGCGTTGCAACCCGGCGGAGCCGGGCCAGGCTCGGGACGGGGGCAGTTCCTGCCCCTTGCAACGGCGCTCGTTGAACCGTGATTCGCTTGCGGGACGACGGGTGGTCGAACCCCACTCCTGTCGCCGCCGGCGGGTCACTCGAACCAACGGAGTGACGACGATGAACGCTGTAACCGACAAGGCGAAGTTCGCCGACTTCAAGGTCGCCGACCTCAAGCTGGCCGACTGGGGCCGCAAGGAAATCGCGATCGCCGAGACCGAGATGCCGGGTCTCATGGCCATCCGGGACGAGTTCGCGCCCGAGCAACCGCTGCGCGGCGCCCGGATCGCGGGCAGCCTGCACATGACGATCCAGACGGCCGTGCTGATCGAGACGCTGCAGGCGCTCGGTGCGGATGTGCGCTGGGCCTCGTGCAACATCTACTCGACGCAGGACCACGCCGCGGCGGCCATCGCGGCGCGCGGTACGCCGGTGTTCGCCTACAAGGGCGAGACGCTGGAAGAGTACTGGGACTACACGCACCGCATTTTCGAATGGGGCGCCGACGGCAAGTCGGGTCCGAACATGATCCTCGACGACGGCGGCGACGCGACGCTGCTCGTCCATCTCGGCACCCAGGCCGAGGCCGATCGCGCGTGTATCTCGCACCCGACCAACGAGGAAGAGACGGCGCTGTTCGCCGCCATCACGAAGCGCCTTGCCGCCGATTCTAAGTTCTATTCGCGACTCAAGGCCGGCCTGAGGGGCGTGACCGAGGAGACGACCACCGGCGTCAAGCGTCTCTACCAGATGCACAAGGAAGGCAAGCTGGGCTTCCCGGCGATCAACGTCAACGACTCGGTCACCAAGTCGAAGTTCGACAACCTCTACGGCTGCCGCGAATCGCTCGTCGACGGCATCAAGCGCGCGACCGACGTGATGGTCGCCGGCAAGGTGGCGCTGGTCTGCGGCTATGGCGACGTCGGCAAGGGCTCGGCGCAGGCGTTGCGCGCGCTGTCCGCGCAGGTGTGGATCGCCGAGATCGACCCGATCTGCGCGCTGCAGGCGGCGATGGAAGGCTATCGCGTCGTCACCATGGATTACGCCGCCGACAAGGCGGACATCTTCGTCACCGCGACCGGCAACATCGACATCATTACGCACGACCACATGACGCGCATGAAGAACAATGCGATCGTGTGCAACATCGGCCACTTCGACAACGAGATCGACGTCGCGGGCGTGAAGAAATACACGTGGGAGAACATCAAGCCACAGGTGGACCACGTGATCTTCCCCGACGGCAAGCGGATCATCCTGCTGGCCGAAGGTCGGCTCGTGAACCTGGGCTGCGGCACCGGTCATCCGTCGTACGTGATGAGCTCGTCGTTCGCGAACCAGGTGATGGCGCAGATCGAGCTGTGGACCGATGCCAAGGAAGGCACGAAGAAGTATCCGGTCGGCGTCTACGTGCTGCCGAAGCATCTCGACGAAAAGGTCGCGCGCCTTCAGCTTTCGAAGCTTGGCGCGACGCTGACGGAGCTATCGGACAAGCAGGCGCGGTACATCGGCGTGCATCGCCGTGGGCCCTACAAGCCGGATTCGTATCGGTATTGATTCGGGCGTCGGCATGGGGGTGGCCGACGCGTCCGGTGCGATGAACGCGGCGCGTGCCGCGCCGGTTATCGCGCCGGACCCATCGGCCGCGTCGGACGGCTTTGCTTCGAATGCAAATCGTCGGCTCTTTTCAGTTCATGGCGGAATCAACTCCTGTATGGAAGTTCGCCGTGGCCCGACTCATAACTTCGATCGACTGAACTCGGACTGATCATGCGCATCGCCGTCATGGGCACCGGAGGCGTGGGCGGCTATTTCGGCGCGAAGCTCGCGCTGGCCGGCAACGACGTCACGTTCATCGCGCGCGGCGCGCACCTGGCCGCGCTGCGCGAGCGCGGGCTCAGGGTGGAGAGCGCGGCCGGGCCGCTGCACGTCGCGCAGCCGCAGGTCGCCGACGGCCCGGCCGGCATTGCGCCGGTCGACGTCGTGATGTTCTGCGTCAAGCTATGGGACATCGAGCAGGCGGCGGAACAGATCAAGCCGCTCGTCGGCGCGGGCGGCATCGTCGTGCCGTTCCAGAACGGGCTCGCGACGCCCGACATCCTGGAGCGCGTGCTCGGTCGCGATCACGTGGTGCCGGGCGTCGCTTACATCGCCGCGACGATCCGCGCGCCGGGCGTGATTGCGCAGACCGGCACGATGGCGCGGTTGCGCGTCGGGGCGCTGCCCGGAGGGCCTGCGGCCGGCGCCGAGGCGTTTGCCGTCGCGTGCCGCGCTGCGGGCATCGACATCGAAGTGTCGTCCGACATCCGGCGCGCGCTGTGGGAGAAGTTCTGCTTCCTGTCCGCGCTGTCGGGCTGCACATGCCTTGCGCGGAAGGCGCTCGGCGTCGTGCGCGGCGATCCGGATCTCCGGGCCACGTTCGAGGCAGCCGTGCGCGAGGCGTGGACCGTCGGCCGTGCGCAGGGCGTCGCGCTGGCCGACGACTATGTCGCTGCACAGATGCGGGCGCTCGACAGCCTGCCCGCCGAAATGAAGGCGTCGATGCTCCACGACCTGGAGGCGGGACGACGCCTCGAAGCGCCCTGGCTTTCGGGCGCGGTCGCCGCGCTTGCGAAGACCGCCGGCGTTGCCGCGCCGGTCAGCGCGGTTCTGTATGCTGCGGTCAAGCCTTACGTCGCCGGGGCGGCGTAGTCACTTCACGAGGTGTTCAACATGCGATTGCTGCTGCAGTGGCTCATCAACGCGCTGGCGCTCCTGGCGCTGCCGTACATCTTCACGTCGATCACCATCGATTCGTTCGTCACCGCGCTTGTGGTCGCACTCGTGCTCGGCCTCATCAACACGCTGATCCGGCCGCTTCTCGTCCTGCTGACGCTGCCGGTGACGATCCTGACGCTTGGCCTCTTTATCTTCGTGATCAACGGCCTGCTGTTCTGGGCCGTCGGCTCGTTCGTGCCGGGATTTCACGTCGCGGGCTTCTGGGCGGGCGTGTTCGGCGCGATCGTCTACAGCCTGATCTCGTGGGTGCTGTCCGCGTTGATCCCCAAGAAGTCGTGACGAGCGCGGCTCCCGGCGCGCCCGTCCGGACCTTCAGCATCGAATTCTTCCCGCCGCGGACCGCGGAGGGCACGGACAAGCTGCGCGCCGCGCGCCGGCAGCTCGCGCAGCTGCAGCCGGCGTTCTTTTCCGTGACGTTCGGCGCGGGCGGATCCACGCGCGAGGGCACGCTCGCGACGGTGCTGGAAATTCGCGACGAAGGACTGGCCGCGGCGCCGCATATCTCGTGCGTCGGCGCGACCGCCGCGAATATCCGCGACGTGCTGATGCAATATCGCGGCCACGGCATCCGGCATCTCGTGGCGCTGCGCGGTGACCTGCCGTCAGGCAGTGTCGACGCCGGCGACTTCCGCTACGCGAGCGAGCTCGTCGAGTTCATCCGCAAGGAAACCGGCGACTGGTTCCAGATCGACGTGGCGGCGTACCCTGAATACCATCCGCAGTCGCGAACGCCGGGCGACGACCTCGTGAACTTCAAGCGCAAGATCGACGCCGGTGCGAACTCCGCCATCACGCAGTACTTCTTCAACGCCGACGCCTACTGGAGCTTCGTCGACGCCTGTGCCGACGCCGGCATCGACGTGCCGGTCGTCCCCGGCATCATGCCGATCGCGAGCTACACCAAGCTCGCGCGCTTCTCCGACGCGTGCGGCGCCGAAATCCCGCGCTGGATTCGCCGCCGCCTGGAAAGTTTCGGTGACGACGCCGCATCGATCCGGGCGTTCGGACTCGATGTCGTCACTGCGATGTGCGCCGACCTGCTCGAGGGAGGCGCGCCGGGCCTCCATTTCTACACGCTGAACCAGGCCGCTCTCACCACGACGATCTGGCACCGGCTCGGCCTCTGAACGCGCCCGCGGCTATTTCTTCTTCGGCGCTTCGCCGACCACCTCGAGCTTGACCGGCGCCATCGCCTTCTTGCCGATGCCGATCTTGGCAGCGGCCGCGCTCGACAGGTCGATGACGCGTCCTTCCTGCTTGGGGCCGCGGTCGTTCACCGTCACTTCGACGCTCTTGTTGTTCTTGGTGTTGGTGACCTTGACTTTGGTGCCGTACGCGAGCGACGGGTGCGCCGCCGTGAGCTTGGCCTGGCTGAACACCTGGCCGCTCGCTGTCTTACGGCCCGCGAGCTTGTCGGAGTAGACGGCGGCGAGGCCTTCCATGTTGTCGCCGGACTTGGCCGCTGCCGGTGCAGGTGCGGGCGCCGCTGCGGGTGCCGGGGTGGCGGCCGCGGGCGCTGCAGCGGGTGCAGCCGCCGGCGCGGGGGTGGCGGCGGGCGCGGGCGCTGCGGGTGTTGCAGGCGTTTGCGCCACGGCGGCGCTGGCGACGGCGAGTCCAAGCAGCATGGCGAGCGTGCGCGATGCGGTTCTCATGGTGATTCCCCCTTCCGATGGGATGAAGTCGACGCGACTCACGTCGAATTGTAGTGGCAGCGGAGGCGGGGGCAAACTTGACAGCGTGCGCCACGCCGTGCAGCGTGGAGCGATCGTGACCAACTCCCGTGACTTCATCGCGCATGTGCTCGAGATGATGCGGCCGGCCGGCGCGCCGACGGCGCGTCCGATGTTCGGCGGCCATGGCGTCTATCTCGACGGGGTGATCGTCGGCATCGTCGACGACGACGTGCTGTATCTCAAGACCGACGCGCAGAGCCGTGCACGCTTCGAGCCGCAGGACCTGCCCGCGTTCCGCTATCGCGGGCATGACGGCGAGCTCCACGCGACCGGCTACTTCCGCGCGCCGGACGGCGCCCTCGAGAGCCCGCCGGAAATGCGCGAATGGCTGCGCGTCGCGTGGGCCGCCGCGTTGCGCGCCAAGGCAGCCAAAGCCCCGCGACGCGCCGCCCCGGCGGCGAAGACGCCGCGCGAAACGTCGGCAACGAAGGGCCGGGCGAAGCGCCGTTAGCGCACCGCGGGCGCGTACGCGGTCAGCTCGAGCGTGGCGTGCTGCGACTGGATCGCGCCGATCCCGTCGCGACGGTCGCCTTTCTCCCAGTACTCGGCGTTCTTCTCCGCGCGGACCATCGCGCCCACGGCGGGCGCGTAGTAGACAAGGTAGTTGCACATCGTCGGCCCGCGCCAGAACTCTTCGTCGTCGAGCCGCATGAGCACGCGCAGCGCCAGCGCGTCGAACGTGCCAGCCGGAGTGGGGACCTTGTACCAGTCGCCCACGGTGACGTAGCGGTTGACCTGTCCGGTCTTCTTCGTCGCAGGATTGATGTTGTCGACCCACTGGTTCCAGCGCTGGCCGGGCGACAGCGGAAAATCGTAGATCCGCGCCGGCGTCGCGAACTGCCGCGTTTCCTCGTCGAACACCGGCCCGGACGTCAGCAGACCCGGCGCCGACCAGACTTCAGTGCGCTCGCCGCGGGCGCTCGGCCCGTTTTCGGTGACGCGGACGGTGATCGCGCCGGGCGCGACCGCCGTCACCTCGTGCGTCTCGTTCCACGTGAGCGGCGCGCGGAAGCCGTCGCTGGCGCGATAGGTCCAACGGTCGCCCACGCGCAGCACCGGCGCTTCCGCTGCGGGGCTGCCGGTGCCGGGCGAGTCAAGGGCGGCGCAGCCGGCCACGCCCGCCAGCGCGGCGGCCGCGAGCAGTGTCCTCAACCAATGACCCATTGCACCCTCCCGGGGTGTTCGCGCAGTCGTCGCGCCTTCCAACGCCAACACCGCGTTGGACGCTTTCATCCGCAAAAAGTGCGCACGCGCAGTCAGGCCTTCACGTCGGCGACCGTGCCGCCGGCCACACGGACGAGGTCGTCCGGGACAATGGGAAACATCGCATGCGGCGTCCCGCCCGCGGCGTAGACGACGTCGTGCTGCAGGAGGTCGCGGTCGATCAGCGTCGTCAGCGGCTGCGCGTGACCGAGCGGCGGAATGCCGCCGATCGCGTAGCCGGTGCATTCGCGGACGAACGCGGCGTCGGCCTTGCCGATCGCCTCGCCGATCTGCGCGGCGATCTTGCGTTCGTCGACGCGGTTCGCGCCGCTCGCGATCACGAGTACCGGAGTGCCCGACGCCGCAGCGCGGAACACGAGCGATTTTGCGATCTGCGCGACGGAGCAGCCGAGCACCGCCGCGGCTTCGGCCGACGTGCGCGCGGGAACGTCGTATTCGACGATCACGCTCGCCACGCCGGCGGCGGCGAGCGCGGCCTGCACGCGCTGCGCCGAGCCCGACAGCGGCGTCGCGGTGCTCATGGTGCCTCCACCGCCAATTCGACGTCGTCGAGCCAGATCGTGCCCGGGCCGTGCAGCATGGCGCCGACTTCCACCTGGGTGGCCGCTGCCGGGATCGCCAGCGTGATTTCGTAGCGCTGCCAATCGGTTGTGCCTTTCACTGCCGCATCCTTCATGTGGTTGTACGCCATCGTCGCGCCGCCTTGCATCGCCTGCAGCGTCAGCACGGCGCCGCCGCCGGTGCCGCTGCCGACGACGTCGCGCGTGCGCAACCACGCGGACAGGCGCAGCGTCTTGCCGCGCAGTGCGGTCGCCGGGAGCACCTGGAATACGGAGCCGAAGGGCTCCGGACCGATGCTCTCGACGCGCAGGCTCCGGTCGCCGTCGTGATGGACGTCGGCATCGACCTTGAAGGCGTACGACAGCGGCCCCGCATGCTGGATCGACACCCACCCTTCCGGGTTGCCGCGCACGCCGGGATTCGTCGATTCGAACCCGGGGTTGACGAGCGCGACCGGAGCGCCGACGGCGAGGGTCGAGACGACGCACAGCACGAGCGCCGCAATCGCGGGACGCCGCGCGCCGCTCATGTCGGGGCGGCGGTCAATGCCCGCCAGAAGACGAACGACATCACGATCACGTACACCACCGCCGAGCCGACGCCGACGTTGCGGTTGAGGCGCTCGGCGCGGGGTCGATCGCCGGCGTCGGCGATCCGCTCGGCGCGCACCGACGTGAGCATGTAGGTCAGCACCATCGCGAACGCGGAAATGACCGAGACGTTGACGAGCCGCGCCGTCACGCTGGTCTCCGTCAGCGAGTTGATCACGTACTTGTTGCCGACGGCGGCGATCGTCGCCGCCGTGAGGAGCGTCGTGCGCGCGGCAAGCAGGTTGACGGGAATGAGATAGCCAAGGAGGCACAGCAGCACGCAGACGATGAAGCCGATGAAGTAGTCGACTGCCACCCGCCAGCCGATGCGCTGCGCCACGACCTCGGCGACCACCGTCGAGTAGCGGTCGCCGGCGCGCTCGGTGAGGCCGAAGGACGTCGGATACTGCTTGCGCATCTCGCGCACCGTGAAATCCACGAGGCGCCAGCCCGGCGAAAAGGCGTCCGGATCGAGCATCGAGGCCTTCTGGTCGACTTCGTAGACCACGTAGTCGTCTTCGAAGGGCGATTCGATTGCGATCACGAGCCGGTGCTGGTCGAACGGAAACGCGCCGGTGTCGAACGTCTCGTTGATCACCGCGTCGACGCGCGCGACCACGTAGTTCTCGCCGTCGGGGAGCCGGCGCCGGTCCTCCGGCGTGATCAGCGTCGTGCGGGCGCCGACGACGTGCAGGTTGGCGAGCGGATCGAACGCGTCGCCGTGCCAGCGAAACCAGACCTCGAACGACGGATGGAACGTGTACCGAGCAAAGTCGAGCTCCTGCACGGCGTACAGATACACCCCGACCCGGACCGGTCCTACGGGTGCTGCGCCGCTGCTTGGCGCCCGTCCTGGATCGAGCGTGACCGGCGGCGAAACGGCGGAATGCTCGATGGGCGGCGGCGGCCGCGTGGCGGGCTTCGATGCCGGCGTCGGCGCGGCGGCCGGCGCCGGGACCGACGCTTGCGCCGGGGTCGCGGCGGGCGCTTGCGCGAAGGCGGGCGGCCCGGCCGCTGCGACGAGCGCCGCCGCGAGCGTCAGTGCGCGCAAAAAGACGCTAGGCAACGCCGTCGGTGATCGCACCCTTGCTCGCAGTCGAGACCAGTCGCATGTATTTTCCCATCAAACCGCGCGTGTAGCGCGGCGGCGGTTGCTTCCAGCGTGCGCGCCGGCGCGCGAGCTCGCCGTCGGCGACGTTGAGCTGCACGAGCAGCCGGTGCGCGTCGATGGTGATCGAGTCGCCCTCTTCGACGAGGGCGATCGTTCCGCCGACAAAGGCCTCGGGGGCGACGTGGCCGACGACCATGCCCCAGGTGCCGCCGGAAAAGCGGCCGTCGGTGATGAGCCCGACCGACTCGCCCAGTCCCTGCCCGACCAGCGCCGACGTGGGCGCCAGCATTTCCTGCATGCCGGGCCCGCCCTTCGGGCCCTCATAGCGGATCACGACGACGTCGCCGGCGCGGATCGACTTGGCCATGATGGCATCCATCACGGCGTTCTCGGAATCGAACACGCGCGCAGGGCCGGTGATCGCGGGATTCTTGAGCCCCGTAATCTTGGCCACGCAGCCCTCGGGCGCAAGGTTGCCGCGCAGGATGGCGAGATGGCCCTCCGCGTACATCGGGGTCGACCAGGGCCGGATGACGTCCTGGTCGGCGCGCGGCGCAGCGGGGACGGCCGCGAGTTCGTCGGCCATCGTGCGGCCGGTGATCGTCATGCAGTCGCCGTGGAGCACACCGTTCGCGAGCAGCATCTTCAGCACCTGCGGGACGCCACCGGCGCGGTGGAAGTCGACGGCGACATAGCGGCCCGAAGGCTTCAGGTCGCACAGCACCGGCACGCGCTTGCGCACGCGCTCGAAGTCGTCGATCGTCCACTCGACTTCCGCGGCCGACGCGATCGCCAGGTAATGCAGGACGGCGTTGGTCGATCCGCCGGTGGCCATCACCAGCGCAACGGCGTTCTCGATCGACTTCCGCGTGATGATGTCGCGCGGCTTCAGGTCATGCTCGATCGCGTTCACCAGGACGCGTGCCGAGGCCGCGGCGGAATCGGCCTTCTCGGTGTCGGGGGACGCCATCTGCGAGCTGCCGAGGAGGCTCATTCCCAGCGCCTCGAACGACGACGACATCGTGTTGGCCGTGAACATGCCTCCGCAGGCGCCCACACTGGGGCACGCGTTGCGCTCGACCCCCTCGTAGTCTTCCTTCGCGAGCTTGCCGGCGGCGTACGCGCCGACGGCCTCGAACGCGGAGACGATGGTGAGTGCCTGGCCCTTCCACGTTCCGGGCCTGATCGTGCCGGCGTAGACGTAGATGCCGGGAACGTTCATGCGCGCGATGGCCATCATTCCCGCGGGCATGTTCTTGTCGCAGCCGCCGACGACAAGCACGCCGTCCATGCACTGGCCATTGACCGACGTTTCGATCGCATCGGCGATCACTTCGCGCGACACCAGCGAATACTTCATGCCCTCGGTGCCCATGCCGATGCCGTCGGTGACCGTCGGCACGCCGAACACCTGCGGCATCGCGCCGGCGGACTTGAGCGCGTCCATCGCGCGATCCACCAGCGGCTGGATGCCGGCGTTGCACGGGTTCATCGTGCTGTGGCCGTTGGCCACGCCGACGATGGGCTTGTCGAAGTCGTCGTCGCCGAACCCGACGGCGCGGAGCATCGCGCGGTTGGGCGAGCGGGCGACACCTTGGGTGATCAATTTCGAGCGGCGGTTGAACGCCATCGCTTCTCTCCGGGAGCGCAAGGGTTGAAGGGCGCGGCCTGCGCCGGGCCCGCGACCATAACACCGGGACCGCAGGCCGACAATCGCAGCGCGGCGACGGCGGCGGGCGGGCCGAAACTCGCCGCGATCGTAGGTCGCCACCCCCCATACCGTCCAATACAATAGAATGCCGCAGGCAATACCTTTGCCGTATGGGATACCGAAACCTCATGGAGCTCCGCCACCTCCGTTATTTCGCCGCCGTGGCCGACACGCTCAATTTCGGCCGCGCCGCCGCACAGCTCCACATCTCCCAGCCGCCGCTGTCGCGCCAGATCCAGGCGCTGGAGCGCGAGCTCGGCACGCCGCTCTTTACGCGCGGCGCGCAGGGCGTGCGCATGACGGCGGCCGGCCGCGCGCTGGCCCCGGAGGCGAGGCGGCTGCTGCGCGACGCCGCCGCGCTGGTCGACGGCGCGCGCCATCTCGCCGCCGGTGGCGCCGGCAGCCTGCGCATCGGCTTCATCACGCCGGCCGCCTACAACGTGCTGCCGCGCGTGCTGCCGCAGTTCCGCCGCCGCCGCCCGGGCATCCGCCTCGAGCTGCAGGAGATGACGTCCGACGTGCAGAGCGCGCTCCTGCGCGAGCACGAGCTCGACGTGGGCCTCGTCGTGCCGCCAGTCGAGGCAGCCTGCCGCTACGCGCCGCTCGTGCGCGAGCCTCTGATCGCCGCGCTGCCCGCGGGGCGGCGCTGGCCGCGGCGGGTTCCGCTGGGAGCGCTCGCCGGCGAGCCGTTCGTCCTGTTCCCACGCAAGGCCGGCGCCGGGCTCTACGACCTCACCGTCGGGTTCTGCCGCGCTGCAGGCTTTGCGCCGCGAATCGAGCAGGAGGCGATCCAGATGCCGACGATCGTGAGCCTGGTCGCCGCCGGCATGGGCGTCGCCCTCGTGCCGGCGTCGTTGCGCCACATGCGCCGCACGGGTGTGGTATATCGCGCATTGGCCGAAGCGAGCCCGCTGATGGAACTGGGGGTCGCCTGGCGCGACGGCGACGAGGAACCCGCAGTGACGGCGTTCGTCGCGCATGCGCGCGCGGCCTTCAACACCTGACCTACGCGCATGCTCGTCCACCCCCAATTCGATCCGGTCGCGCTGCAGATCGGGCCGTTCGCGATCCGCTGGTACGGCCTCATGTACCTCGTCGCGTTCATTTTCGTGATCGTGCTCGGACGCAAGCGCGCGCGCCAGAACATGCTGACCGGCTGGCGTCCCGGCGACATCGACGACATGCTGTTCTACGGCGTCCTCGGCGTGATCCTCGGCGGGCGCCTCGGCTACGTGCTCTTCTACAAGCCGCTCTACTATCTCGCGCACCCGCTGGAGATCTTCCAGGTGTGGCAGGGCGGCATGAGCTTCCACGGCGGCTTCCTCGGCGTGCTGCTGGCGCTGTGGTTCTATGCGCGCCGGCGGCACAAGCGCTGGCTCGACGTCACCGATTTCGTCGCGCCGCTCGTGCCGCTCGGGCTCGCCGCGGGCCGGCTCGGGAATTTCATCAACGGTGAGCTGGTGGGACGCGTAACCGACGTGCCGTGGGGGATGGTGTTCCCGCAGGTCGATGCGCTGCCGCGCCATCCGTCCCAGCTCTACGAGCTCGGTCTCGAGGGCCTGCTGCTGTTCGCGATCCTCTGGACGTACGCGAGTCGCCACCGGCCCATGGGGGCCGTCTCCGGGATGTTCCTGCTGGGGTACGGCACGCTGCGCTTTATCGGCGAATTTGCGCGCGAGCCCGACAACTTCCTGGGCTACCTGGCGCTGGGCCTCAGCATGGGCCAGTGGCTGTCGCTGCCGATGATCGCGGCGGGACTGCTGATGATGGTGTGGGCCTACCGGCGCGCCGGCAAGGCACAGCCCACGCTGCTCGACCGGATGAAGTGACCGCGGTCCGCCAGTGCGCTAATCGATCCGGCGGAAGTCGCCGTCGATCGCGGCGGGCCCGCGATAGCCGCGCGCTGCCACTGCCGCGCGCGGGCCGTGGTTGATCGGCAGCATCAGCAGCATCAGCGCCAGAAGATCCGACAGCACGCCCGGCAGCATCAGCAGCAGCGCCGCCAGGACCTTGCGGCCGCTGTCGACAAGGCCGCGCAGCAGTGACTGCTCGCCGTGGATCGTGGCAAGCGTGTTCGCACGAAAGGCGTGCCGCTCAGTGCGCAGCAGCCAGGCGCCGCCGACGAGCCCCGCCACGAGCCACGCCCAGACGGGGGTGCCCGTCCAGCGCGCAACGCGCGTTGTCACATACAGGTCCACGACCGGGAATGTCAGTACAATCGCGAGCAGGACGAAACGCATGGACGACTCCTTGGCGGTTGCAGCCATCGTCGTGCTGACGAACCTCCCCGACCGCGACAGCGCGCGCAGGCTCGCGCACTCGCTGGTCGAAGGGCAGCTCGCCGCATGCGTCAATATCGGCGCGACCGTCGAATCAATTTATCACTGGCGTGGGCAAATCGAAACGGCCAGCGAGGTGCCGATAGCCATCAAGACGCGCGCACTGTTGTATTCCGAGGTGGAGGCGGCGATCCGCCGTTTCCACCCCTACGAACTTCCGGAGATCGTCGCTGTCCCGATCACGCATGGATCTGCTGCCTATCTCGACTGGATCGCCGCCGAAACGCGTGCTTAGTCGCGCCCTGGCGGCGATCGCAGCCGCGCTGGCGCTCGGTGCGCTGCCGGCCACGGCCGCCGGCGTGCCGGGCCTCGAGCCCAAGCTGCTGCCAGCCGAGCAGGCGTTTCGCTTCTCGGCGCGGGCGCTCGACGCGAAGACGCTCGAAGCCCGGTTCGACGTGGCCGACGGCTACTATCTCTATCGCGACCGCATGACGTTCGCCGCCGCCACGGGCGGTCCGACGCTCGGTGTCGCCGCGCTGCCGCCAGGGAAGCGCAAACACGACGAATTCTTCGGCGATGTGGAGACGTATCGCGGGTCCGTGGTGGTCAAGGTGCCCGTGGTCGACGGCACCCCCGGGCAGAGCGTGGTCGTCACTGCCGATTCCCAGGGCTGCGCCGACATCGGCGTCTGCTACCCACCGTCGGCGCAGCAGGTGCGTCTCACGCTGCCTGCCCTTGGCGCCGGCCCCGGACCGGTGGTCGAGCCGGCGCGCGCACAAAAGGGACTATTCAAGTGACTGACCAAACGAGTGAGCACTTGCTTGTCGCTGGAGCAAGCCGTGGAGCCGCGGGCATTCCCCGCTGGCTCGCCGTCGCGCTGGCCGGCGCCGTCGCGCTGGCCGCGGGTGTTTTCGTTGCCCGCACCACCGCGGATTCGTCGCCGATCGGCCAGGAGGCATCAGCGCTGTTCGGCGTGACGCTGCCCGACCTCGAGGGCCGGGAACAGAAGCTCGAGCAGTGGAAAGGCAAGCTCCTCGTGGTGAATTTCTGGGCCACGTGGTGCGCGCCGTGCCGCGAGGAGATGCCGCAGTTCATCAAGGCGCAAACGGAATTCGGCGCCAAAGGTCTGCAATTTGTCGGTATTGCCGTTGATCAGGCGGACAAAACACAGCAATTCGCCAAGGAAATTGGCTTGAACTATCCGGCCCTTGTCGGCGGAATGGGCGCGATGCAATTGTCCAAGACCCTCGGCAATGAGATGATGGCCTTGCCCTTCACGGTCGTGGTCGGGCGCAACGGACGAATCCTCCATACCCAGCTGGGCCCTCTGAAGCAGGCGCAGCTCGATTCGCTGCTGTCCAAGAACCTCTGAGACCAGCGCTAGTCGCGCGATATTTTCTTTCATCGTCGCGTTACAACTGGACAATTCGCCGCTAACTACGGCAAACTCGCACGACGACGACAAACAGTCGGCGAAGTGTGGCGTACGGCGTGCACCACAGGTCCGGAAAATCGGATCCGTGCGCGCCGGCGTGACACCCGGGGACACGATCCCACGCCGACGCATCCGCAGGCCGATCGGCCGGCGGACTTTTCGGGGGTGGAACGGCATGGATCTGCGCAAGCTCAAGACGCTGATCGAGCTGGTCGAGACTTCGGGCATCGCCGAGCTCGAAATCCAGGAAGGCGAGGAACGGGTGCGCATCACGCGCGCCACGGCGCCCGCGCAGCAGACGGTAATGCTGCAACCGGCGACGCCCGTCGCTGCGGTCGCGGCGCCGACGATGGGCAGCGAGCCGGTTGCGCCGGCGGCGCCCGAAGGGCACGTGGTCCGCAGTCCGATGGTCGGCACCTTCTATCGGGCGGCTTCGCCCGGGGCCAAGTCGTTCGTCGAGGTCGGCGACACGGTGGCGCAGGGCGATGCGCTCTGCATCATCGAGGCCATGAAGCTGATGAACGAAATCGAGGCGGACGCCTCGGGCACGATCAAGGCGATCCTGGCCGAGAACGGCCAGGCCGTGGAGTTCGGCCAACCGCTTTTCGTAATCGCCTAGGGCCACGCCGACACGTGGCCGCCAAGCCGGAAAAGCTGTTCGACAAGATCCTCATCGCCAACCGCGGCGAGATCGCGCTGCGGATCCAGCGCGCGTGCCGCGAGCTCAACATCAAGACGGTGGTCGTCCACTCGGAGGCCGACCGCGACGCCAAGTACGTCGCGCTCGCCGACGAATCGGTGTGCATCGGGCCGCCGCCGTCGGCGCTTTCCTATCTGAATATCCCGGCGATCATCGCGGCGGCGGAAGTCACCGACGCGCAGGCGATCCATCCCGGCTACGGCTTTCTTTCCGAGAACGCCGACTTCGCGGAAAAGGTCGAGCGTTCCGGATTCGTGTTCATCGGCCCCAAGCCCGAGACGATCCGCCTGATGGGCGACAAGGTCAGCGCGAAGGCGGCGATGACCAAGGCGGGCGTGCCGTGCGTGCCGGGTTCGGAGGGCGCGCTGCCGGACGATCCGAAAGAGGTCGTCCGCATGGCGCGCGCGACGGGCTATCCCGTGATCATCAAGGCGTCCGGCGGCGGCGGCGGCCGCGGCATGCGCGTCGTGCACACCGAGGCGGCCCTGTTGCCGGCAGTGACGCTGACGCGCTCCGAAGCGCAGTCGGCGTTCGGCAATCCGGTGGTGTACATGGAGAAGTTCCTGACGCAGCCGCGCCACATCGAGATCCAGGTGCTGGCGGACGAGCACAAGAACGCCGTCTACCTGTTCGAGCGCGACTGCTCGATGCAGCGGCGGCATCAGAAGATTATCGAGGAGGCGCCGGCGCCGGCGGTGAACGCGCGCGCATTGCTGCGCATCGCGGAGCGCGCGGCGGACGCGTGCCGCCGCATCGGCTACCGCGGTGCCGGCACGTTTGAATTTCTCTACCAGGACGAGGAATTCTTCTTCATCGAGATGAACACGCGCGTGCAGGTCGAGCACCCGGTGACCGAGCTCATCACTGGCATCGACATCGTGCAGGAGCAGATCCGCATCGCGGCCGGCCACAAGCTGCGCTTCCGCCAGCGCGACATCGAGAAGCGCGGCCACGCGATCGAATGCCGGATCAACGCCGAGGACCCGTGGACGTTCACGCCGTCACCCGGGCGCATCACGTCGTGGCACGTGCCGGGCGGCCCGGGCATCCGCGTCGATTCGCATGCCTACCAGAACTACCTGGTCCCCCCGAATTACGATTCGATGATCGGCAAAGTGATCGCGTACGGCGATTCGCGCGAGCAGGCGATGGCGCGCATGCGCGTAGCGCTGTCGGAGATGGTGGTGGCCGGGATCAAGACCAACATTCCGCTGCACCAGGAGCTCCTCCTCGACGAGAAGTTCATCGTCGGCGGAACGTCGATCCACTACCTCGAGGAACGGCTCGCGAAGCGCAAGGCCGTTGGCTAGCGTGGCGCCCGCGCGCGCCGCGTCGACCCGTTGAGCTACGTCGCGCTGCGCTTCGACGTCGACGCGGCGTTCTGCGACGCGTGGTCCGACGCGCTGCTCGACGCGGGTGCCCTCGCGGTCGACGTCTCCGATCCCGCCGCCGGCACGGCGGCCGAGACGCCGGTGTACGCCGAGCCCGACGAGCCCCTCGGCGCGATGTGGCCCGTCGCACGGCTCGCTGCGCTGTTCGGTGCGGAGATCGACGCGGCGGCCATCCTGCGCGACTGCGCCGTGGTGATTGGCGCCGACGCGCCCCCCCACGAGGTCGCTGCCGTCGCCGAGCAGGACTGGGTGCGCATGACGCAGGCGCAATTCGGTCCGATCCGCATCGGTGAGCGGTTCTGGATCGTGCCGTCGTGGTGTGCGCCGCCGGATCCCGCCGCGCTGAATCTCGCGCTGGACCCGGGCCTCGCGTTCGGCACCGGCTCGCATCCGACGACCCGTCTTTGCCTCGAATGGCTCGCGGCGCATGTGACGCCGCGCGTCTCGGTGCTCGACTACGGATGCGGCTCCGGCATTCTCGCGATCGCCGCGGCGCGGCTCGGCGCGGGAGCGGTGACCGGCACCGACATCGACCCGCAGGCGCTGGTCGCGAGCGCGCAGAACGCGCGTGCGAACGGCGCGAACATCGTGTTCGTTGCCCCGGACGCGCTGCCCGGCGAGCGCTTCGACATCCTGGTCGCGAACATCCTCACCAATCCGCTGCGCGTTCTCGCGCCGGCGCTGGCCGCGCGCGTACGCGACGGCGGGCGGATTGCACTGGCCGGTCTGCTCGACTCGCAGGCGGCGCTGGTCGCGAACGCGTACGCGCGCTGGTTTACTATCGCGCCGTGGCGCACGGCCGAGGGCTGGACGCTGCTCGCCGGCGTGCGCGGGCCCGACGCGCCGGCGTGACTTGAGCGCCGCATGCCACCGTCCGACCAAAAATTCACGCGCTGTCCCGGCTGCCAGACGGTGTTCCGCGTCACGGCGGAGCAGCTCGCGCTGCGCAACGGCCAGGTGCGTTGCGGCCATTGCCGCACGGTATTCGACGGACAGGCGCGCCTGATCTCGCTCGCGGCGCCGGTGGCCGCGGACGTGGAAGCCGACCATGACGATCTGGGACGCGGCCCTCCGACAGTGACGCTGCGGGATTCGCGGGCGCTTGAGGCTGCGCCCGCGGTCGTGGCGCCGGCGCAGCGTGAACCCGAGTTCGCGGCGGAGCCGCCGGGCATGGAGGAGGCCACGCCCACCGATGCAAAAGAATCCCCGCCGATCTCAGCGCATGTCCCACCGGCGGCGTCCGACGATGCTGACTCGAGTGCCGATGCTCCGCCGATCGACGTCGCCGCCGCAGCCAGGCGCGCGCGGCTGCGACACTTCCTTTACGTCGCGGCGATCCCGTTGCTGGTGGTCGCCTTCGCGGCGCAGGCGCTCCTGCATTTTCGCGACGCCGTTGCCGCACGCTGGCCGGGCAGCAGGCCGGTGCTCGCGCGCATATGCGACGTCACGGGCTGCATGATCCGGCCGCCGCGCGATATCGCCGGACTCTCGATCGACGCGTCCGATCTGCAGGCCGATCCGGCGCACAAGGGCCTGCTGATCCTGACGGCTACCGTGCGCAATCGGGCAGCACTGCCACTCGCTTATCCGATGCTCGAGCTGACGCTGACCGATGCCAGCGATCATGTAGTCGTGCGTCGGGCACTGGCGCCAACCGAATACGCGGCCGGCACGGCCGATCTGGCCGGCGGAATTCCCGCCAACACCGAGGTCCTGGTGAAGATGTTCATCGACGCCAGCGCGACCACTCAGGCCGGGTATCGGCTCTACCTTTTTTATCCGTGATTCCGGCCCCGCGGGCGCGTGTTGCGCCGCGCAAGCGGCGTGCCGAGGCGCTCGGGCACGAAACCCCAATCTGGTGCGCAACGGCGATTTCATGTGCCGCTTCGGTGCACGGAGGTTGCCGGGCAGCCCCGTTTCGGGGGAAAATTGCACTAAAGCGGGGGTTTGCGCCGCCCCGCGGTATGGCATAGTTCTAGCTTTTGTAGTCGCGCTCGATTCTGCGGCGCAACGTCACTGCCTCGCCATCGTCCCCTCAGGAGACCTGCATGACCACCCCAGCCGACGTGCTGAAAATGATCAAGGACAAGGAGGTCAAGTTCGTCGATCTCCGCTTCACCGACACCCGCGGCAAGGAACAGCACGTGTCCGTGCCGGCCAAGGCCTTCGACGCCGACAAGTTCGAGTCCGGCCACGCCTTCGACGGGTCGTCGATCGCGGGCTGGAAGGGTATCCAGGCGTCCGACATGCTGCTGATGCCGGACCCGAACACGGTGAACATCGATCCGTTCATGGACGAGACGACGTTGCTGATCACGTGCGACGTGATCGAGCCGTCCGACGGCAAGGGCTACGAGCGCGACCCGCGCTCGCTCGCGAAGCGCGCCGAGGCCTACCTCAAGTCGACCGGCATCGGCGACGTGTCCTACTTCGGGCCCGAGCCCGAGTTCTTCGTGTTCGACGCGGTCGAGTGGTCGGTCGACATGTCGGGCAGCTACTGCAAGGTGTTCTCG
>Ga0068858_100001189_pt1 | contig 26942 bp, 24 predicted proteins | sample KBSSwiS12_FD_66589 | JGI IMG/M metagenome (GOLD analysis project Ga0068858, IMG submission 66589) | Switchgrass rhizosphere microbial communities from Kellogg Biological Station, Michigan, USA - KBS Switchgrass S1-2 | ecosystem: Host-associated > Plants > Roots > Rhizosphere > Soil ... | reverse complement strand
GCGAAGCGTTCCGCCCGGCGCCTTGCCGACCGCTGTTCGAGCCGCGGAGACGATCACCGCATCATGCATAAAGATCACACTTACCGCAGAGCCCGCAGAGCACGCCGAGATCCCCTGAACTTGCTCGGCGATCTCTGCGCGCTCGGCGGTTAGCGTAGGTTGACGTCCTCAACTCGACCAATCTCCCAGCAAATCCTCGATCGCGTCGCCGACTTCCGAGGTTTTTCCGTCGAAGAGATGATCGGCTCCGTCGATCACGATGAGCTCCTTGGGCTCTTCGCACTTCGCGTAGAACTGACGCAGATCTTTGAGCGGACAGAGCTCGTCCCGTTCACCCTGAATGAAGAATTTCGGCGTGGAGCTGGCCGCCACCGCGTCGAAGTCGTAGCGAGTGACCGGTGGGGCGATGCCGATCAGGGCCGAGACGGTGGGATCGCTGACGCCGACCGTCAACGCGATCCACGAGCCGAACGAAAACCCGGCAGCCCACAGGGGCGCGACAGGATAACGGCCGTGCATGAACGTGAGTCCCGCGCGAAAATCCTCCGCTTCGCCGATCCCATCGGCGAAGCTGCCGGCGCTGGTCCCGACGCCGCGAAAATTGAAGCGCAGCACGGCGCAGCCGATTCGGCCCAGCGCTTTGGCGGCCTGATAGACCGCTTTGGTGTGCATCGTGCCGCCGTACTGGGGATGCGGGTGGCCAAAGACCACCGCGGCTCGGAGGCTGGTCGTCCCGTTGGTCGGTTCGTCGAGCAGCGCCTCCAGGCGGCCCGCGGGGCCGGGGATTTCACGCAGCATCGGAGGTGTCGCGTTGGCCTGCGCCACATTGGGTAATGAACTCCCGGACCAGCGCCGCGAACGCGTATGGCTTCGTGATCGATCCCAGGTGCCCCGTCCCTTCCAACGGCACGTGTCGCGCGCCGGCAATCAGCTCCAGGTAGGCGCGCGTGCCCTCGACGGAGACAACTCGATCGAGAGCGCGGTCTCCCGTGAGGATCAGCGTCGGCGCCGCGACCCTGGCGCAATCGGCGATCACATCAGTATTCGCGATGAGCGCTGCGCGTGCGGCCATGCGTGTCGGCGATAGCGGCGACGCCGCGAGCGTCGCAAGCTGGCCGCGGGTGAATCGCCATCGCGCCCGCCACTGGGGAAATGCCGCGGCGATCTCTTTTCGCAGCCGGAACGGCGACTCGGCCAGGAACAGCGGCCCGAAGAGCCATGGAAGCCTTGCGTAGAGATGGTGTCGCGGTCGCAGACGCCACCGCGGCCCCGGCGTCGATACGAGTACGAGGGCTGTCGTCCGTTCAGGATGAGTCGCGGCGAACCGGATCGCCGAAAGACCGCCGAAAGAAACGCCGCAGACGGCGGCGCGATCGATCCCAAAACGATCGAGCACCGCGACCACCTGCCGCGCGTCGTTGTCGAACCCGAGACTCGGATCGAATGTCTGCCCGCACTCCGGCTCGCCGCACAGCGGAAACGTCAGCACGCGGAACGTGCGTGCAAGGGCATCGATGGCCGGACGCAGGTACTCCCACCGGCCCTGAATACCGGGAATCAATACGAGCGGAGGCCCGGTTCCGAACTCAATCATCCTTTACCCGATGACCCGATGACCCGAAGACGTGATTACTCGATTAGCCGATTACCCGATTACCAAATCAACCAACTCAATTTCTCAGAGGCTTTCCCGTCTTGAGCGTATGCTGAATCCGTTCCAGCGTCTTTCTTTCTCCACACAACCTCAAGAATGCTTCGCGTTCGAGATCGAGAAGGTACTGCTCGCTGACCATCGCCTGATGCGGCAGAGAGCCGCCTGACAGCACACCGGCAAGCGCCCGACCGACGACCGCGTCGTGGTCGCTGATGCGTCCGGCCCGATGCGCGAGGTGCACGCCAAGCTTGAGCGCGGCCAGGACGCCTTCACCGCCGACGGGAATGCCGGAGCGGGGCGGCGGCGTTCGATATCCCTCGCGGACGCGCTCGAGCGCCAGCGCTTTCGCGTCGGCCACCAACCGCTCGCGATTCATCGTGACGCCATCCACGGGCCGCAGATAGTCAAGCCGACGGGCGTCCTCTGCGCTCGTCGACACTTTCGCGAAGCCAATCGTCTCGAATGCGCGCTGGACGAACGGTAGAAAATCGGTCTGGGGAGTCGCAGGCAAGCCGTCGACAGTCCGCGCAAGCAGTTCCTTGGTGCCGCCACCGGCTGGAATCAGGCCGACACCTGCTTCGACGAGTCCGACGTACGTTTCGGCCGCAGCCTGTACCCTGTCGGTATGCAGCACGATTTCGCAGCCGCCGCCGAGGGCGAGACCGCACGGGCACGACACAACCGGCACCTCCGCGTAGCGCAGCGCCTGCGTCGCGCCCTGAAACGTGCGGATCATCAAATCGATTTCGTCCCAGTTCCCCTCCTGTGCTTCGAGCAGGAGCAGCATCAGGTTGGCGCCTGCGGAAAAATTCGGCGCCTCGTTGCCGACGACGAGCGCCTGGAAGTTGGCGGCGGCCTCCTTGAGCCCGGCGTGGAGCATCTGCACCGTATCGCCGCCGATCGCGTTCATCTTCGAGTGGAACTCGACGGCCAGGACACCATCGCCGAGATCGATCAGGCTTGCGCCCGGATTCCTGCAGACAGTCTGCTGTCGCTCGTTGGCGGATTTCAGTAACTGAAGGCCGGGTGCGGCCGGCGGAACGCCACCGTCACGAAAGCGATTGCGCCCTCCTTTGAGCAGGTCGGCGACCAGCGGCGGCACGGATGCGCCGTCGCCGCCCGCAGCGTTGAGCACTTCGCGCGCGCCGATCGCGTCCCATGTTTCGAATGGCCCCAGCCCCCACCCGAATCCCCATTGCATGGCTCGATCGACGTCGTCGATCGAGTACGCGATGTCGGGTGCGACGCGTGCGGCATAGATCAACGTCGCGCCGAGCGTGCGCCGCAGGAAGTCGCCGACCTTGTCGTTCGCGAGAAACAGCGTCTTGATGCGGGCCGGCACATCCTCAATGCTCCGAGCCGCATCGAGCGCAGGCAACCGTGCCGGTTTCCTGCCGCGATACGCCATCGTGGCGGGATCGAGCGCGAGGATTTCCGGTCCTTCCTTTTTGTAAAAGCCCTGCCCGGCTTTTTCGCCGATCCATCCCCGCGCGATCAGAGCCTCGACGAGCGCCGGAAGACGAAACACTGTGCGCTCGTCGTCATCGGGCAGACGCTCGGCGAGATCGGCGGCGACGTGGCCGAGCACGTCGAGGCCTGCAATGTCCGCCGTGCGAAACGAGGCGCTTTTCGGACGTCCGAGGGCAGGACCGGTGATCGCATCGATCTCTTCGATGGTGAATTCTCCGCTTTCGAACGCGCGCAATACCTGCACCAGTCCGAAGAGGCCGATCCGGTTGGCGATGAAACCAGGCTTGTCTTTCGCGATGACCACGCCCTTGCCCAGCGTGAGATCGGCGAATCGCGAAACGCGATCGCGGACCGCGGGATCGGTGTCCGTTGTCGGAATGATTTCGAGGAGTCGAAGGTATCGCGGAGGATTGAAAAAGTGAGTGCCGAGCCAGTGGCGCCGGAAGTCCTCGCTGCGCCCGGCCGCGATCGCCTCGATCGAGATGCCCGAAGTGTTGGAGGTGACGATCGTTCCGGCACGCCTGACATTGTCGACGCGCTCGAGCAGCGATCGCTTGACGTCGAGCCGCTCGACGACGGCCTCGAGAATCCAGTCCACCTCGCCGAGCCGCGCCAGATCGTGATCGAATCCGCCGGTCGTGATCAGTCGAATTCCATCAGCCGTGAAGAAAGGGTCGGGCTTCAGCGAGCGTGTCCGCTTCAGTCCTTCGCGCGCGACTTCGTCGGTGAGGTCGAGCAGCTTCGTGGGCACGCCGGCATTGGCGAAATGAGCCGCGATTTGCGCCCCCATCGTGCCCGCACCGAGGACCGCGACCGAGCGGATCGACACCATCCACCTTAATGTAGCCGACTCGGCGCGCTTTCGCCTCGATCACGCGCAAGCTGAGATCGTCGTGCCCGGCCGGGCGATCGCCGCCGAAGATCGGACGTCAGACGTGCCGCGAGGCTTGCCCCGATCGGGCTCCGGCCTCTACGGTGAGAATTCTGACAGCCCTGGCGTGACGAGCAGTTTCCCTCGGCGCCCGAAGAAAAGACTGTTCGGCGTGGTGATGCCGGCGCCGCGAAATTGCAGGGTGCGAATCTTGTCGCCGTCCGCATCGAACACGTAGGTATAGGGAACGACGAAGCTGATCCACAAACGACCGGCGCTATCGACCGCCGCCGTCCGGATCGTCGGGGTGACGAGCGGCCATTCACCTTCAGAGGTTTTCCGCCGGGGCCACTGGTTCGGGAGCGAGCCGACGAATTCATCGATCTCCGCGCCCTGGACGCGGCGCTCGTAGAGGAGCTTGCCCTTCGCGTCGTACTTGCGAAACACCGGTTCGCCGGTTTGAAAGACGAAAAAGAATCCGCCCGTCGGATCCACCAGCGGCAGCCCGGTATTCAGCGCGAGATGGAGTTCCTCATCGTCTTCGTGTCCTGTGGACCGCAGGTTGCCGATCAGTCGATTCACCCCGCCAGCCAGGGTGTACTCGCTGATCACCGCGCCTTCGTCGGGGCGGGACATGAGGATTGACGTGCCCGTGTACTGCAGCGAGCCGATCCCTCCGATCACGAAGTTGTTCAGCGTGACTCGTGGCTTCGCCCGCCCGCGAATCAGGAACCCGCCGATGCGGAAGCCGACCGGCGTGAAGATCTGCACACGCTCGCGATTGTTGGGCGCATCGGCCACGACGAAGGTGCCGTCCGGCGCGACCGAGAACGCCGTCGGGTCGATGATCCGGCCCGGTTCGGCGCCGATCTCCACGATCTGCCACACGCTCGACTGTGAATCGTCGACGCCGAACACCGTGTGACCGCGGCGATCGAAGACGAAGTACTGGCCCGACGCCGATTGCTGGAAGCCGGCCGGATCTCTGAAGCGTCCCGCGATGTGGGGCGGAACAGCGGCGACCGAACGCAGGATGTCCGGCGTCAACGCCGGTGCCGGCGAGGTCATGAGGCCGGCCGCGCAGATCGTACAGAGGATTCTGCCGGCGCCGATCTTCAAGCGGTTTCTCTTACAGGGTTGCACGATCAGCAACCTGCGATCAGTACCGCGCGGTTTCGAGAACGGCTGCCAGGACGTCGGCGGTTTGCGGAAGAATCGCGTCCTCGAGGACGGGATTGTACGCCACCGGGGTGTCGAGTGCGCCGACTCTTCTGACAGGAGCATCGAGATATTCGAACAGCTCGCCGGCCACGCGTGCGGCGATCTCGGCGCCGAATCCGCACGTCAACTGATCCTCATGGGCAACGACGATGCGGTTCGTTCGTTTGACCTGCGCGGCGATCGCGCCCCAGTCGTACGGCATGATGGTTCGCAGATCGAGCACGCCGACGTGGACCCCTTCCTTCTCCGCCAGATGTGCCGCCACGATCGACCGCTGGACGAGCGCGCCCCACGTCACGAGCAGCACGTCGGCGCCTTCGTGAACCATGTTCGCCTTGCCGAACGGGATCATGAAGTCTTTACCCGGGTACTTCGCCTTGCTGTGAATCTGCCGGTACAAATGCTTGTGCTCGAGAAACAGCACGGGATCGTCGCATCGGATGGAGGTCCGGAGCAGGCCCGCGGCGTCCTGTGCGTTGGACGGAAACGCAATCCGTACACCCGGGCAGTGCGCGAAGATGCTTTCGCCCGACTGGCTGTGGTACGGGCCGCCGCCCCGCAGATAGCCGCCGATCGGCACTCGAATCACGACCGGGCAGGAGAATGCGTTGCCCGACCGGTAGCGCATCATCGTCATCTCGTCGCGAATCTGCATCATCGCGGGCCAGATGTAGTCGAAGAACTGGATCTCGACGACCGGCTTCAGGCCGCGGAGGGCCATCCCGACGGCGCGGCCGACGATGCTGGCTTCGGCGAGCGAGGCGTTGAACACGCGGTCGTCGCCGTAGAGCCGTTGCAGGCCGTGCGTGAGCTTGAAGACGCCGCCCTTGCCCGGCACGACGGCCAGCGCGTCCCGCCGGCTGGCGTCGGCCACGTCTTCGCCAAAGACGATGATGCGGGGATCCGCCGCCATTTCGTCCTTCAGGGTACGGTTGATGACGCCGACCATCGTGTCGGGCTCGCCCTGGGATTGCGCAGGCGTGTCGAACGCCGCGGAGGCGGGATCGACATCGGGCGAGTAGACCCAGAGCGCCGCCGTTTCGCGGGCGGGGTGCGGCGCCTGCAACGCCTTGAGCACTGCGGCGTTGATCTCGCGATCGACATCGTTCGTCAGCCCTGCGAGATCGTCGTCGTTAGCGAGCTCATGGCCTCTCAGGAATTCCGCGAACCTGACGATTGGATCGCGTTTGGCCTCGGCTTCCCGTTCCGCGGGCGGCTTGTACAGTTTTTCATCGTCGGACTGCGAGTGCGAGTACGGGCGGATGCACCGCGCGTGCACGAACGCCGGGCCCTTGCGGGCGCGGACGTGGGCAACGGCGTCGCGCAGCGACCGCCAGCTGGCGAGAAAATCGGTGCCGTCGATGGAGTCCACGAGCAGGCCGGGGAACGACCGAACGAGACGCGAGATGTCGCCGCCCGGCGTCTGGAACTCGACCGGGACCGAGATGGCGTAGCCGTTGTCTTCCACCAGAAACAGTACCGGCAGCTGCCGGAGACACGTCCAGTTGATGGCCTCCCAGAACTCGCCTTCACTCGTCGCGCCGTCACCGAGCGAGGTGAAGATGACTTCGTCGGCGTGAAAGCGCTGCGCGCGATCCTGGAGCTCGGCGACACGCGCGTAGATGACGCTCGCGTCGGCCGCGCCGACGCCGTGCAGCACCTGCGTGCCGGTGGGACTCGAGCCCGACACGATATTGAGCGCCTTGTCGCCCCAGTGCGATGGCATCTGCCGGCCCCCTGAGCTCGGATCGCTGCTGCTGCCCACCCCGGCGAGAAGCATGGCGAGCGGCGTGACGCCCAGTTGCAGACACAGCGCGCGATCGCGATAGTAGGGAAAACACCAGTCGTACCCCGGACGCAACGCAAGACCCGCGGCAATCTGGATCGCTTCGTGTCCGGCGGCGCTGATCTGAAAAAAGATCTTGCTCTGATGTTTGAGCTGAATCTCCTTGTCGTCCATCCTGCGCGACAGGAGCATCGTGCGATAGACGCGGACGAGCGCGTCGCGATCGAGTCCGTCGAATGTCGCGTCGCCCGACGGACGTGCGTGCGCCGGCGCATCGCGGCCGTTGACGACAGAGGCCTTCATTTCGCGGAAATTATAGCATCCGGGTAACGAAGCCTGGCGCCATCCAACGAGGCCACGGCGCCGCCGTGCCGTCTGCCTCGTTATCAGCGGCGCGGCTGTCAACGGCCGTCGATGTCGGCCCCGCCAGGCCGTGCTTGCGCACTGCATTCAGAACGCGCACGCGCGTCACAGCCGTGCGAGCACGACTGGATGGTATATTCTCGTCGCATCATGGCCAGCCAGACCGTGCGCCTGCATCGATGGGACGAAATCGCGCTCGAAAAAGTGACCGAGATGGTGTCGCGCAAGATCGTGACCGGCGACCGGGAGATGCTCGCGCAGGTCTATCTGAAGCGGGGCTGTCTCGTGCCGATGCATTCGCATGCGAGCGAACAGATGACCTACATTCTTCAGGGCGCCCTGAAATTCTTCATCGGCGGAGAAGAAATCACGGTCCGCGAAGGCGAGGTGCTGCACATTCCATCGTCGGTCGAGCATCAGGCCGAAGCGCTCGAGGACACCTTCGAGCTCGATGTGTTCAGTCCGATCAGACAGGATTGGCTGCAGAACAGCGACGGCTGACGCGTTTTCGCGGTGGAATGGTGGTCTAACCTGGGGCGGGCGATCGCTGGAGCGCGGCTGCGGCGAAGCATTCGCTCCTGAGCACGGCAGCGTGCCACAGGAGCGTGACGCAGTTGGCGACGGCCAGCAGGACTGTGAGATCGATCACCGTGATTCCACGCGGGACCGACCATCCGTCGATGTATTCGCTGATGCCGTAAAACAGGTTCAGGTTCAGCGCGAAGATGGCGCTGACCGTCCACATCACCGCCCGCAGCCGCGGACGGCCCGCGGCTGCCACGACCAGCAGCGGCACGGCCGCGAATAGATGATTCTCGTGCACCTGGGCTGACAGCGTCGCGTACGCGTGAACCATGAACGCGCCGACGGCCGCGATCAGGAAACGGTCGCGGACGTGCGATGCCGTCCAGAGCGCCCACGCCATGGCGCCGATGGTCATCGCAGCGCCGATCATGCGAGGGTTCGGATACCCGATTTCGATGGTCCGCGAGATCGCGAGGATCTTCGCTGGCGCGGTCAGCGCCGGCCACACGCCCATGTCGGCCATCGAGTACCACGCCCGCAGCAGGTAACCGACGATCCACCACAGATTACACGCGTTGCCCGACAGCATGTCATGGCGCGTCAATGATTCCATCGCCGCAACCATGTTCGGCAGCGCTCCGGCTGCGACGATTGGTGCGAGGATCGCCACGACGGCCAGCGTCGCTCCAGCGCCGCCGCGCGCGAAGCGTCGCCACCGATCGCGTCCGGCCCCACCATTCCAGAGGGCGAGCGCCACCGCGGGGAGCACGACGACGGCCTGTGCTTTTGTCAGGACCGAAGCCGCGAACAGGACGCCGGCGAGAAACGGCCAGCCGCTGCAGCCGGCCAGCAGCGCGCCAACGAGGGGGCACACGAAGAGCGGGTCGAGATAGCAGAGGATGCTCGCCCCGACGATGGGCGCGGGATTCATCCAGTAGGCGGCGGCCGCCCATCGTGCCGCATCGAGTCCGGCCCCGGTACGCACAGCGAAGAATGCGAGAGCCAGAAAGCCGATCTCAAAGACCAGCAGCAGCAGTTTGATGGCGGCGGTCAGCGCTGCGGTGTCCGGAAACGCCGGGCTCACGAGTCGGTAAGCGCGGCCGACCAGCCCGAGTTCGAAGAGCGCCAGCGGCGGATAGTCGACGGTCGCTTCCGCTCCGTGAAAATTGAGCACGCGGTGCTCCGGCGGCGATCCTCCGACGCCGTAGAGCCGCGCGGGCGAGTGAAGGGCGGCGTTGTAGGTCCAGATCTTCCAGACGCCGACGTCGCGAGTGCCTGGGAGCGGAAGGGTCGCGATTCGAATCGCGCCCCCCAGGACGACGAGAGCAACGAACAATTTACGAGTCACAATTTACAAAGCGGGAACCAGCGAACCTTCTTGTAAATCGTGAATCGTAAATTGTAATTCCTTAGTGAACGCGCCTGTCCCAGTCGTTGGAGCGTCCGCCCGAGTAGACATCAAATTTCTTGCGGACCCGGTTGATCTTCCACTTCAGATAGCGGTACTTAATCTCAGCCAGCGGATGCACTCGCGCGCCTTTGATGAAAAAGTAGGCGATGATCAGGCCGCCGAGATGCGTCGCGTTCGCAACGCCGCCGCCCGCGCCCGATAACGACGAGTAAAAGGCAATGGCGCCCATGATCATGACGAAATACTTGGCCGGAATCGGGAAGACCATGTACATGTAAATCGGGCGCTCGGGAAAGTACAGCCCGTACGCCAGCAGCAGCCCGTAGATGGCGCCCGAGGCCCCGATCACATTGGAGGCGTAGATCTGCCGCGCGAAATCAAAAGGCAACAACGAAAACGCGATGGTGAGCAGCCCGGCGCCGATGCCCGTCACGAAGTAAAACTTCAGGAAATATCTGGTGCCCCACATCCGCTCCAATTCCGTGCCGAACATCCACAGAAAAAGCATGTTGAACAGGATGTGAAGGATGCCGTCATGAAGAAACATGTAGGTGACGGGCTGCCAGATCCATCCCCGCACGACAAGGTCCGGTTGGAGTCCCAGTAGAGGTGTGAGGACCCGGATCAGGGACTGTGCGAAGAACACCGCAACGTTCGCGATGATGAGCGCTTTGATCGCCGTCGAAACCGGTCCTGGGCCGAAAGAAAATGAGGAAGCGTAGCGGGACGGATAACGGGGCATGGCGCGAGCCTCTGATCGTACCACATCAAGACGCGTCACTCCCGTGCCGCGTGAGCAACGTTCCAGCCTACCCGGCCGCGCGCGACAGCCGAGATCGCACCAGGGCGATCGCCTCGGCAAATTCGCGGATGCGCAGGAGCTTTGCGCAGGCCGCAAGCGTTGCGAGCCCGCCGCCGATCGCCAGCCCCAGCCGCAACGTCTGCGCGGCGACGCTCTGCCCGGACACGATGGCCGTTGAACCATATTCGATCCCGAGCGTGGCGAGCGCCATGACGCACGCGGCCGTCGTGACTTTGAACAGCGACACAGTCAGCGCGGCGCCATTGATGCCCCGCAACCGTTTGCGCAGCAGCAGCAGCAGAATCCCGCCGTTCGCCAATGCCGCGAGCGACGTGGCCAGCGCCAGCCCCAGGAACCCGCTCGTCCGCACCAGCAGAAGGCTGAAGGCGATATTCGCGGCGATGGTGCACACGCTGACCGCGACCGGGAGGCGGCTCCGGCGCAGCGCATAGAAGGTCGGCGACGTAATTCGTGCGGTCGAGTAGCCGACCAGGCCAATGGCGTACAGCCGAAGCGCGGCGGCCGTGGGCGCCGTGTCGCTCGACAGAAACCGTCCGTGCTCGAACAGCAGCCGGACGATCGGCGTGGCCAGCGCGATCAGGCCGAGTGTCGCCGGCACGTTCAGCATCAGCATCAGCGACAGACCCCGCGACACGGTTTCACGAATTCCGTCATCGTCATTCACGGCGGCGTGTTGCGAAACTGCAGGCAGCACGGCGGTTGCAATCGACACGCCGAAGAGACCAATCGGCAGATACATCACGCGGAAGGCGTAGGTGAGCCATGAGACGGCGCCGGTGCCCTGACTCGTTGCCAGCAGCGTGTTGATGAAGATGTTCACCTGCGTGGCGGCCAGGCCCAGCGTGCCCGGCCCCATCAGCCAGAGAACCTGCCGCAATCCAGCATCGCGAGGATCGAACGCGAGTCGATAGCGGAATCCTTCGCGCCAGAGCGATGGCCATTGCGTGCCGACCTGCGCGAGACCGCCCACGACCGCAGAAACGGCGATGGCCATGATCGGCGGTTGCCCCAGGCGCCGCATGAGCGGTACCAGAACGAAGGCGCCGACGATGGTGACAACGTTGAATGTGGCGGGCGACAGCGCCGGCAGAAAGTAGTGATGCAGCGAGTTGAGCATGCCCATCATGGCGGCCGCGACCGCCACCATGATGAGAAACGGCAGGACGATCCGCGTCAGCCGCACCGTGAGCTCGAGTTTGCCGGGGACCGAGGCGAAGTCCGCCGCGTAGCTCCCGACAATCTGCGGCGCGAAGATCATCCCGAAGGCCACGACGACGCCCGTGACCATGACGAGTGCGTTCAGAAGATTGTTGGCGAGCCGCCAGGCGTCGGGCTTCCCGTGAAGCGTGAGATGGCGCGTGAAAGTCGGTACGAAGGCCGCGCTCATCGCGCCCTCGGCGAAGAGATCGCGGACCAGGTTTGGCACACGGAACGCGACGATGAACGCGTCCATGTCGTTTCCTGCGCCGAAGAGCCCCGCCAGTACTTGGTCGCGGGCCAGACCGAGAATCCGGCTCGCGAGCGTCGCAATCCCCGCCGCTCCGGCGGAGCGCGCTAAACGAACGTTAGAGGGCAAAAGGCAACAGGCTTCTAACTTTGGAGTTTCTGGCGCACCAACTCATTGACCGCTTTGCCGTCGACGGTCTGGCCGGCGAGCTTCGCCATCGCGGCCTTCATCACCCGACCCATATCTTTCGGAGACGAGGCCGCGGTCTCGGCGATCGCCTCGACCACCGCGCGTTCGACGACTGCCGGGTCCGCGGCAGCCGGGAGGTAGGATTCGAGCACTTGAATCTCGGCGGCTTCCTTGTCGACGAGATCCTGACGCCCACCCTTCGTGAACTGTTCGATGGAATCCCGCCGTTGTTTCACGAGGGCGGTGACGACCTGCCGCGATTCGTTGTCGTCGAGCGCGCGGCGCTTCTCAACCTCACGATTCATCAACGCGGCTTTGAGCATTCGCAGCGCGCTGAGACGCGGCGCCGCCTGCTTGCGCATCGCGTCGGCGATCGCCGCCTGCACGTCGTCAATCAAGGCCATCGGGATCGCGTAATCGGGATGACCAGATGTTTATTGCTGCGGCGGCTGCTGGCCGGGCTGAGGTGCCGGCGCCGGAACGACCATGCCGGGAGTGGCCACGCCCGCGGGCGCCGACGTCGTCGGCCCACCGGGGTAAAAGGCTGCCGGCGGCGTCGTGGGTCCTGTTGCCGGCTGCGGGACGAAGGGCACCGGCTCCGGTTGCGCCGTAATGGCGCGTGCGGGCGGCGGCTGCGTTGTTGTCGCTTGCGCCGGCGGGAACGAGAAGAACACGGGCCCGCGACTTCCTGGTTGCGGCGTCGGCCCGGGCGGATTCGGACGTTCGTCGTCGTTGTCCAGCGTGGGCGGATCCTGCGGTCGCTGGAACGTCGCGAACGTGGGCGGCGGTGGTGGCGCGGCGCTCGCAGGAGCCGCGGCTGCAGCGAGGGTCGGCATCACGATGATGCGATCGAACACCGAAGTGTCTGGCTTCACCATCGCGGCACGCGGCGCGGTCATGTATCCGCTGATCGAACGGAGCAGAATCCTGAGCGCCTGTTGCTCGGGAACGTCCCGCAGCTCGATAGTGAGCGGCGTGCCGGGAATACGTTCGACGTTGACGATCTTCGTCTGTCCGATTCGCGCCCACTCCATGAGAATCTGGCGCACGGTCGCATCTCTTGCGACGATGGTGACACGCCCATCCCGCATCGACAGTTGAACGTCGGCGGACGCGGACGAGGCGACGCCGAACATGGTGAAGGCTGCAACGGCAAACACCGGGATTTTCCGCATGATCACTCAGTATACGCGTCGATCCCGCCAGGTCCAAGGCTCGTTTCGACCAGTCGAGTTTCCGGGTCGTCAGGAAAGTCGTTGGCGCCCACGCGGGTGGTCGCTCCGCCGCGGACACCGAATACGCTCGAAGCGTTTGGCTACGTCATCTCGCTCCGCGTGGATCTGATCGAATTCGACGTCCGGCGGACCGCCGACGGTGAGCTCGTCGTTCATCGTGACGAGCGGCTCGATACGGCGCCATGCATTGGCGGCTTCACCCGGCTGGCCTTCGTCGCGGAACGCCGACGTGTTGCCGTCATGCGACCAGTCAATCGGATCGGACCCGGTCGCGGCGGTGCCCCAGCGAACCGTTCCCATCGTCACTTCTTGCGGAAGTACTCGATGACGTGCACCAGGATGTCGTCGAGCGTGTACTTCGTGGTGTACCCGACGAGCTCGGTCACTTTGGTCAGATCCGGGAGGCGCCTGGGCATGTCCTCGAAGCCCGATTCGTAGGCTTCCTCATACGGGATCAGCTTGATAACGGACCGCGACCCCGACAGATCCCGCACTCGCAGTGCGAGCTCACCGATGGTGACTTCCTCGGTGTTGCCGATGTTGACGACCTGTCCGATCGCTTTGGGCTCGGCGATCAGCTTCATCAGCGCGCCGACGACGTCGGTGACGTGGGTGAACGCGCGGGATTGTTTGCCGTCGCCGAACACGGTGATGGCTTCGCCCGCCAGTGCCTGCCGGACGAAATTCGGAATGACCATCCCGTATTGACCCGTTTGACGCGGTCCGACGGTGTTGAAGAAGCGGACGATGATGACCGGCAGCTTGCGTTCTTTCCAGTAGGCGAGCGCGAGAAACTCGTCAATCGCCTTGCTGCAGGCGTACGCCCAGCGGTGCTTCGTCGTCGGACCCATCACCAGGTCCGAGTCCTCCCGGAAGGGAACGTCGTTGCTCTTGCCGTACACCTCTGATGTGGAGGCGACCACCACGAGCTTCTTCTTCTTGTTCGCGTGCTTGAGCACGATCTCGGTGCCGTGCACGTTGGTCTCGATGGTGCGCACCGGCTGCTCGACGATCAGCTTGACGCCGACCGCGGCGGCGAAATGGAACACGACGTCGCTGCGGTCGATGAGCTCGGCCAGCAACGGTTCGTTCTCCACGGTATCGATGAAATACTCGAAACCGTCCCGGCCCTTGAGATGGGCGATGTTGTCGAACGACCCGGTCGACAGATTGTCCATGATGAGGACCTGATGTCCCTGGTCGAGCATCGCTTCGGAAAGGTGAGAACCGATGAAGCCTGCTCCGCCTGTGATCAGCACTTTCACGAGCTAATGTCCTTTCGCGACAGCCTGGGCGACCGTCGCCACATCATCGTCGGTCATCTGTGGATGAAGCGGCAGGGAAACGATTTCATCGCACACGCGGGCCGCGATCGGGCACGCGGCGGAGGCGAATGGCGCAAACGCCCGCTGCCGTGGAATCGGAATCGGATAATGCACGAGCGTTTCGATGCCCTGCGCTGCGAGACTCGCCTGGAGCCGGCTCCGGTCGCGCGATCGAACGACGAACAGGTGATACACGTGTCCCGGATCGCACTCGTGCGGCAGATCGACCTGCCCGGCGGGGATCGACTGACGGTACCGGGCAGCCAGCTGGCGTCGCCGAGCCGTCCAGTCCTTCAACCGCGGCAGCCGTACAGACAGGATCGCGGCCTGCAGTTCGTCGAGCCTGGAGTTGCACCCGAGCTCTTCGTGGTGATACCGGTCCGACTGTCCGCCGTTTCTCAGCCGTTTGACTCGTGCGGCGAGGGCGCCATCGTTGGTGATCACCGCGCCGCCGTCGCCGAGGGCGCCAAGATTCTTCGTCGGGTAGAAGCTGAACGCGCCGGCGACGCCGATCGTGCCGACAGGCCGTCCCGCAGCCGTCGCGAGATGCGCCTGGCAACAGTCCTCCACGACAGGCAGGTTGTGCTTCGAGGCCAGACGCTCGATCGTGGCCATGTCGGCGGGCTGCCCGTACAAGTGGACAGGGAGAATCGCCCGCGTCCGCGATCCGATCGCCGCCTCGATCTGCGCGGGATCGATCGTGAATCGTCCCGGATCGATATCGGCAAAAACGGGACGCGCCCCGACCATGGTGATCGCGAGCGCGGTGTACGCCGCCGACAGCGGCGTGGTGATGACCTCATCGCCCGCGCCGATGTCGAGCGCTCTGAGAATCAGCGTCAGCGCATCGGTGCCGGTGCCGACGCCGACGGCATGTGCTGCGCCCATTGCAGAGGCAAAGGCCGATTCGAAGTGCTCGACCTCGGGTCCGAGCACGAACCAGCCCCGCGTCAAGACCCGATCGATGGCGATTCGGATCGCGTCGGCGTCCTCTCCCGGGGTCAGCGACACGAACGGCACGCGAGCTGCGCTCACCGGGACTCCGCCGCCGTGTCGACGTACCGGGCGAAGTGCTGACGATAGAACGCGACCGTACGTTGCAGTCCATCCCGCAGCGACACGGTGGGCACCCACCCGACGGTGCGCTTGAATTTCGACGAGTCGGCGTAAAAGCTGCCGATGTCGATCGCCTTCTGTTCCGAAGGCCAGCCGACGTATTCAACGCGTCCCGATCCCGCGACATCGACGAGCAATCCGGTCAGGTCCCGATGGCTGTAAGGAATATCGCCGCCGACGTTGAACACATCACCGTTGCAGACGTCGCTGGCGCCCGCCCGCAGGAACGCGTCCACGGCATCGTCGACGTAGACGAAGTCCCGGAGCTGCGAGCCATCGCCGTACACCTGAATCGATTGGTCCTCAATCGCCAGGCGGATGAACCAGCCGATGAAGCCCTGGCGATTGTGTTTGATCAGTTGCCGCGGACCGTAGACATTGGTCAGGCGAAGCGAGCACGCACGGACGCCGAAGACATTGTTGTACACGAGGTGGTAATACTCGCCCGCCGCCTTGTTGATGCCGTTGACGTCGGTCGGCCGGACGAGGTGCGATTCGCTCACCGGCAGCGAGTCGGGGCGCCCGTACACCTGTCGCGTGCCGGCGAACACGACTTTCACGCCGCTGTTGTGGTTCCGGCACGCTTCGAGCACCGTCAGCTGACTGCGACAATTGATCTCGAGGTCGCTATACGGGTCCCGCATGCTGTCGATGTGGCTCACCTGCCCGGCGAGGTTGAAGATCACGTCGCGGTCGCGCACGAGATAGTTCATCGTGCTCTGTTGCCGGATGTCGGCGATGTTGACGGTCAGGCGATCGGCCACGCCGTCGATGTTGAACAGATTGCCGCCGTAGTCGGGAATCAGCGAATCGACGAGCAGCACCCGGGCGCCAAGCTCCACGAGCTGCCGCGCCAGATTGCTGCCGATGAAGCCGAGACCGCCCGTGATCATCACCCGGCGGCCCCGGTACGAGTCGCGGTACTCGGAGGTCACGGGCTCGGCGGATTGGGGTAGACACGGTTCGCCGGATCCGTCGCGGTCTTGGCGAGCGGCATCACGTCGCCTCGCAGATGCTCGCGGCGGACGACAAGCAGGTACCACAATACGAGCAGATCGCGGCCCGTCCTGAAGAGGCGCCGGAAATTGAAAAACTGAGACTTGCCGGACGTCCGGTGGTAATGATGCACCGGTACTTCAACGATCCTGAATCCGGCGTCCTGCACCTTCTTCATCATCTCCACGCAGATGATCCCGCTCGTCTTCACGAGGTTGATGCGATCGAAGATCGTGCGGCGCATCAGGCGGAAATCGCAGTCCACGTCCCGCAACTTGATGCCGAACAGCAGGCTGACGATGTGGTGATACACGCGACCGATGATGATGCGGTGCAGCGGATCCGAGCGGCTGATCTTGTAGCCATTCACCAGATCGGCGTCGGACGTCAGGTTCGCCCACAGCAGCGACAGTTCGGCGGGATCGTACTGCGCGTCGCCGTCCGTGTAGAAAATCAGCTCTTTCGTTGCCGATCGAAAGCCGGTGCGCAGCGCCGCGCCGTAATCGCGGTTGGTGGGATGGTGCACCGCGCGCACCTGAGGATAGGTTCGCGCCAGTTCGTCGGCGATCTCGGCGGTGCCGTCCCCGCTCCCGTCGTCGACGACGATGATCTCGAAATCCGGGGTCAGTTCCGAGGCGGCCTTGACAGCCCGGATGACCATGCTCGCGATGGTGCCGCTGTCGTTGAACGCCGGGAAGAAAACGCTGAGACCCGCCGGCTTGTGTGCGGGAGGACTGGACATTAGCGAGAGGCAAACGATAGCACGAAAAGCGGTTGGCGGTGGCGGCCCGGGTGGCGGCGCGGCGCGCTGACGGTGTTGCGCGACATCAGGAAAGAGTCGACCAGCACGTCTCGCCGGCGCTTCGATTCGGCCTGCCGCGCGCTCGACGCCCGCGATCGGCACCTCGACGGCCCGTTCACGGTTGGCGTCCCTCGAAGCGCAGCGACGAGATCTGCTCCGACACCAGTCCCACCAGAAGAATGACCACGCTCATCAGGATCAGGAGCACCGACGAATTTGTCACATGGGATTGCGTGGCGATCGTCCAGGCGGCGTAGACCGCGCCAAGGACAAACGCGGCGCCGCTGATCGGCAGAAAGATTCTGAGCGGGCTGAAAATCGTGATCACCTTGAGAAGGATCAGAAAGAACCTGACGCCATCCGGCGCGAGCTTGACCTTCGAATGTCCCTGCCGCTGTGCGGCGTCGATCGGTTCGAATCGGACGCTGTAGCCTGCTTTGATGAAGGCCAGGGTGGTCGTCGTCGGCGTCGAGAAGCCATTGGGCAGGAGGTGCAGGAATTCGAGCAGGCACTCCCGTTTCGCCGCCCTGAAGCCCGACGTGAGATCCGCGATTGGCCGCTCCGCCAGATAACCGGCGACGACGTTCAGCGCGTGATTGCCCGCGCGACGGACGAAGTTCGCGTGCGAGGATCCGGAGCGCGCCCCGATGACCAGCTCGTAGGCACCAAGCTGGGAGACGAGACGGAGCGCGTCGGAGACGCGGTGCTGCCCATCGGCGTCCATGATGAGGATGTAGGTGCCGGTGGCGTGACGGAGGCCGGTCTTCACTGCGGCCCCGTTGCCTTTGTTGTAGGGATGACGAACGACCCGTGCGCCGGCCGCGGCTGCGCGCTCTCCAGTTGCATCGGTCGAGCCGTCGTCGATGACCAGAATCTCGTGCCACGTCGCCACGGCGCGCAGTTCGGTCACGAGAGGGCCGATCGCGGCTGCTTCGTTGAACGCCGGAATCACGATCGACGTCGCCTCAGTCATCCACCCTCGGCCGACCCCACGAGCCGTTCGACGACGCCGGTCCAGGTGATGGCGCGAGCCCGCTCGTAGCCGGCCGCGCCGAGCGCGGCGGCGGCGCCACGGTCCGCGGCGAGCCGCGCGATCGCGTCGCCAATCGCCGTCGGTTCGGGCGCGACGACGAGTCCCGTGACGCCATCCTCGACGAATTCCAGCGGCCCGCCGGCATCCGTCGTCGTGATCACCGGTTTGTGCGCGAGAAACCCCTCGAGCGTGACGTAGCCGTAGTCCTCGTCGTACGGCGGAAACACGACCGCGAGCGCGCCCCCGTACAACCCGGCGAGCTGCGTCTGGTCGACGTTGCCTGCAAACGTCACGCGGTTTGCGACTCCCGCGAGAGTCGCCGTGCGCTCGAGCTGAAGGCGCAGCGGTCCTTCGCCGACGACGACCAGGCGGACGTGATCGACGTGAGCCAGGGCGCGCACGATCAGGTCGACGCGCTTCACTGTTTCGAGCCGTCCCACCGACAGCACGTAGTCGCCAAAGGGTCCCGGCGTGAGCATATCGGCAAGCGGCGGCGGATGGTACAGCGGTGCGGCGGTGAGTCCGTTGTAACGCGCCAGGCGTGCGGCGGTATTGCGCGCGTTGCTGAAAAGACGTTTCGACTCGCCGAGCACCTCGCCGTCGAGCGCGACGAGCTTGTCCCGAAGGCGCACGTCGCCTTCCGTGTGATCGAACTCGCTGTACTCGGTGCCGCACAGATCGTAAATCGCACGGTACTGGTGGAACAGCCAGGTGATCTTGTGTGGATGCTTTGCGAAATAGGTCGGAAACTTTGTGGCGATGATGGCGTCGATCGGTTCGCCGTTGCTCTCGGTCAGATCGACCATACGCCACGCGGCGGCGTGCGCCAGCAGCTGATCCTTCGGATACCACTTGAAGGGAATCGACACACGCTCGGCCCGGAAACCGTGCAGGCGAAGCTGCTCGACGAGCTTGCGCACGTGCAGCTCGGCGCCCCCATGCACGAAAGGCACCTGCGCTTCGCACACGACGACGGTTCTAATCGGTGCCATCATCCAATTACCCGATTTTTTCAGGTGGCGAATCGGAAGTTGATGATGTCGCCGTCCTGCACGACGTATTCCTTGCCTTCGAGTCGCACTTCACCGTGTTCCCGGCACTCGGCCATCGAGCCGCGGCCGACCAGCGCGTCGTACGCCACGACTTCGGCGCGGATGAAACCGCGGGCGATGTCGCTGTGAATCTCACTCGCGGCAAGCTGGGCGGAGATCCCCCGCGGAATCGACCACGCCCGGCATTCGTCCTCGCCGACCGTGAAGAAGGAGATATAGCCCAGCAGATCGTAACTGGCGCGAACGACCCGGTCGAGACCTGATTCGGTGAGCCCCAGGTCCGCCAGAAATGCCGCTGCGTCCGCAGCGTCGAGCTGCGCGATCTCCAGCTCGATCTTCGCGCAGACCGCGACGGCGGCGGTACCCGCGCGGGCGAGAAAGGGTCCGAGTGCCGCGCGTTCGGTGGCGCCTGCCAGATGAGCCGCGCCTTGTCGGTTGCCGCTCAGCTGTTGCTCGTCCACGTTGATGACGATGAGCAAGGGTTTGGCGGAGAGGAACTGAAACCCGCGCAGCCGTTTGAGATCGTCGCCCTTCAGATCAAGCGCCCTGAGTGGTGTGCCCTGTTCGAGCGCCGCTCGGCACGCGTCGACGACGTCGCGCTCGCGCTCGAGCTCGGGCGAGCGCGCCCTCTTGAGATCCTTCACGAGACGCTCGAGCCGCCGTTCCGCGACACCGAGATCGGCGAGGATCAGCTCGTCCTCCATCGCCTGCGCGTCGCGCGCGGGATCGATCGAACCCAGCGGATGTGGCATTGCGGGATCGTCGAACGCGCGAATCACGTGGAGCAGAGCATCCGCGTTCTTGTACGCCGCAACATCGACCAGGGCCTTGGCAACGCCGCCGCCGCCGACTGCCGCGAGGTCGGACAGCTCAACCGTCGCCGGTACCCGTTTCTTCGGGTTGTACATCGCCGTCAGACGATCGAGTCGCGCATCCGGCACCTTCGAAATGCCGATTGAGGCTTCAATCCCGTGCGCGGCGCGGCCGGAACCCTTGGCGCTGGTCATCAGCTCGAAGAGCGTCGTCTTGCCGGTTGATGCGAATCCGATCAGAGCTGCCCTCAGCATGGGTGGTCAAGGATGATACCCCAAGGCCTTGTGGCCGCCCTCGGACTGCAGGCGAGGAAAAGGCGAACATTTCACGTAACTTACTGATGCGCTAAGTTTTGCGGTTGACTTCCGTCCACGCCTTCTCTACTATCGCGGTGGAAATTTGTGGATAAAAATGGGTGGTAGGGGTGGCGGTAGCCATGTTTAGAGGCAATGCCCCCGCCAGAATCGATGACAAAGGGCGACTCAAGGTCCCGAACGCCTTTCGGGCGGCCCTCGAGTCGAAGTACGGACGCGAGCTGTTCGTGACCAGCACCACAGGTGAGTTCGTCCGCATCTATCCGATGCCTGTATGGCTCGACATCGAGCAGAAGCTCGGCGGCATGCCCTCCACGCACCCGGCAAAACTGCGTTTTCTGGATCGCGTGAACTATTTCGGCCAGGTCGCCGAGCTCGACGTGCAAGGACGCGTGCTGATTCCGGTAAGGCTTCGCGACTCGGCGTCGATGTCGGGCGAGGTTGACGTTCTCGGCCAGTACAACTGGCTTGATGTCTGGAATCACGATCGCTTCGAGACCAAGCTGAAGCGCGAACCCTATTCGGACGACGACGCCAACGCACTCTCAGGATTCGGCATTTGACGGCACACATACCAGTCCTTGTTACCGAGGCGGTGCAACAGCTGCAGCCGGAGCGGGGCGGTATCTTCGTCGATTGCACGGTCGGGCTCGGCGGGCATTCGAGCGCGCTTCTGTCCGCCGGCGCGACCCGCGTCATCGGTCTGGATCGCGATCTCGACGCCCTGACCCGGGCGCGGGACACCCTGGCGCCGTGGCGCGATCGGGTCGAGCTCGTGCACGCCGATTATCGCGAGCTCGACGTGGTGCTGGATCGGCTCGGGCTGACATCCGTCGACGGCACGCTCGCCGACCTCGGAGTCTCGTCGATGCAGTTCGACGAACCGGGCCGGGGCTTCAGCTTTCAGCGGGACGAGCCGCTCGACATGCGGATGGATCGCAGCGCCGGCGACACCGCGGCCGACCTCGTGGCGCGATCGAGCGAAGAGGAGCTGGCCAACGCCATCTTTCAGTTCGGCGAGGAGCGCTTCTCGCGACGGATCGCGCGCGCGATCGTCCACGCGCGAAGCGAAGATCCGATCGAGACGACGGGAAGACTGGCGGCGATCGTTCGACGCGCGATTCCGCGGCGCGGGTGGATGCGCATCGATCCGGCGACGCGAACGTTTCAGGCGCTTCGCATCTGGGTCAATCGCGAGCTCGAGGGGCTGGACCGCTTTCTCGAGACCGCAGCGAGCCGATTGCGGGAGGGTGCCCGGCTCGTAGTCATCACGTTTCACTCGCTCGAGGATCGGATCGTCAAGCACACCTTTCGTGCCCTTCAGCAGCACGAGATGGCGAAGATCCTGACGAAGAAGCCGATTGTGCCCGGCGACGAGGAAGTGGGACGGAACCCGCGCGCGCGCAGCGCGAAGTTGAGGGCAGTCGAACGCGTCTGTTGAACCACCAGGGGCACAAACGCCGCAACGCCGGTTGCGACCTTCGTGCCCTTAGACGTCCAGGGAGTGCGACATGGAAGCTTTCGAATACGCCATCAAGAAAGACGTCCGCAACAACCCGATCGTCCGTGAAGTCGACGAGGCGCGTCAGCGCGAGCTCTGGAAGTCGGGCGGCGTTGCGGCGCTCCTCGTGCTCATGGTGCTCGTCACGGCCTGGCAGCACTTCGAGTTGCTCCGTCATGGCTACAAAGTCGACGAGATGCAACGGGAGAAGTCACAGCAGGAGGAGATCGGCCGCCAGTACCGGCTCGAGATCGAAACGCTGCGCTCGCCGAAGCTGGTCGAGTCGCTGGCAACCGAGAAGCTCCACCTTGTCGCGCCGGCCAGCGAGGACGTCGTCGTGATCCAGCGCGTCGTGCCGGCGGATCCACCGGCGAAATCGGTGATTGCACGCCGGTGAGGTTCCTGGATCGGTTCCTCACGCGTGACGAAGCGAGGCTGGCGCCGCCGCGCGAGCCGGCACTCGACTGGCGCGCCCTGCTCCGGCGGCGCATCGTCGTGATGGCGGGCGTGCTGGCGTTGTGGGTCGTCGGAATCGAGGTCCGGCTGGTGTTTCTGCAGATCGTCAAGCGCGCCGAGCTGGTCGCACGCGCCGAGAATCAGCAGAACCGCATGCGCGAGCTGCCCGCGAAGCGGGGCGACATCGTCGACCGCAAAGGGCGCGTGCTCGCGACCAGCCTCGACACGGACACGATCTACGCAGTGCCGTCGGAGATTGCGGATGCCACCGCGGCCGCCGGCGAGCTGTGCCGCGCCCTCGGGGACTGCACCGACAAGGAACGTCAAACGCTCGCCGGCCGCCTGGCGCGCCGCGGGTCGTTCACATACGTGAGACGGCAAGTTTCCCCGGATCAGAAAGGGCGCGTCGAAACATTGAACCTCGAGGGCGTCGGCTTCGTGAAAGAGAGCCGCCGCTTCTATCCCAATCGCGAGCTGGCCGCACACATTCTCGGCTACGTCGGCATCGACAACGTCGGGCTGAACGGTCTCGAGTCAGCGTACGACTCGCGGATTCGCGGCAAGAGTGGCAAGGTCCTGGTGCAGACCGACGCGAAGCGCCACGCCTTCAGCCGCTTCGAAAAGCCTCCCACGGCTGGGTCGACGATCGAGTTGACGATCGACGAGTACCTGCAGCACGTCGCCGAACGCGAACTGCACGCCGGCGTGGTGGCCAACCGTGCGGTCGGCGGGACCGCGATCATCATGGATCCGCACACTGGTGAGATTCTCGCGATGGCGAACGAACCGACGTTCAATCCCAACGCGTACGGCGACTTCAGCGAAATCGACCGACGGAATCGCGCCGTTCAGGATCTCTTCGAGCCGGGGTCGATGTTCAAGGTGGTGACGGCGTCGGCGGCGATCGAAGAGAACGTCATGAAAGTCGACGAGCTCATCGACACGAACCCCGGCGTCATCAGCATCCCCGGCCGCGCGAAACCGATCACCGAGGCCAGTCACCACAACTACCACGTGCTGTCCTTTACCGATGTCCTCGTGCGCTCGAGCAACATCGGCGCGATCAAAATCGGCTTTCGCGTGGGCAAGGAGCGGCTGAGCCGCTTCGTGGCGTTGTTCGGATTCGGACATCCGGTCTCTCCGGACTTTCCTGGCGAGAGCCCCGGCATCGTATGGAGCCCGTCGAAGTGGACCGACAGCGCGCTGGCGTCGGTGTCGATGGGATATCAGGTCGGCGTGACGGCGCTGCAGATGGTGACGGCTGTCAGCTCCGTTGCGAATGGCGGCGAGCTTGTCGAACCCCGCCTCATCCGAGCGGTGTATCGCGACAACCGCCGCTACGCCGTGACACCGAAGATCGTGCGCCGGACGATCAGCCCCGACACCGCCGCGACGCTGACGACGATCATGGAAGGGGTCGTGGCCGATCCGCACGGCACCGCGACGCGCGCGCGGATTCCGGGCTACACGATTGCCGGAAAGACCGGCACGGCGGCCAAGCTCGTCAACGGTCGCTACTCGACATCGGATTACAACGCGTCGTTTGTCGGCTTCATTCCATCCCGGAACCCTGCGGTCGCGATCATTGTCGTGACCGACTCGCCAGGCACCTACCCCAATACCGGCGGCTATGTGTCGGCGCCGGTGTTCAAGCGCATTGCTGAGGCGACGGTCCGCTATCTCGGGGTCCCGCGAAACGTCGATCCGGAGCCGCCGGTGCTGGTGCCGCGACAGGAGGCGAGCAGATTGGCGGCCCTGTCCACGCCGTCGATTCCCGTCGTGCGCCTGATCACGGACGATCCGCAAGGGACGATACCGGATCTTCGTGGGATGAGCGCACGGGAAGCGATGCAGAAACTGTCGCACCTCGGCCTGATTGCGCGAGTCGAGGGCGATGGGTTCGTCGTTTCTCAGGACCCGGCCGCGGGTTCATCCCTTGCGGCTGCAACCGTCTGCAGCCTGACACTCGAACGTTCGCTGGCCGGGCTTCTTCCGGGTCCGCTCACGCCATGACCTGGGCCGAGTTGCACGGCGTGCTGGTCGAACGCGGTCTCGCGCAGGCCGATCACGGCGTGCCTGTGGGTACCTGGGCCGGGTTCGTCACCGGAATCGCCTACGACTCGCGCGCCGTCGAGCCCGGAAACATCTTCGTCGCGCTCAAGGGACGCGAGGCTGACGGTTCGCGGTTCGCGCAGCAGGCGATCGAGCGTGGCGCCGTGGCCGTCGTTTCGGAGGAGGCGCCGCCGCCCGAAGTCGCAGCGGCGTGGACTGTCGTCGGGGACGCGCGACTGGCCTTGGCCCTCCTGGCGGCGGCCTTCCATCACCATCCGAGCGCCGAAATGCAGGTCGTCGGCATCACCGGGACCAACGGCAAGACGACGACCGCGTACCTGGTCGCATCGATTTTCGAAGCGGCCGGCCGCCGCTGCGGCGTCCTCGGCACCGTCGCGCACCGGATCGGCGACGAAGTCCGCGAGGCGACGCGAACGACGCCGGAAGCGCCGGACGTGCAAGGGTTGCTGCGCGACATGGTATCGGCGGGTTGCAGCGCCTGCGCCATGGAAGTGTCGTCGCATGCGCTGTCGCTTCGCCGGGTCGACGGCACGCGGTTCGCGGCGGGCGTCTTCACCAACCTCACGCGCGATCATCTGGACTTTCACGCTGACATGGAACACTACTTCCAGGCGAAGCGGCGGCTGTTCGATCTGCTGCCGCCGACCGCGCCGAGCCTCATCAACCTCGACGATCCCCGCGGCGCGACGCTGGCTGACCACGTCGCGAGGCCGGTGACGTACGCCATCAACCGCCCAGCGGCCGTCTCGCCCGGACCGTTGTCGTTCTCACTCGACGGCCTCACATTCGCGGTCCGCACGCCGCGGGGGCTGCTTCAGCTGCGCTCGTCGCTCATCGGCCGGCCGAATGTCTACAACATCCTCGCGGCAGTGGCGACGGCGACGTCGCTCGAGGTGCCTCTCGACGCCATTGAAAGGGGCGTGCAATCACTCGAAGCCGTACCCGGGCGATTCCAGCTGGTTTCGAGCCCCCGGGACGAAGTCATCGTGGTCGTCGACTACGCCCACACCGACGATGCGCTGAGAAATCTCCTCGAGACAGCGCGTCCGCTGGCGCGTGGCCGGTTGATCACGGTGTTCGGCTGCGGCGGCGATCGCGATCGAACGAAACGTCCGCTGATGGGCGCTGTCGCCGGTCGCCTGAGCGACCTGATCGTCGTGACCTCGGACAACCCGCGAACCGAGGATCCGAAGCGGATCATCGAAGAGATCCGCCGCGGCCTCACGGCGGACACGCGCAAGGACAGCGAGCAGCGCCTCCTCACGATCGTCGATCGCCGCGACGCCATCGGGAAGGCGATCGGACTCGCACGGCCCGGCGATCTCGTGCTGATTGCGGGCAAGGGACACGAGAAATACCAGATGGTTGGCGACCGCGTTCTGCCCTTCGACGACGTGGTCGTCGCGCGTGAGGCATTGACGCGGCGGCGGAGTAACTCCGGCGTCGTGTGAAGCCGATTCGCCTGACGGGATCGTGGGTGGCCGAGGCGATGGCGGGGGCGATTGTGTCCGGTGATCGCGCGCGGGAGTTTGCCGGCGTGTCGATCGATTCGCGAACGCTCACGCCGGGCGATTTGTTCATCGCCATTCGCGGTGAGCGGTTCGACGGCACGGAATTCGTTCCCGCGGCACTGGCAGCAGGCGCGGCCGGAGTGGTGGTCGCGAAAGGACGCGGCCGCGAGGCGGGCGGAGAAGGATCGACGGTCGTCATCGAGGTGGACGATACGGTCGAGGCGCTGCAGGCGCTCGGGCGTGCCGTACGGCGGGCCTCAGGCGCCCGCGTGGTCGCGATCACGGGCAGCGCGGGAAAGACCACGACGAAGGAGATTACGGCGGAGTTTCTCGCGGCGAGCTATCGCGTCGTACGCAACCGCGGAAACTTCAACAACCACATCGGGCTGCCGCTGTCGCTCATCGAGCTGAGGCAGCGGCCGGAGATCGCGGTCGTCGAGCTAGGGATGAATCACGCCGGAGAGATCAGCACACTGGTCCGTGTCGCCGAGCCGGAGGTGCGCGTCTGGACCAACGTCGGAGAGGCGCATCTGGGATTTTTCGGATCGCTCGACGACATCGCCGATGCGAAGGCCGAGATTCTCGAGGGGGCCTCCCGGTCTTCTGTGCTCGTCGCCAACGCCGACGACGATCGCATCACAGCGAGGTCTTCATCGTTTGCGGGCCGCGTCGTGACGTTCGGTGTCGACCGGCCCGCCACGGTACGCGCGTCGGCGGTTGTCGACCGCGGAATCGAGGGCACCCGCGCGACCGTCTCAACGCCTCGCGGCAGCGTGGACCTTTCGACGCCACTCGTCGGGCGCGGGAATCTCGAGAACGTGCTGGCGGCGACGGCGGTTGCCGTGGAGTTCGACGTGCCGCTCGGCGCGATTGGCGAGCGTGCGCGCACGCTGCAACCCGCCGCCCACCGGGGACAGGTGGTCAGGCTCGCCAACGGCGTCACGGTGATTGACGA
>Ga0068858_100001188_pt1 | contig 26965 bp, 28 predicted proteins | sample KBSSwiS12_FD_66589 | JGI IMG/M metagenome (GOLD analysis project Ga0068858, IMG submission 66589) | Switchgrass rhizosphere microbial communities from Kellogg Biological Station, Michigan, USA - KBS Switchgrass S1-2 | ecosystem: Host-associated > Plants > Roots > Rhizosphere > Soil ... | reverse complement strand
GCGGCGAAGATCGCGGCGGCGATGTAAAGGCCAGGCATGTACCCCGCCGCCGCGATCTTCGCCGCCCAGTCGTTGACCTGGCGCGTGAGGACGTCGATCGGGACCGTGAGCGTCTTCGCGCCTTCGAGATCGAGCCAGACCGTCGTGCCGAGGGGGATGCCGAGGTGGGCTAACTGCGCGAGCTCGTCCTCAGCGCCGTTGAAGACCGCGCCCGCGAACGTCACCGGCATGAAGGCCAGCCCCGCGTCCAGGACGGCGGCCAAGCGCCCCGCGGACATGGCACCGAGGTAACCCACGAAGAAGTCCACGCCACGCGCTGCAAGGGCCTGGGCTTGTGCCGCCGTGCCGCCCTGGGAGAACGGGAGCGAGTCGACCCCGCGCGCGCCGACGAAGGCGGGCTCGACCCTCACGGCCCGGCCCCTTTCGCAAGCGCCCCCGCGGCGGGGTCCGCTAGCCCGAGCTCTTCCCGGAATGCCGCGTCCGAGACCTCGACCTTGATATCGGCCAATGCCTTCCGGATCGAATCCTTCGAGGCACCGGACTTCACGAGGCCAATTACGTCGCTGATGAGGTCGGCATGTTCGGCGAGGAGGGCGAGGGCCTCTTCCAAGGCGCCCATCAGAGGCCCGCGTCTTTCTTGCACGCCGTGTAAATGGCGTACGCGTCCTCGGGCTTCATGCCTTCCCCGGCCGGACCGTTGGCAATGTGGTACGCGGCCCTTGCGTCCCCGCGGCACTTCGAGAGCGCCTCGTCCACGGTCGGGTCATTCACGGAATCGACCGTCGGCGCGAGTGCGCCGCACCCGGCCAGGCCGCCGAGGACCGCGAGGGCAAGGACGGCCGCGCCGCCGGCGATCACGCGAAGACCCGTGCCGCCGTTGCCCGCATCCGGCGGGGGCGGGTCATCATGCCGATTCAGGAAGAAAATACCGAAAAGGATGCCGACGTAATTCGCGACTTGGGCATACGACCCCGGCGCGAAATGATTCGCCGCGATCAGGGCCCCGAGAAGGACGGCCGCAATGGCGATAAGCTGATAAGTGGTAAACTTCATGTGTAGACCGTTTCAAGCGCCCGACTGACGGGACTTCCGACGACGCGCGGGAGTGACCCGCGGCGCCGCCTCTTCAAGGGCCGTAATTCGAAGGAAGGCGTGCTTTACCTCTGTCTCGATCTTGGCCAATCGCGTCGTAATCCAGGCCGCGACGCCGACGGCCGATGTGATGATCGTGACGAACAGGCCGAGAAACCCGAGCACGACCGAAAGCGTGGGGTTCACGTGGCGCCGCCTCAGTACTGGCCGACTAGATTGCCGGTGTACGACGAGCCGGACGCCTTCACCTTCGTGAATTGGCCGACGATCGCTTGCCCGGTGACCACCGTATACGTGGCGTCCACGCCGTGATTGTCGGTGAGCACGAGGACTCCCGAAGCGCCGCATACGACGGCCGCGAGCGGGGGCGTGAACGTCACCCCATCGTTCGGGGTGATATTCAAATGATTGTCGCGAGGCGACGTTTCCCAGGGAAGGGCCATGCTTGCCCTCTTTCTTCGTTATTAGGCGGCCTGGGCGAAACGGGCGCCCGAGGTCAGATCAACGGCATTCCCGCCAAACCCTGTCGTCGCGATCGTCGCGGCAAGGTTGGCATAGGAAAGCGTGCGCTTTGCCGTAAACACGCTATTCGTGTCGTCCCATGCACGCGCCTGCGTATTGCCGGCGAGGGTGACGTCATTGGTGCCCGGCGTGGAGCCGGTGACGGTGATGCCGGAGAGTTTGCCGGATCGGTAATTGAACTGGCTTCCGGCTTCCACTTGAGTGCCTGCACCAGCGTTACCGCTTCCCCAAAGCGCGGCGGTGAATCCGTTGAGGTCTTCCATCACCATCCATCCGGGAGATCCAAGCGTTCCGTTCAACGGAGCACCAACCGCAACGGCATGTCCTCCCGGCAGCAGGCTGCTTGAAGCAGAATCGAAGATGCCCGCCTGACAGATGTAAACCCCGGTCCCTCTAATTCCACACCCTTGGAACATCGTATTGGCGTTCACGAACGTAATTCCCCCCCAAGCCGCCAACCCGATCGGGCTCGAGCCGGTGCCGATCAAACACGCGTTGAACGTGTGATTCCCTTGCGTGACCTCGGCACCCTTGGTGAACGCGCAACACTGATATGCCACCCCGGCACCCGGTAGGTCGAGATATCCCGTAAAGGTACAGGCCCAGAACACGAAAAGCTGAGCGAACCAAGGTGAACGCCCGAGATCGAAAGTGCTTCCGTTGTTAGCGATATTCAATTCGCTGAAGTGAACGCGGCTATTCGAGCCGTTACCGTCCAAGAACGTCGGTTGGAATTCTCCAATGTTTGCCGAGATCAGTTGTTCGACGGCATATGCATCCCCCACCGTGGGCGTTTTGACCGTAGACGTGACCATACCCACGATGTTGGGCCATCCGGTGCTCTGGGCAGGATCGAAGCGTCCGGGGAGAACGCATTCGCTCAGTCGCGCCTGCTTCGATCCGAGATCCTTCATCACGTAAAACATCGCGCCGGATGCGGTGCCGCTAGTCATTCGAACGCGACCAGCGATGAACGACGACCACGTGTTCGCGGCCGGGAGCGCCAAATCCGTGTATTGGTTTGGGGCGTTCGTTCCGGGCGTTCGCGAAGTGATCGCCGTGAAGGTGCCGGTCTGGAGGACAGAGAGCACCCCTCCCTTGATCTCGAGAAACGTATTCGTTGGGATGATCGGCGAACCGACGATCAGATCCGTGGTCGGCAATGACGTCAGCAGATTGACAGTACAGACCTTTTTCGTTCCGACATTGACGGGGATATTGAGCTGATTAGACCCCCAGCGTCGTGCCAATTCTGCCCAGGATTTCAGGGCAGTCCCTGAGGTCTGTCCGTCGTTCTCGTCATTCCCCGAGGTCGCGTTGATATACCAAGTTGCGACGGTCGCCCAGAACGGGTGCGCGTTGGAGACTCGAACAAATCGCCCACCGCCCGTGGCCGTAACCACGGTAATCGAATCAGCCGTAAGCGTGCTCGTGGAGTCGAACATGAAAAGCGACTTCAGCGACGCGACGTAACAGAGCGAGCCCGACGAAAGTCCCGGTCCAAGAGCCGACAGAGCACTAATGGACGAGGCAGTTTGAATGCTCATGTCAGATAGAAAATCCTCAGAGAAAATCGTGAGGCCGATTCCGAGAAACATTGGCAACTCACTTGATTCGGTTGATCGTGAGCGACGCGCAAATACCGCTATTGCCGCCCATCAATCCGAGCGATGCGGTCGCGCTCGCATTGACCAGCGCGAAAGCCGAATTCACCGACGTCGTCTTGATTAGAAGCGATCGGGAGGCGTGCATGACAACCCCCGAGCTCCCCGCACTGCCCGTGCTTACCTGCGCACGATTGCCGCTATTCCAAAAGAATGCGACCGACGAAATACCGGAAGAAGGGATAACGATATTTACGTCATAGGAGACGTGATAAAGGCCGACCGGCCCGAAAAGGCCATTGCCAGTCGTACCGTCATAAAAGACATCGCCGCTGACCGACTGGAGGCTCGCGCTATCGAGGACGATATTCCCGTTAGCCGCGACCGTGAGCGACGATGCCGTTGACGTCGCGTAGAGGTAGGCATCAAACGCGGTGCCGGGCGCGCCTGCTGGCCCCGTCGGACCGGCTGGCCCCGTCGCACCCGCTGGGCCGGTTGGACCCGTGGGTCCGGCTGGACCCGAAGGACCCGCGGGGAGCGTCACCTGAGTGGCCTTGCCAATCGGGTCATCGGCAACCCCCACGCCGTCGCCGATGAATTCGAGAATCTCTCGCTTGGGAAAAAAGGTAGTTCCGAGCTTGACGACGGCGGGCCCGAAGAAGTCGTCCAGCCAGCTCAATACCGGCGCTGCAATAGCCATTAGGTCGACCCTCGAAGCCAGGTAATTGTCATTCCGCCAGAGCCGCCGGTGCCGCCCATTCCACCCGCGCCACCGTTGGGGTTACCGCCGCCACCACCGCCGCCACCGCCCCCGCCGGCCCCCGAATTCGCAGCTGCGTTTGATCCATTCGTTCCGGCCGCGCCGTTTGAAGCGCTATTGGCAATGCCGCCATTGCCGCCGACAGTGCCGTTGCCTCCCGGGCCCGCACCGCCGCCACCTCCGCTGCCGCCACCGAAAAAGATATTGGTCGCGCCGGTCGTGCCCGCCGAACCGCCGATAAAGCCCTGTGGGCTGGCCTCGCCCTGGCCGTCAACGCTGAACCCGATAGGGTGATTCGCGCCAAGACCGCGTCCGCCAGTCGACGGCGCGCGGGAGGAGTGTTGATTGCGCTCGAAAGAGCCGCGAGCGTCCGAGTTTAAGCGCGCACCGCCGGGCTTTACGGGTCCGCCGCCGATCCCGAAGGAGTAGAGGTCAATTGCTGTAATGCCTCCTCCCGAAACGAGCGAATCGAAATGAATCGCTTGCGCGCTGCCAGACACGGTCACGTGCCCAACTAATTGGGCAAGGTTCTGAGCCCCCTGCATGCCCTTCTCCGCGCCGCGAAAAGTGGCTAGGACAGTCGACGTTGATACTCGAGTAAGGGTCGTATCGCCGCCGTCATTCCACGAGGTCCCGCCTGCACCGATCGCAACGGCATAGGCCTCGCCAGCGACGATCGGAACGACGACGGTTCGAGCGACCGAGCCGCCTCCACCGCCACCGCCGGTCGCAAGTAAGTCGCTGTCGAAATCCGGCCCGGCCGCGCCCGGACCACCGCCGCCACCGCCGCCATATGCGGTGATAATCGCGGCTACAACCCCGTCAGGAGCGGTGATCGTACCCGAGGCGGTGACGATCTGCCGATCACCGGCATTCGTGAGGTGGGCCTTTAGCCACGCCGTTCGGTCGCCAAGGGCCTCGAAAGCGATATCGACGCTCGCGGCGTCTTGCGCGTCGCCGTCATCGGGAATTGTAAAATCGATCGGAAACGAAGCCGGATTTCCGGCGTATTGGCTACTCAAATTAGCGGGGTTCCCAATATCGGCACGTGGAGTAATTACGGCCGCTGATTACTCGCGACCCCGATCCGGTCCCGCCCCACGCGCCCCACGTGCCATCGGGGAGAGTGCCGGGATCCGTCGGATCGAAAAGCGTGGAATCGCTCGTCCAGATCACCGAACGCACTTTCGTGTGCGCGGCCTTCCACTGAGCGATCAGGTTGTTTACGGCGTCGTATTCAACGCGGTTATTCGCGTGTCCGAGGCCTTCGGGTTGACCCCAGGTTCGCCCGTCGCCCCAATTACCGGTTAGCGCCCACTGAGTGGGGTAAATGATAATCCACATCTCCGACCAGAAGCCGGAGCGCTCGGGATGCGAGGTGCCGTCCCAGTTGAACGCCTGTTGCGCCGTCGTGACGGTCCCATCGGAATCGAGCGTTATCCAAAACCCCGCGCGATTGACGATTCGCACGCGCGGGGTGTTACCGAGGTAGGCCTGTATTTGCTTAGCAAGGGTCAGGGCGCTACCGGCACCGCGCCACGTATCGAGCCACGCGATCAGGCGCGACGAAAACGAGGCATCGGTCTCGGCTTCGCCGCGGAGGATTCCGCGCGTGCGCCCGATAAGGGGCAATGCCGTGTATGTGCCGACGCCTGGCCACGCGGCCGAAAGCCCTTGGACGAGCATTTCCACAGCCGCGTCCAGGACCGAAATCATGACCCATAGGAAGCGAAATCCGAAGGTCAGACCCGATTGCCGACGATCCGAAAGCCACGGTGGAATCCACTTCCGGAACGCGTCCCGAAAGCGAATAGGTGCGGGACCGCCGGCCATCAGGTCACCGTCCCGGACGTGATATCGACGATGCGGACCGAGACCGTCAGCGACGACAGGACCGCGACTTGACCGGGCGCGAGCGCGAGGTCACTTCCACCGCCATCCACATCGTAAATCGATGCGTGGGCGCTCTTCGCTACGCCTGTCACGAAGTCCGCATAGAGGTAACCTTGCGTGGACGGGGGCTTTGGGATTCCGCCAATGGGGTACGCGGCGATCTCCTTCACCAGCGCGGCTTGCGCGAACCCTTGAATGTCGCTCGCCGAAACGCCGTCGGTCCGCTTTGCCCAAACCGTCAGCGTGCGCGTAAGCGGCACTTCCGTGGCGGCCGTAGCGCTCGCCGTGACGGAATCAGGGCGGGCGATATCCTCGATCGATGCGTTGATCTGCGTGATGTCACCTGGATCGGGCGCGCCCGACGGCGCGGCCACGTAAACGGTGACGACGCCCGTACTCGAAGACGACGAGATCGAATATCGATTGATATTGACCGGCGAGCCGTCCAAGCGCTTCGCCTCGCGAACGGCGAAGGCATACGCCCCGCGCGGGCCGCGGACAGAGATGGCGGCGAGCTTGTTTTTGCACGCGTCGCGCAGGTCATCGTCGGTCTCGGCATCGGTGCCTACGACGGCCTCAACGTTCGTGACCGACACCCCGAGGAGCACCGTTTCGAGCGCGTCGATCGCGCCCGGCGGCGCGGACGAATCCGACCCAAGCTCGACCGCCGTAATTGGAATTGTGAGGACGTCGCCGGGATTCAGCGTGAACGCGGAATCGTTCGTGTAGGCCTTGCCCTCATTCGTCCAAAGGACGCGGACCTCTCCCGCGTTGAACGAGAAGACGCCGCCGCCCGAATTCGTGAGCTGGACATTCCCCGTCGCGAAGGTCGCCTCCCGTCGCTCGACGTTGAAGACGTAAAAGGCAAGTAGCGTAAGCCACGCGCCCTCGGCGGTTTCGAGGAAGCCGGCGCGAATCGCCGACGCCATCAGCATCGAAAACGCGGCGTATGCCTTCGCTACGACACGAAGGATCGTGCGCGCGACACCGCCCGTACGCCACGAGCGCGCCGACACCCCGAGAATTTCGAGGTTCGACAGCATCGTTTCGAGGACTTCATCCTCGGTAGTCGGCGTAATCAGATCATCGATTGCAAGTAGCATTGCGGCCCCTACGCGACCCTTCGGACCGAGCCTGACGCGTCAGACTCCAACACAAGGCCCAGCTCTTCTTCGTCAGCCTCGATCGCAATCTCGATTCGGAAATTCGAGGTATCGAGCTGGGTAATCGTGGCCGCCACTGCGGTGACGCGAACGTCCTTGCGGAGCTCCGCTTCAATGCGTTGTTTCAGCCCTGAGTCCACGGGCCCCGAAAGCGCATCCTCGATACCGAGCCCGCGATTAGGGTCGTCCAGGTTGGACCCCGGCGGCTCGATCAGGCGGTGATAAAGATCCTGGGCGAGGTCTTCGAGCGCATCCGCCGTTTCCGCGGCGAACGGGTCCATATCCTCGTAACAGCGAAGCTCGGGCATCGTGGCCCGCTCCTTTCAATCGCTCGAAAGCTTCGAGCTCGCGACCGGTGCCGGCCACGATGTGAGCGCTGCGACGAGCGCCGCCTTGAATGATGCGCCACCGTCGCCAGCGACAACGGGCGCGGCCGCGATAGCCGACTTCAGGGCCGCGAGCTGACTCGCGACGAGCGGCGCCAGCGCCACTGGCTGAGGCGCGTCGCCAATCTTGATTTGGGTCGCCTTGCCTTTGAACGAGACGACGGCCGGCTGCGCGTAGTCCCCATTGAGGAAGACCACCGCCGCTTCAGTGCCGGGGACGATGAGCGCCGAGACGCCGGGGAGGCCGTACCACGGGGGCAAGGCAATGGAGTCCGGGACGCCGATCGTCCGCGTGATTGATTGCAGCGAGAGGCGCCCGTCTGGCCCTTGGCTGACGACGCGGTAACGGTACGTGCGAAGGGTGTCCGTTCGCGCGGTCTCGCGTACGACGCTGGCAATCAGCGTCACGAGCTTGCCGCCAGGCGTGGGCGATGCCTTCGACGCGCACCAGGCGGTGGCGCGGGCGCCGGCTTCCGTGAACGTTTGCTCGACGTCGCGAACAGTGATCGTCCCGAAGCGGGTGTCCACGAGGATCGTCCCCGGGAGGATCACGGCATCGGAGGCGAGCTCCGCAGCCTGCTGATTCGGGTCGTACGTGAGGACGTCAATCGAGCCGGGGACGGCTGGCGTCGGAACGCGCGGGGCGACGATCGTGGCGCCGGTGAGGTCCACGTACCAGTCCAGACCGGCAAGGACGCGCGATGCGGGGCCCGCCGTTCGGAGGAAGTCCACGCCGAGGCGTTTCGGGATCGGCACCACAGCGCGCTCGCCAATCTCGGCGGCGGTCGCGGTGATTACGGCCGTCGTGAAGACGCCCGCGTCATTGTGAAATTGCCGCGCCGAGACCGAGCGGTGCCAGCCCCCGCCACCACCGACGATGCGAATTCGCATGCGCTCGCCGAATCGCCCGGATCCGTTCGGATCGACGGCGCCGACGAGTTGCCCTGCGACGCCGATCTTGACGATGGCGGGGCCGCTCGGGACTGCCGGCGTGTCAGGGTCGAGATCAGCCTCGATCGTCCACGCGCCCGACCACGGCATGTAGAGCCGGATCGACATGGCGCGAATGCCATTCACGTAAAGCATTACGGACCGTTTGCGAGGGTCGCGAATTGACCCATCAGCTTTTGGATCTGCGCCTCGGCCTCATCCTGTGCCGTCGGTGTGGGCTTCTTCACGTTGGGGATGCTCGCGAGCGGCTTCCCGAGCGCCGGCATGGGGGCGCGGTATTGGAGGAAATCGATCGTGCACGAGAACATGCCGTCATCGTCTTCGGTGAATTGCGAACAATCCTCTACGACGACGCTCGTGATCTTCAGCGGCTCCATGTTGAGGAGCGGATGGGAGATATCCATCGCCTTCGGCTTCGTGCCGACGGGCGGCTTGACCAGGCAAAGCTTGGCGAACCGAACCCAGTCCGCGAATTGCGCCGCGGTCCACAGGTCGATCTGCACCTTGAATTTGGCGAGGCCGTCGCCCGTGTAAATCACGAAGGCGCCCGAGAAGCCGTAGCCCTTGCGGATATCCCAATCACGGGGCGAGCCCGCACCGACGATCGTGGCACGCCCCGGGGATTGAGCCCCACCTAGAAGGATGTAATCCTGATACGGGAATTCGTTGCCTGCGATAATGTCCGCCGGTGAGGTCATGCGCCAACCAACGCGGGAATTCCCGCCGAGATGAGCTCCTCTTCAAGCTGTTTCACCAGCTTTGAAAGGAAGCTCGACTCCGTAAGCTGTTTCGCCGCGTCCGCGCCGCCGGAGACCTGGATCGTAATCGGGATTGTGATCGTCACGCCCCCGCCGCTTCGAGCCCGCGGTCCATCGCCCTTCGGCGGTGCCGCAAGGTCGTCCATCGCACTCGCAGCCGCCGGAGCGCGCTCGTCCGCGCCCTCTTCCCAGCCGTCCACCGCGCTATGCGCGTATCCCTTGAAGACGCGGGACGGCGAGTGAATCTCAAGAGTGTCCTTGAAGCCCTTTTTGATGGCCTCGCCGACGCCCTTGATTGCGTCCGTCGCGCTCTTCACGCGGGACTTGATACCGGTCACGAGGCCGTCGACGATCGACGCGCCAGCGGCGCCCCAATCGATACCGGTCAACGAGTCGTAAGCCGACTTCGCCAGTTTTCCGAGCTCGATAAACGGTTTGACGATCAGGTAAACGGCCGCGCCGGCAAGCGTGAGCCAACCAACGAGCGCCGCAAGCCCCGCGATCATCCCGAGAATGATCACCTTGCCCGCGGTGAGCGCGACTTGCAGGCCATCAATTCCCTTCAGAACCTCGACATCACCGAACGTCGCACGAATCCTATTTCGAAGTTGGAGGAAGGCAATGCCCGCCGTGAGCGCGCCGATAAGCATGCCCTGGAAAAACTTCTTCACGAGCGGCACGCCGTCGGTCATTCCCTTGATTAGGGACCCGCCGAGGATCGTTACGAGCTGTTTGATCGCGTCGCCGGTGACGGTCGTGTCATCGAAAAGGTCCGCCAGCGTCGAAAACGCTTTGAGGAGCGGCTCAAGATTGACGTTTTCCGTCAGCGTCTCGAATTTCTCTTTCAGCTTTTCGATAATGACGTTGAGGTCGAGCATCTTCCGCAGGTTGAGCCCGCCGAATTTCTTCTCGACCGCCGCGCGCATCGCAGCCGCGCCGTCCCCGAGCTTCACCGCGCCTTCGAAGAGCGCCTTTCGCGCCTTATCGACGCCGATGTGCATCTTTTCGGCGAGCGCGTTGGCGATATCATCGAATTGAAGGCCCGTGCCCTGCAATTCCATCGGATTGACGACGAACCGCTGCGAGAGCCGCCCACGATCGACCAATTCGCGGAGCTTGCCGCCGGCGTCGTCGCCCATTGCGGCGCTCGCCTGGCCAACCGCGTTCAACGTGTCAACTAGGGTCTGGCCTTGAATGCCACCCTTCGCCAGCGACGTCGCGAGCTCGTTCAAAGCGCTACGCGCGGTCGGGACTTTGCGCGCGAGGGCCTCTACTTGCGTGCCGAGGGCCACCGCATTCGCCGACGACCCCGCGGCCGCCTCGCGAAACAGGTTCGCAGAGCGCAACGCGTTGGCATTGCTGATTACGAAGTGCGCGAAACCGACGACGAGCGCCCCGACCGCGGCGGCCGCAGCCACACACGCAGTCACGAGGCCCGCAGCCGCAAACGCCGCGGCATTCATTCCGCCGCCCGCTCCGCCGAGGACCTCTTGCAGGCTCCCGAGCTTGGCTTTCAGGCTCGCGACGGGGCCGCCGGCGGCATTGATCGCGTTGCTGAGGCCCTTCGCCTTGTCCTTGGCGGCCTCTTTTTGCTTCGCAAGCGCCTTATCGCGTTCCGTGAGCTTCTTCGCGGCGTCCGCGCTCTTCAGCATTTCGAGCTGGGACTTCGAAAGCGCATCCCGCTCGGCCTGAATCTTCGCTTTGAGCGATTCCTTGGCGGCCTTTACCTCGTCCGACGAGCCGCGAAGCCGACGGAGCGCCGCTGACATGTCCTTGATCGAGGACTCGCCCTCTTTCATGCGGTCGCGAAGGGCCTCGATCGCCTTCGCTGCGTCTTCCGCCGGCCCCGAAACGCCATCGTCGACGGCAACCGAGAACGTTGCCTGTTTATCCGCTGCCGTCGCCATGGCTGAGAGCCCTCAAGTCCCGGAGTCCGTCCGCGAGCAAGAGCGCGCCCGCGCGCGCTTCGAGCTCCCCTCCGTCAGGCCGCAACAGGGCCGCCAAGCACTCGCCGGCGGCCCATACGTCGCGCCTCGCGGTGCGATAGAGGGTCAGTATTTTCCCGTGTCACGTTCCGACTTCACGCCGTAGAGCGACGCGAGCGCGCTCGCACACCGAACGGCAATGCCGGGCCGGCGGTTGACGATCTCGAGATACTTCTCTTTCGCCGGACTCACGACGCACGGGCGCACGTATTCATCAATCGCGGCCTCGTCCACCTTCGAGGTCTGGAAGCGCTGATGGAGGACCGCCTCACCGCGCTTGACCGCGATAGGGCCCTCGACCGTTTCGACGATCTCGAATTCGACGCCGCGCGGACCGAGCTCCTTCACGAGTTTGTCTTCGAGCTCCAACACTTCGAGCTCGCGCGCCACCGCGGCATCCGCCTCGGCCTTTGCTCGATCCTCGCGAGCCTTCCGCGCCGCCGCCAACCGCTCTTTTACGTCTTCACCCATAAGCTAAGCTCCTTTCCTCACACCGGAACCGAACGAACGATCGAGGCAAGAGACTTGCCATTCTTGAGCAAGCTCAAACAGCCAATCTCGACCTCGGTAACGAGCTCGTCGGTACCTTCGTCATTGCCTTCTTTTTCGCCGTCGATCGTGCAACCAGTCCCGACGACGGTGATCGGCAGCGAGCCAATGACCGGCTCGATATACTGCGCGATGAAGGTGAATTCCGCGTCACCGTACGAGCCGAGGCCCAATGCGGTAAGCTCCGTCGTGAGCTTGTCGTAGGAGTCGCGGAGCATCGTCAGCGAGCACGAAGCCACGCTGTACTTGCCGGCCGTCTTGCCGAGCGGCTTGCCGTTGCGCTGGGCCCCGTAGACCACCTTGCGTTCGCGCTTCTGTTCGTAGCTAAACGACTTGATGCCGACCCACGGAATACCGTTGATCTTGAACGAGAAGGAATTCCACGAAAGGATCGTGTTATTGACCCGAATAATGTCCGACACTTTGAATTCCCCTCACGCGGCCGAGACGGTGATCGTCTTGACGAATTTCGCGTTGATTGCGAATTTCTTCACATAGGCAAGGGCCGAGACCTGCACCTCTCCGTTGAGCGTCGCGCCCGCGTTCGAGCTCAGGTCATCGGTGCGAGAGAGAATGAAGGCTGCGCCGCTCACCCGCTTCGGGGTGACGAGCTGCTTATCCAGCTCCGCGTTGATCTCGCCTTCGATCTCCTGCGCGTCTTCTTCGAGGATGAATCCCGTTTTCACGTCCTTGCGGACGCCCTTCGAGAGCCGCGCCGTGAGGAGCTGAAAGACGATCTCACAGGCGCGATTCATCACGCGCGCGTGTTGCCAGTAAACGAAGTCGTTACCGGACGAGGAGATTAGGTTCGGGTTATTGATGTAGACGCCGTCACGACCAGGGACCGAACGGAGAACCGTCAGCCGAAGATCGTCAAGCCCCGGATAAAGGAGCTCGTCGTGGTACTTCGGATTCCCACGATCGTCCGTAATCACGTACCCGTCAACGGGACCGCCGCCAACGTAGGCCGCGTCGACCGAAATGTCATCGCGCATGCCGCGCGCTGCGACGCCCCATGCAACCGCGCGGGATTGGCGAATTCCGCGCACTACCGACACGAGATCGCCGGCATCGGCACAGACGACGACGCGCGTACTCGCCGCGCTCGCCCAGGCCGTGCTCATAGCCGTCTGGTATTGCGCCTCCGTCTGCGTCGCCGACGCGCGCGGGACCGCGTTGATCACCGCCGTGCGGTACTTGCCTTCGGCCTCGCGCGCGGCGAGCCACGCATCCAGCGTGGAAACGAAAGTGGCATCGGCATCGGCGCCGGCGACCAGGAGCGCGTCCCACGCGCCCGTGTACGTGCGCAGCGCCTCGAGCGCGGTCACGAGGTCCGAGTTATTCATCCTCGGGCCCGTCGTTGAGAACGACTCCACCTGACCCGCGAGGATCGTTCCGACACCGAAGGAGAACGTCACCCCGCTATTCGGAATCGTGAACGTGTTGGCCGTGCCGAGCGCGGTCACACCGCTGTAGTTCAATCCGTCCAAGCTCCACTTGAACGTGATTCCGGCCACGCCAATCGTGCCGCCGGCAATGAACGTGAGCGACGCCTGGTAATCGTCATACGGCGTACCCGTTGCGGTGACTGCTGAGGTACCCGGGCCCGTGTGCGTGACGGTGCCGTTCGCACCCGCGGTGGACGCTGCCGCCTTGATCAGAAGGACGGGCTTTTCGGCAACTGCCATATCGTACGCGGCCGCTTCAACGAGCGCGCCGTAGCCGAAAGCCGCGAGCGCAAGATCCTGGCGAGTAAACGCGGACGGCTGCGCGGCGGTGCCGGATTGTGACGGCGCGATAATCGCGAGGATTCCGTCAGCACTCGGCTTGACGACGCCGGTGTTATTAGTGGACTTCGAAATATTGACGCTGGGAATCATCGCGCCTCAAAAGGCATGGCGACGCGACCGCCACTGGGACGGCGCGTGCAGGCGCGGCGGGGCTTTCTTCAGCCCGATTCGCCGCTAAGATTTTTCGTGATGTGCCCAGTCGGATAAACGACTTCGGTGGGCGCATCGAACATGGGGTGCCTGTAAGTCAGGCTGGCGCGGAGCTCGCGCCCGAACATGTGCTCGACCGGAGTAACCGTCCACGACACGTCACCCCAGCGCGCGTCGTTGTGCGCGAAGGAATGAACGGCACGAATCGTTTGCTCGAAGAGCGTTTCCGTTGCTTCGATTTGCTTGGATTCGTTTTGCGGGTCCGTTCCGTCAACGGCCCATACAGAGACCACCACCGCGCGCTCCCACGTGTAGAGTGCACGCAACGATGTATCCGCCGCGCCGCCCGGGCCGGAAGTCCCGTAAAGGCGCTGGCCGGGCTGTTGAGCGCCGACGAGCTTGCCGCCTCGGCCGCTCGGGTCCGACGGAATGAAGACGACGCGATTGGCGCGTCCGGGGCCCTGGTTGATTTGCTCGGTCGGTTGCTTCCAGCCGAGCGCGACGGCCGCCGTAACGCCGGCATCCGTGAAATAGGCCTGGACTCCCGCGACGAGCGCGACCAGGCCACTCTTGATAACCGTCGGCATTACTGGTCCATTGCGCGGGTGAACGCGCGACGGCTCGCCTCGCGTAGCTTCTCGGCAATGCGGGGCGGGACGCCGGCGCCGCCTTCCGGGAGGATTTCCCGCCGGCGATCATCCGCTTTGAAAAGTTGGTGAAAGACGTACGCCCCAACGAGCTTCACGACGACGAGCGCGCCGACCGCTTTCGCGGTGACAGCGCTGGCCGCGTTCGGTAGCGCACGCGTCCCGTCCTTCTTCGTCGGCCACGGCTTGCCATCGGGCGTGACGCCGGCGGCGGCATTCTCTTTTACGACTTCCTCGATCAGGGGTGCGGCTTGCCGCGCAACATCTTCGGGGAGGGTCTTCAAAGAACGAAGCCGCGCTGCGAAGTCCGCAAGCGCGGCGTCGCCGTCACTCATCCGCTATCATCCTGTCGCCCGGCATCGGCCTGGGCGTCGGTCCATGCATACGGACTCTGTTCGGAGTAGGACCGTGGGCCGCCTCGCATCACAACGGTTGCCGTCGTATCCGCGCGTAGGGGAAGCTCCACGAGCCCGTCCTTCGAATCTGCCGCTTCCTTCAGCCACGCGAGCGCGTCGGCCTTATTTGTCTGTACGATCTCGTCTTGGGCGGACCCTGGGTTGTAACCGCGCTTTTGCCAAAGAGCGGCTACAACGACCTGGGCCACGTTCCATTTCACCGCTTCGGGGCAATTTGGATAGTCGGCAAACGGCGCCTCGTAACGCTTCGCCAAACGAGCATCGAAAAGGCGGGATACCGACGTCGCTACACCTAAGAAGGTGCCCGGAAACAGCGTTTCCAGCGCGTCGATATCCGCCGCAGGCATCGAGCCAACGAGCTTGACGTAGTCCATGTCTACGTAAGCTCCCATTTCATAACACTCTTATAAGTGCCTGAAATTACGAAGCTTTACACTTGAAGAACAAGTATGGATGCCCGTACGAGGCGCAGAAGCGGCCCTTGCAGTGCCACTCGAGCTCGTCGGCGCGGTCGAGCACAGCATCCACGCCGGTGCCGCCGCCCTGGCCCGTGTAATACGTGACCTTGAACGGTTCGCGATCGAGGTAGAGGAAGGCGCCGACCTGCGACCCCTTCGAGACCTCTTCGCACGCGATGTAGAAGGTCGTATCCGAGCCGCCGTACGCGGCCGCGAGCTCGTCAGCGATGACGGGGTCCGCGAAGCCGAACGAGCGAATCATCGCCTCGACATCGCCGGTGCCATTCTGCTGAGCGATGAATTTCGCGTTAGCCAGCTGTGCAACGCGCTGTTGCATGCGCGGCGGAGCGACGATGCCAACCGGGCGAAGGAATCGCGGATCGGTCCCGTTTGGCATGCGAATGCCGCGGATGTACGCCTGAATCTTCGAGAGATTCTGGAGTGCGGTATCCGGCGAAACGGAATCATCGATCGGGCAAGCGCCCGGATAGTTCGCGTCGTTCGGGTCGGTCGACGGCGTGGAAGCCGCTGCACCGGTGAAGATATTCGCGAACGTGCCGACGCTCGAATCCTCCGGATTGAGCAGGTGGGCGTTATTGAAGAAAGACAACTTGTCGTAAGTCGTCCCCGTCTCGCCGTTGTTGATCAGACCGGCCAGCTTCTTCTGCGGCCAATAGGCCATATACGCGCCGATGTCCTGGGCCCACTTGCCCGCGAGATCGACGCCGCCACCGTCCAGGTCTTCGAGCTTGAATCGCTCCATCTTGAGACCCGCAGCCGCTGCCTGCATTTCATATTCGGCATACGTCTGGACGAGGTCTTCGAAGACCATCTCGCCGCCGGTCTTATTGATGTCCCGGATCATCGCCGTGGACAGAAGCCACGCGACGGTCTCATGACGAGACTGCGTCGGGCGCCGCATCATGTAGCGGTCCCACCACAGATTGCTGGCGAAACCCGCGTAAGAGCTCTCGACGATCGAGCGAAGATTCGTCTCGAAATCGACGAGGAAAGATTTAGTAAGCGCGCCCATTTCAGGTCACCTCGACAGCGACGCCAAGGACCGAATCCAGCGCCCAGGCCGTCCCAAGAGCCGAACGCGTGCTCGACGCATTCGAGATAGAGGCCGTCTGATCGTCGACGGCATAAACGGTTTTGCCGAGGTCCGTCGCGAGGACAGGATTCGTCCCGTCGTTGGCAAACCAGACGACTCGAATCTCTCTCTTCAGCTGGACAACGACGTCCATGTCAGAGCCCGACGCGTTGGCGACGGTCTCGTAGAACAGGCCGAGCATGAAAAGATCGGTCTGGCCCGCACCCGTCTCGGCCGGGATGCACTTACCCGCGGACTGGTCATAAGCCGCGATGCCGCCGCGATATGCGGTCTTGCCCGTCGGGAGCTTGAAACTCCGGCGAGTCCAGCGCTCTTCACGAACGCGGCGCGGCGCACTAAGCGCACTCATTCACTTATCCCCTTTCGCCGACTTCGCAGCGAGCATCCGACGCGCCTCGGCGGGCGTGAGCGTCGGGAAAATCTGGTGAACGCCTTCGTTCTTTACGGAGGCTTCGATCTTGCGAAGGCCCATCCGCTCATCCAACTTGCGTCGCTCCTCAGGAGGCAGCGCGCTCGCCGTGCCGTCGCCCTGACCAGCGCCGGGCGTACCCGTGACACCTTCAGTGGACGCGCTCGTTCGAGTGGCTTTCTGCGGAAGCGTCTCGCAAATCTCACGCACTAGCCCGAGCGGCTTGCCGGCGAGCTTCTTCGCGAGCTCCGGCGTCATATCGCGCGAAGCGATAAGCGCTTTTCGCTCGACGGATTCATCCTTCTTTTCGAGCTCCGCGATCCGAGCCATCGCCTTTTTCAGCGCGGCATCCTGATCGGCAATCATCGAGGCGAGAGCGGACGTTGCCTTCGTGGCTTTCGCGTCCTTCTTCTCGGGCTCGTCGCCTTCGCACTTCTTCATGTCGGACTTTTCGGGCTCGTCGCCTTCGGCTTTCTTCGAGTCCTTCTTCTCAGGCTCGTCGCCTTCGGCCTTCTTCGCGTCCTTCTTCTCGGACTCGTCGCCGTCGGGCTCCGCGGGCTTGTCTCCGTCCGAGGCCATCGCAGCGGCAATCGCCGCCCAGGCCTTAGCCTTCTTCTCATCGTCCGCGCCTTCGAACGCGGCCTTGATATCTTCCAACTTCATATTGGAATTTCCTTTGGCCTCGCGAGTCGCAAGAGCCGTTACCGACCACGTGGCCGGGTTATTCGTGAGCGCCAGATTCGTCAGCGAGAGAACCTCGCCCGTCTTTGCGTCAACGTCGTATGCGGGTGAGTGGTAACGCCACTCGGGCGGGTCCTTCGCGAGGCCTGCACTCACGGTGTCCGTCCATTCGACGTTCACCGCCCAGAGCTCGCCCCCTCGTACCTCTATATCGAACCACCCGACCGCGCGCTGATTTTCAAGCGGCGCGTCCTTATTCAGGCTCAGGTGATTGATATCAACGCTAAACCGATTACCTCGCCGCGCCTGCTGTTCCATCAGCAAAGCGGCGGAGCGTTCGGTGAAAAACGTTGGACCGTGATCGGTCGTATTGTCGCCCGCGCGCCAGATTCGAAATGACGTCGGCGGGCCATCCGGCTCCGCGCGCTCGACACCATCGAACGCGAGAGCCGCAAGCCGTCGGATATTCATTGAAGCGTGTTCTCTTCGGGTGCGGTCTCGGCGGGCTCGTCTTCGAGCTCCACTTCGATCTCGTCCGCGGTAGGGGCGGATTCGTCCACGCCCTCTTTATCGGGATTGCCGTCACCGTCGGTATCGCCAGCAACCGGGATTCCGTACTTCACGAGGAGTGCCCCGATATCGATCGCGCGCTTGTATGGCGAGAGACCTAGCGTGATTGAATTGAGCGCGTCGCCGAAAGACTTCAGCGAATCCGCCTCTTGCTTCACGTCCTTCGGCGGGGTGACGTCCCATTCAACCGTGGCGCCGCCAGCTTCGAGCTTTTCGAGACCGAACCGACGCACGACGTATTGAGGAATCCCCTGCGTATTGATCGTGTACGCGAGCGCGTCCGCAGTTTCCTGAATCAGGTCCGCACGAATGCTTTTATGGATATCGGCATTCGCGAAGCCGGTGCCACCCGTGGTCGTGACGACCTGGCCAGCGAGAGCGATCATGATCTCCTGATCACACGTCGTGATCTCTTGCTGAAAAACCTGATAGCCCTCGCCCTTGGATTCGATCAGGCGGACGTCCCAGCCCGGCGGGAGCTCGAACGTCGTATTGACGCCCCACGCGATCAGGTCCTTCAGGAAGCCGTCGCGCTGATCTTCCGTAGCACCGGATGGCGCCACCGCCGCTCGGGCGGGATTGGCGAGCTTCGCGCTGTAATTCGCGCGATGCATGAGCGCGTGCTGTTTGGCAATCCACGATTGCCCGAGCGCGCTCCACAGACCGTTCTGCCACGGGGCCATGCGGCCGCCGGGTACGTGCAGGATCCAACGACCGTCGCCCGGCGTGATCGGAATCAGCCCGGCGATCGAGTTGTAATACCAACGATTCTCGGTCCACCGATATCGAAGGAACGCGGGATCGTGGCGGATGAAGACTGGGAAGTCTCGCCCTGGCACGGGGACGAGCTCGCCGACGCCGATGCCGACGCAAATGCCATCCGCGGCGAGGAGCGCGAGCTCCGCCGACGGGAACATGTCATCGAACGTGCTTCGCGCCGTGGCGCCGTCGCGTTGTTCGAGCGCTTCCTTTACCTGGGCATCGCCCCTGAACCGCTTAGGCAGTCGGACGAGGCCGCTCGTGCGCGTCGAGAGGAGACCCGCAAGGGTGCCGTCGCGTCGGAACGAGCGATAGAGCGTCGCGGCCAGCGACAGATCTCCGAGGTCCGCATTGTGGATCGCGGTCTCGAGATCGCGCAGGTACCACCGCGTGATCGTGATCGGCAGCGGCGCGAGCTGGCCGCCGTACTGCTTTCGCAGGCGCTCGACCTGATTATCGGTGAGCTCGGGCCCGCCCGTCGCGAGCGCGGACGTCGGCTTCTCGTACGCGCTAATCCCGAGGAGCGCGCCGATTGTCTCTTTCCAACTCACGTGATGCGGACCTAGGAATAGGGATCGAACGCGGCGCCGCCCGCGTAGGGATCGAACGCTCCTCGGCGCTCGTCGCGACGTTGCGGCGGGGGTGCGGGGCGGTCGGCTTCTTCGGTTTGCGCGCGTGCGCCGGACGGCTCCCACACGGCCAACGCGAGCGCGTCGGCGCGGTCAGGGGACCGGCCTTCTAGAAGCTTTCGAATATCGTCTTTGGGAGTCGCCTTCAGCTTCCCTTGAAGCGATTGCGACCACTCGATCGTGTGGAGCTCGCGTTCGAGCTTGGCGTCTTGCGGGACGGTCCCGCCGGCCTTGAACCAGGCTTCGAGGTTTCCCCAAAGCTCGTCACGGCAAAGGTGGTAGAGGTCCGGCCGACGAAAGGCCTTCTCGCTGGCGCGGACGCCGAGGAGCCGAATCGGAGGCGCGGTGTCGTGCCCAAGCTCGAAGTGCGCTTTGATGCGCACGTACGCCTTGTATCCAATGGGGCCCTCGCGGTCGATCGCGACTACGGGGCAATTCGCCTCCGTCACCTCGCGGTCTCCGCGGTGCTCCTTCAAGAGTCCGAGGAGCTCTGTCAGGATGGCATCTTCGGTCAAGCCGGCGCGCGCGAAGAGCTGAAGGACCTTATTCCCTCGTCGAACGCAAAAGCCTGTTTCATCGCCGCTGCCGCCAGGACCCGCGGGGTCAATGCCGATATGGAGCCGGCCCTCGGGCTTGGTGTCGAACCATGCCTCTTCCGCGGCCTGAAGGCGTGCGAGCGAAAAGGGCTTATTCTCGTCCGCGAGGACGAATAGGCCTTTCACGCGGATCTTGTAAAACGCGGAGTCCTCACCCCACTCCTCGCGCATTTCCTCGACATAGGCGCGCGTGGCGAGGCCGGGGATAAGCCGGCGGCCGGTGACCGCGTTCGGGGTCTCTTCGGACGAGACCTGAAACGTGGTGTAGAAGTCGGCCTTATTGTTGAAGGCCTCGAAAAACGTCCCCGTCGTGCGCGTCGGGTTGCTAAACATGAGCACCGACGCGCCGCCGGCCATGTTCCCTTGGACGGCTTCATGGATGGCATCGGGGATGCCGCTCGCCTCGTCCAGAATGAAAAGGAGGTTTCGCCCCGAGACACCGGCGACGGCCTCGGGCTCTTTCGCGGTGAATCCTCGGCACGTGCGGAAGTCGTTCGAGACGAATCCCGATGACGCCAATTGGTGCATGTCGCCGGGGATGACGACGGCCGAGCGGTGGCGGACGCGCCGGAGCTCGTCCCACAGGATATTTTGGACCTGATGATAGGTCGTGGACGAAAGGACTACCTTCGCGTCTACAAAACACGAATAGAACCACAGCGCGACGAGCGCGGCCGTGTGGCTCTTGCTGATCTTATGGCCCGAGGAAACGGCGACGCGCTTGTCCGTCGGGTGATTGACCGCGTTCTGTACGGCGAGAAGGATCTCAATCTGTTTCGGCCATAGGCACGATTTCTGTTCGTGCTCGGGCACGCCGCGCGCTTCTTCATCGTCGCGGATGGCAACGAGCTGATCCAGCGTGTAACAGGGCGTGAACCCCATTACGTCCTCAACAAAGCCGAGGATGTCTTGCTGATATCGCGTCGCTGGAAACGAAACGGTCGAGAGGCCTTCGAGCGCTTCACGCGCCGCCGCGCCAAAGTCCTGGGCGAGCGAAAGGCCCTTCGGCCGTCCGACGCGACGCCGCGCGGGCTCGAAAGGCATAGTCTGGTGCGCCGGGGCGCGGTGGGATTACCGCTCGGCCGTATCGAAAGCGGCGGCCACGTCGGCAAGCGCGGCGGGGTGCTTTTTCAGCACGGCGATCAGGTCCGTCTTCAGCCGCAGGTATTGCGGCGAGCGGATCAGGTTGGCATCGGTCGGGGCGGTCTCGCCCGTGATGCGCAAGAGCATTCGGTTCACGCCGTTGAGCTGTGATTGCAGTGCGGCCACCGTCTTCCAATCAGTGACGGTGGTGCCGTCAGGGGCCGGCAATGACTTGCACTCTTCGATGCCGCGCAGGAGTCGATCCCGGTCGGCTTCGAGGGTCGCCCGCGTCGTCCCCGCTGGCGCCGACGGTTCAGCGGGCGACGGCTCGAAAGCTGGCGAGGCCGCAGCCCCGGTCGTCCCGTTGACCGCCGACACTGGCGGGTCGACCTTGGGTTTATTCTTCGCGCCGGGCGGACGGCCACGCTTGCGCGGGGCCTCGTCGCTCACGACGGCCAGCCCGTCAACGCAAGTACGAGGAGCCGAAACCAGCGCGGATGCTTCTGATCACGAACGACTAAATTACACATGGGGCCTCGGGCCGGATTCGAACCGGCATACTCCGGCTTTTTAGACCGGCGCGTTATTCCTCAGCGCGCTTCCGCCACTTCGAGGCCGGGTACAGGGCGTAGACTTGCACTACGATCCTCGGGCTGAACATGCCCGCCGTTCTGCTTTGAACTACCCCGCACAAGTCCGGTGCCCTGAGGGGGCAGTGCGTCCGGACGACGCGTAAGAGCTCCGACTCTGCCGCGCGGGCGCCCGCCTCGGCTTGGACGTCCATGCGTCCCCGGCGCGGTCGGCGCGCCCGTCGCGTGGCCTAGGTGGCCGACGCTGCGTCTTATTTTCCGCGGCCAGATATTCGGAAATTCCGAAAATAATCCGTCTAAAAACGCGGCTCCCCTGGGTATTGAAATCCCCTAATACTGTTGCGGGGTTGCCTATGCGGTAACTGCGTCGTCCGGCGCGTGTTCGGGCTCTTCAACGTGCTCGTGAGCGGGCTCGGACGGTGCCGGCGGCGGTGCCACGACGGGCGCTTGCGGGGGCGGGGGTTCGGGTGCTGACGCGGGCGCCGGTGCGGGCGCCTCGGCTGCAATGACATGCTGAAGTGAGTGCACACGTAACGCAGCCTGGCCGATGAAGGTCAGCATGTTCGCGTTCGTGACGGGCGCGGTCTCGTATGCATGACACAGCGCTTCAAGATGGGCCTGTGCGTTCGCGAGCTCTTCGGTCTTCGTCATCGTGGGCACCGTCAATCGAGGTAGTGAGCGGCCCGCAACAGGGCCATATCTTCGGGCTGGAATCCGTCGGGCGGCGGTGCGCCCTTGATCGACACGCCGGACATCACAGCGCCCGTCATCGGGAGATCAGGCAAGCCGCACACGTGGCCGAATTCGTGGGTCACGACGTCCAGCGCGTGTACTTCATCGATGCGGTCCATGATCAGGTAAACGATCGTTCGATCGTCGTCGGTCTTGATCGTCACAGCGAGCGGTCGGCCTGGCGCAAACTCGGCATCGAGCCGGGCGGCGATCTCGCTGTCGGACCCAATGGGGATCAAGAGCGAGTCCTTCGCGGCCTCGTGCGCTTGCAGGTTGATCGGCGAGCTGAAGTCCAGGTCATATACCACGCCGACATTGAGGCGGCCCTGCGTCGGGCCACGCCAGGCGGCTCCCGCGTGATCGATCACGGCGCGCGCCTCGTCCGAAAGCTGCACATCCGCGTGGAGCGTCGTCGCGCACGTACGCCGGACGGTAACCGTCGTGGCATCGGGCAACGGGGCGTGTGCGGGGGTCGGGCTCGCCGGCAGCGCCGCACATCCCACAATCAAAGCAGCGCCAATCGCTGCGATAAGTCGGTGAAGCATATAAAGAATTCGGAACCTCAAAGGCCGTTGGTGCTCAATAGGCGACCACGCTACGAAAGCTGCCCCGCGGGGACGGCGCTTCTTCTCGGCTCCTACATATGAACTAGTTTATTGCCTGGATTATTTTTCGAAGCATGTCCGAAGTCGGCAGAAACTTTGCTCTTTCCTGATTCTGGCGATGAATACGATCTTCGGCTCGTTTGATGGCCTTGCGGACGCGCTCACCAAGTGGGGTATTTCGCTCTCGAGTCGCAACGAGCTTGCTCGGACTCAAAAGCTCTAGCCACACCTCGGACGTCCAATTCGAGCGGCCCTCGCGTAAGAGCTCGTGTCGAACGGGACGAGCGCTAATCAGCGCGGCCGCTTCCGCGCGCTCGTCGGCACTGAGCGTTCGATCGACGCGGATCTCTTCGCGCCGCCGATTGCGCTCCCCTTGCGCCGCGCGCCGTTCGGCCAGCGAAATCACCTTTGCGCCGCGCTCCTCGGCCGTGCCGTAAAGGTCGCCCAGGAATTCGTTGACGCGCGTGGCATCGTCCCGCTGCGGGTACGTATTCGAGGCCTTCTTTCGGTGCTTTGCCTCGATTTCGAGCTCGATCATGGGCCCGCACTCGGGGCATTCGCGCCAGCCGCAGCCGTAGTCATGGACCGGCGTCCACGGCACTCCGCGCGACGCCATCAGCGCCCCACCGCAAACATACCGATGCCGACGGCGTCCATCACGTTGTGGTGCTTGCCCTTCGCGACTTTGACCACAGCGCGCGAGATCACCTCTTGCTCGGCCGGTGTAAGCGACGCCCAAATCCGTGCGTGATGAATGTCTTTCTTGATTGAACCCTTCTTCCACTGAGCGGGCTCGAAGTAGTCGATTTGCAGGCCCAAGCGACGATACGGCCCTGCGGTCTCGCCAGCTCGAAGCGCGAGCGTGATAATGCTCCTAACGGGTGCCTTCGTTTTGAAGGGGTGCGGACGTTCGAGGCACACGCGGCTTACTCCCGCCTCGGGAGGGTCGCCAAGACCACAGGCTACGAGTTGCCGGGTGGTGGAATGAAAGACCGCCCAGCCCTGATCGGCGCCGGGGTCAATGGCAAGCAACATGCGAAGTATATCGTCACCACAGTCTTGCGCAGACGACGCGCCGCGATATGTCCAGTCCCGTCGACTCCCGTTGGTTCCATTGGTTCCATCGGAATTTTGGTTCCGGAACCGGTTCCATAGTGGTTCCGATCTCGGTTCCATCCGATGGAACCACACAGGCAGGTTCCGGGTTCTACCCCCTATATAAAGGGGTAGAACCGGACGGTTCCATGAAGCCCTCCTCACCGGGTAGCGGGAAGCGGATGCCGTCCGAGGCATCAATTAGGATGTGGTGGTCAACGAGAGAGGCAATCGCTTGAAGGAGTCTCTGCTTATTGCCTCCGATGGTCTCATAGATGAGTTTACGGCTCACGCCGTTGCCTGCGGCGCGGGTGATCATCGCCTTGACGCGTTCTTTCAGGTCGTAAAGCGGGTCAGCGATTGGGGCATCGGCGGACGTGAGCTCGTGCACATCCGCCGTTTCGTGATCCAGGCAGAGAATGAATTCTGGCTTACCCGGCCCGAGACGGTTCTTTACGACGGTCGCATCTATCAGCGCGTGTGTGCCCGGTCGGCTCGTGAGAACTACGGCCACCGCCACGCCGTATTCAATATCACCGGACTCTTTGAACGCACTAAGAGCATTGACGTTTTCGGCTTGGGAGGCGTTTCGATAGGCCGCTTTCGAGAGCTCGGATGAGGCGAATACGGTATGCCCGTCCAGCTTCGCCGCCCGCTTCAGCGCGCGAACATTGGCATTTATCCGGGAACGAAGGTCACTACCCCGCTCGAGCGGCTCCGCGCTCCTGGCCGTCTGAATCGAGTCAATGAAGAGCGCGCCGCCATCTGGCGCAATGCGCTTGAGCTCGGTCGAGACCGCCTCGATCGTGGCGTCGTCCTCGTCCCCGTCCGCAACGAGCAAAGGAACGCTCTCAAACCATTCGGCCAACTTCGCTCGGGCATCCGCATCTCCATTTTCGAGTGCGTCGCGAGACAGGCCATGTAACTGGCCGAGGCGAATCAACAATGCATCCACGTCTTCGTCCGCCGCGAGGATGCCAGCCGCAACGTGGTTTTCGGTCAGGCACTCATACGCGATCCGAATCATCGCGGCCGTCTTCCCCGCGCCCGGCGCCCCGCCAAAGATCGCGACCTTGCGCCCGAGGATGCCTCCCCGAGTTGCAGTATCGAGCGTCGGGAAGCCTGTCAGGATGCGTTTGACATCCCGCCCACCGATGCGCAGCGCGCGCTCCGATGCCGTAAGGTATTTCTTAGGCGGGGGCACTACGACCGGCGCTTGCGGGGGCGGTGGTTCGAGCGTGAAGACGTGCGCGAGCTCGCGCGGAGGGGGTTCAAGTCGCGCTCGTGTCGAGGCCGTCTTCGCGGTTCGCGCCTTGTGATAGACGCGCTCCTCCAACTCGTCGCCCCATTGCCGATCGTTGCGTGGGTCGTAGTGCTCCCGAACGAGCTCTAAGACGTCCTCGGTTGGGAGTGCGAGGTCATACGCGCCGTACTGGACGACTTCGTAAAGGTGGACGTCACCGCGACCACGATTCGCGGCGGAGCGGACCTTCGGCGTCGTCTTCAGGTACGAGGCGTACAAGTCGCGCCGATACGCGCGCTCGTCGGGGTCTGTGACGTCTTCGTCCGCATCGTCGGCCCGCGCAGGCGCCGTGGTCACCGCCGGGGTTTGCGCGAGGATGGCGTCAATGTCGAGCGGTTCGCCGGCGAGCTCCGCGTAGGTGAACGTCTCGGTTGGCGGGAGCGCGGGCACGTACCAGAAGCGCGAGGCGTCCTTGGCTTGCTCGTCGGGGATCAGGCCCACCGCATCGCGAACCGTGTCCCGGACCGCGGTCCATACCCGGGCATGCTCGTCACGAGTCATCGGGCGAGACGTGAGGAGGATCGTTCGCGTGCGGGGATGTGCCGCCGTCGCTGAATAGGTCGAGAACACGACGCCGGCGCGGCCGAGGCTTTCGAGTCCGCGTGCTACGTCCTCCACCGAAAGCCCGCTCTTATCATCGTCCAAAACAATGGCGGACACTTCGAGCACGTTCGCATCCGCGCGCTGATCATCGCGGAATCGTGCAAGCGAAAAGCCCGGAAGCGATGCCTTCGAATCGGCCGATTTCGGATGGCGAATCCACGTGAGGAGCTCGTCCCAGGTGCTCGTCTCGGCGCGGCCAACTGGTGTCGTGAGCGAGGGCCAGGCGGTGAGACACAGCGGCGCGAGGTAGATCACGCGCGTATATCGCCACGAGATGGTCTCACAGACGATTCGTCTGCGGCGGTGTCTCGAAACGATATAGCCGGCATGACGAAGACCTCGCCCAAGCTCACCAAGAAAAAGTCCACGAAGAAGACCACCAAGGTCGCGAAGATCGCCGCCACGGTTGCCGTAACCGTTGCGCTCGCGGCCCCGACCGTGATCGACGGCAAGCGCCTGTTCAAGGTGCTCTCCCCGACCGGCGAAAGTCAGAACGGCGGTTCGCTGAAGTGGTCGCTTCCGGATGGCGACAAGCCGGGCGACTGGCACGAGACCCCGCGCGCGAGCATTTGCTACGAAGGCCTCCACCTCACGACCGAGCCCGCGAAGTGGTGGAAACTTGGGTGTCGCGTCTTCGAGGTCGAGGCCGAGGGCCTTCAAACCAAGGGACAGGCATACTCGTACCTGGACGACGAGAGCGAGAAGAGCCAACCGCACTTCCAAAGTGACAAGTGCGTGGCCAAGCGCGTGCGCTTGCTCCGGGAGCTGACGGGTATCGAGCTCGCCGAGCAAGGCATCATTCGAGACATCGCTTTCGAAACCAAAAACACAAAGACGTACATCGCCGAAGGCAGCGCGAACGTCACGGCGTACGGCAGCGCGAACGTCACGGCGTCCGGCAGCGCGAAGGTCACGGCGTACGGCAGCGCGAACATCACGGCGTACGACAGCGCGAACGTCACGGCGTCCGGCAGCGCGAACGTCACGGCGTACGACAGCGCGAACGTCACGGCGTACGGCAGCGCGAACGTCACGGCGTCCGGCAGCGCGAAGGTCACGGCGTACGGCAGCG
>Ga0068858_100001185_pt1 | contig 26988 bp, 26 predicted proteins | sample KBSSwiS12_FD_66589 | JGI IMG/M metagenome (GOLD analysis project Ga0068858, IMG submission 66589) | Switchgrass rhizosphere microbial communities from Kellogg Biological Station, Michigan, USA - KBS Switchgrass S1-2 | ecosystem: Host-associated > Plants > Roots > Rhizosphere > Soil ... | reverse complement strand
CGGATGCGCAGCGTGATGCCGACGTCCTTGCGCTCGATCGTCTGGAACGGGCTCGTCGTCGCGACGCCGGTGTTGGTGAACTGGCCGGTGACGAACGGCACGTTGCTGCCGACGACGATCTTCGCTTCCTCGTTGTCAAGCGTCACCAAGTTCGGGGTCGAGGCGATGTTGGTGTTGGTCTGGCTCTGCAGGATGCGCGCGATCGCGGCGAGGCCGATGGTGCCGTAGAAGTTGTGCAGGAGCGCGACGTTGAGTCCTTCGCCGATCAGGCCGGCGGCGCTCGCGGCGCCGCTGCCGATGCCAGCCGTGCCACTACCGGTGGTGGGGGTGGTGGCGGTTCCGCCGCCGAGCTGCGCCGCCGTGAGGGCGAGCAGGTTGCCCGTGGTCCCGAAGTTGGTGCCGCCGACGAGCGCGTTGGTCTGGCTGCTGTTGGCGATCAGGCCCTGCCACTGGAAGCCGAAGTCGGCGGCGTTGTCACCGGTCACCTCGACGATCAGGCTTTCGATGTAGACCTGCGCGCGCCGCTCGTCGAGCTGGTCGATCATCGATCGCACCTGGCGGTAGAGCGGCTCGGGCGCGGTGATGATGAGCGAGTTGGTCGACGGATCGGCCTGGATGAATCCGCCCGTCGACGGCCCGGCCGCCGGCGTGATGGGTGCCGCCGCTGCGCTCGATACGTTTCCGGTGCCTGCGGTGCCCGCAGGATTGACGCCGCCGGTCGGCGTCGGCGTCGAGCTGCCCGTCGGGCCGCCGGCTCCGCCGGCACCGCCTGACGCAGCGCTGAACGCGGCGCGCAGCACGGTGGCGAGCTTGGTCGCGTCGGCGTTTCTGAGGTGGACGACCCAGATGTTGCCGGTCGTCGCCGACCCTTGCGGAGCGACGTCGAGCTTGGCGATCAGCGACCGCAGGCTCGCCATCCGCGCCGGATTGGGGCTGCGAACGATGAGCGAGTTGCTGCGGCCGTCGACGATGACCTGGGGCGCGGCCAAGGTCGAAGCGCCGGCGGCGCCAGGCACCGCAATCGCACCGGGCGCGCCGCCTTCGCTGAGGCGCTGGATCAGCGGCGCGATGTCGGACGCGACCGCGTACCTGAGCGGGATCACCTCGACGTCGCCGCTCGCCGGCGTGTCCATCGCGGCGATGATCTTGCCGATCCGCTGCAGGTTGTCGGCGTAGTCGGTGATGACCAGGGTGTTGTTGCCCGGGTTGGCGTTGATCGTGTTGTTGGGGCTGATCAGCGGCCTGAGCACGGGCACGAGGTTGTTCGCGTTCTCGTGGTTGAGGCGAAAGATCTGGGTCAGGATCTGGTCGCCGCGGCGGCCCGCGTTGCCGACGTCGACCGTTCCCGTCTGCAGCTTGGCATCGGCTTCGGGAACGACCTTGTAGAGACCGTTGACCTCGACGACCGTGAAGCCCAGCCCGCGCAGGGCGGCGAGGAAGTTGAAGTAGGCCTCGCGCGGCGTCAGCGGCTCCTCGCTGTAGAGCGTGATCGTGCCGCGCACGCGCGGATCGACGACGAACTGCTGGCGCAGGATCGCCGACATCGCCCGCGCGACGCCCTCGATCTCGGCGTTGACGAAGTTGAGCGTCACCGGCTCGCCGCGAAAGCGTGCCGCGCTCGCCGTCTGTGCGGTGGCCGTGCCCATCGGCATCGAGGCGAGCAGCAGCGCGGCCGCCGCCGTCGTTGCGCCGCTCTTGCGCAGCCAGGTCGTGCGCGAGGCGCAGGGTTCGGTCATTCTCATCCGATCGAAATGATCGACTTGGCACCTTCGCGCCGGCCGATGATGTTGAGAAGGTTCGACAGCGCCGCCTCGTCGGTCGAAGCGGCCCGCGCTTCGCCGCGGAACTTGACGCCGCCCGGCCCCCAGGTTCCGTTTCCGCTCAGCTGCAGCGGGCCGTCGAGGGTGGTGACCGAGAGCAGCGTCGCGCTGTTGCTTCCACTGCCGCCGGTCAGCGTGACCTTGTAGCTGCCGAGCGTGTCGAGCGTCGTCAGGCGCGACGAGACGCCTTCGAGGGCGAGGTCGACCTTGCCGTCGAGGCGCCAGCGGCCCTCGACCGACTCGATCGTCACGCCGGGCGAGAGCAGGCGGAAGCTGCCGCCGAGCTGGAGCGTGTTCCAGGGCGTGCCGAGGCCGCCGAGCCAGGCGCTCGGCCATTGGCCGATCCAGTCGGTGCGCGGCAGGAGCGTGGCGCGGATGCGGCCGAGGCCGGGCCGGACCTGGATCACCGTCGTGCCGTTGAGGCAGCACTCGTGGCGCGCCGCGAGCTCGGCGCCGTACCAGCGCGGCGCCAGGGTCCACTCGAGACGCCCGGGGAGCGAGCTCGCGTCGCGGCTGCCCGGGCCGCCGGCAAGGACGGCCACGGCGCTGCCCGACCAGACGGTTCCGCGCGCATCGGCGAGGATGAGCCGGCCGTCGGTCGACGACGCGACCGCGCTCGCGAGCCACGACGCCGGCGCGAACAGGACCAGCCCGGCGAGCACGCCGACGATGCCGCCGGCGACCGCCCAACGCACCGCCGCGCCGCGCGCCTGGACCCAGGCTTGCTCGGCGAGGGTCGATTCGCTCCAGCCGGTCGACGCGACCGTCGGGGTCCAGAGCTGGCGATCGCGTTTCTTGCGGATCATGGGTTGCCCGCCAGGGTGATCGAGATCGAGCCGCTGTAGCCGGAAGCGCCCTTGAGCAGTTGCGCTTCGACCGGCCGCGCGCGCGCCGCGCTGCGCGCTTCGCCGAGCCAGTTGCGCAACGCCTCGAACGGCACGCCCGAGAACGTGAGCACGGCGCGGTCGCCCTGCAGGGCGATCTTGCCCTTGCCGCCGAGCCGCTCGGTCGCCGCGCGCAGCGCCTCGTTGGCCTGGGCCGGCGGCACCGGCGAGGCCGAGCGCAGCGCCGCGCTCTCGACTGCCGCGATCTGCATCTGCTGCCACTGCGCGTCGAGCCGGTCGATCTCGGCCGGCGTCTCGCGCAGCGTTCTGAGCGCGGGCTGGACGGCGATCAGCCAGACGACGAGCAAGGCGAGCGCGACCGCGCCGCCGGCGATCAGCTGACGCTCGCGCGGCGCGCGCGAACGCCAGAGCTGTCCCGCCTGGGCGCGCGCGCTGGCGACGCCGGGCGGCAGCGAGGTGGCGTTGTCGACGCTCACGTTGCGCCCCCGCTGCCGCCGCGGGTCAGGATCAGGCGGCCTTCGCTGGCGTCGACGCGGACGCCGGCCGGCCGCAGCACGGAACGGAACTGCTCGATCTGCGCGTCGCTCCAGCCGTTCGCCGCGAGCGAGAGCTTGCCGCCCTCGAAGCGAACGGTGTCGACCGGCGGCCGCTCGCCCGGCCAGGCGGCGGCGGCCGCCTGCAACATCGGCTCGAGGTCGCTGTCGCCCGCCTTGCCGGCGAGCGTTCGCAGCGCCTGCGTCTCGCGCAGCATGACCGCCGCGGGGTCGCGCTGCACGTCGCCGTCGGCGACGCGCGGGAAGGTTTTCTTGACCAGCGCCTGGATCGCGGCCCGCCGCGATTCGACCGCGCTCCGCTGATGCCAGGCCCAGACGTTGAGGCCGACGATCTGCAACGCGACGAGCAGGGCCAGGCCGATGCGCACCGGCCGCCAGGCCGGGCTCATCGCCTGGCGCGCCCAGTCGCCGATCGCGCGCGCGCCGCGCGTGCGTCGCGCCAGGTCGAACTGGCGCAGGTTCCAGAGGCTGCGCCCCGCCTGCAGCAGACGCTGCTCGGTCGGCATGACATTGACCGGCGCGCCGAGCCAGCGCTCGGCCGCGGCGGCGGCCATCGGCGCCGCCGTCCAGCGCGTCTGCGGCGGTGCCGGCTGCGGCACGAGGGCTCGCGCGAGGCCGCCGTCGAGCCGAACGGTGGCGACGCCGTCCGTGCTGGCCCACGTGATGACCGCGCCTTCGACGGTGCCGACACCCGACGACGGCGCGTGGAAGTGGCCGGCCGGCGGGTCGTCGGGCCAGGCCATCGGCACGACGCGGTCGACGAAGACGTTCGCCTTCTCCAGCGCCGCGAGCTCGTCGGCGAGCCAGGCCTTGTCGACCGCCGCGACCCAGGTCGGCTGGCCGGCGACGGCAAGCGGCGCGACCGCGAGGTGGACGTTCTCCGCGTCTTCGAGCAGCGCCTCCTCGATCACGCCGACGATCGCCATGCGCAGGCGCGCCGCCGGTGCTTTCGGCAAGGTGATGCGGTGCCAGCTGACGTCGGCCTCCTGGATGACGGCGATGACGACCGAGCGCGTCGGCAACAGCGCCGCGGCGGCGTGGCCTTGCGCTTCGACCTCGATGCCGTCGTCGCTGGTGACGTAGGCGTACTCGCGCCGACGCGCGCCGGCGGCGCCGGATTCCTCGCTCGCGCCGGCGCGCAGGCGCTGGCGTTCGGGAAACTGGAGGACGAGGGTCGACATGCGGTGGGGGCTGGGGCGCGGCCGATTTTAGGGACGTCGAGGGAGCGAACCCTTGGCGATCAAGGACTTAGGGGCGATCTTGTAGCGAAATCGCCGTACTGGTTCTCGCTTTGGCGAGGTTTACGAGCCGGTCTGCTCGCGCGTGGAGACGCGTTCGCGCTGCAGGACGACGACCGTCGGCCCGTTGCGCTTCACGAGCGAGTGCTGCTCGAGAACGACGTCGCCGAGGCGCAGGCGCCCGCGCACCTGGAAATAATTCGAGTTGAACGCGAGCCGGTTGAGGTTGGCCGGCGGCACGTTCGGCGCGAGCGCCGTCAGATCGCCGACGCTCTTGAGCGGCGCCCGCTGACGCGACTGGACGATCCGTTCCGCCGTGGCGAGATCGAGCTGGTCGACGACGGCGACGAGCACTTCGCGCGGTGCCGTGTTGACGTTGACCAAGGCCGGAAATCGCAGCGTGTCGGGGATGAGGATGATGTAAGGCTCGAGCAAGCGCAGCGATTCGGCGTCGATGCCGAGCCAGCCGAGCTGGGAAGCGGACTGCGGCATGAGCGGCGGATCGGCGGGTGGCGGCGGCGGGCTGCTCGCTCCGGGCGCCGGCGGCACGGGCGGCGCCGCGTCGCGCAGGGCCACCGCGATGCGCGTCGCGACGTCGGCGGAGACGCCGACCGTCGTGCACAGCCGCTCGAGCGTCGCCAATTCGATCTTGTCGATGCCGCCGGTGGCATCGAGCAGGTTGAGCAGGTTGTAGCGCGCCATCGCGTCGGTGATCACGCCGGACAGGAACGCCTCGGGCGCGTCGTCGGTGTTGTCCTTGTCGGCGGCGAGAAAGGTCGAGAGGCGCGCTTCCGCCAGCGGCACGGCCCACGGCTCGCCGAGGTGGTCGCGAGGAGGGGGGTGCAGCTGGTCATTCTTCGCGTCTTCCCGCAGGATGAGCCGAGCCCAGTCGAGCGCGCCGGAGAGAATCCACGCCGACTGCGTGCGCGCGCGCTCGGCGGCTTCGACCTGGATCGCGCGCCACTGCTGCCAGACCATCGAGCCGGCGAGCGTCGCCACCAGGGCGACGATGATCATCGCCGTGAGCAGCGCCGCGCCGCGCTGGCGCGACCGCGAGTCGATGCGGGAGCGAACGATCATGGCGCGATGATCGTGTCGCGCACGAGGTTGCCGACGAGGCCGCTGCCCGGCGCGAAGCCGAGGACGACGCGCACGCCGCTCGGCAACGCGACCTTCTGCGCGCCTGGGCCCGCCCCGGAAGCGGCCGGCGTGGTCGGCAGCGCGACGACGTTGCCGGTCGACTGGCAGTTGGCCCACGCGGTTCCCTGGAAGAAGTAGACGTGCCAGTCCTCGAGGCCGGCGAGTGCGCGCAACTGGCCGCCCTCGCTGCCCTGGAACTGCTGCGTCCGGAACCAGCTTTCCTGCAGATTGCGCGTCGTCGTCACGACCGGGCCGGCCCAGCGCTGCCAGACGGACGCCTGGGTGTCCGGGCGCAACGCCCAGACGACGACCTGCAGCCCGCCTTCGGCGCGGCGCACGAGTCGAACGCTCTGGCCGTCGCAGCTGAGCGTTGGCACCGCACTGGTCTCCTGGATCGACGCCAGATCGAGCTCCCACTGCGCGATCACGGTCTCGAGGCGGAGCACTTGCTCGAGCCGCACCTGGTTGGATTCGCGCGTGCGGGCGATGCCGTCGACGCCCTGCCACGCCATCAGCGACATGATCGCCATCACGACCATCGCGACCAGCACCTCGATCAGGGTGAAGCCGCGGCAGCGTGGAGCGGAGCTCATTGCTTGCCCAGGATGGTCGAGAGCAGCACGATCTGCAGGCCGTCGGCGTCCAGCATGCGCGCATCGACGCGGCGGAAATTCGGGTTCGGCGTTGGCCGCACGATCAGCTTGCCGGCGTAGGTGCGGCCGAGCTGCTCGCAGGTGAAGTCGCCGTCGCCGATGTCGGGGAACTGCTGCCTGAGCTTGAGCTCGGTGAGCTTGTTGTCCGCGCACCACTGCGCCGCCGTCACTTCGGCCAGGCGAGCGGTGTTCGACGTCAACGATCCCGCCGCCCGGATGCCGGCGCCGAGGGTGACGGCGACGATCGCCAGCGCGACGAGTACCTCGATCAGCGTGAAGCCGCGTTGCCGAGACGTCACCGCGCGACCCCCGCGTTGTCGCTGACCGCGAACGGTCCGATGCCGTCCGTCATGAGCGTCAGCCGCTGGTTGTCGAGGCGCAGCAGGATGCGCTGCTCGCCGATCAGCGGCTCCGGTCCGAGGACGACGGCGCGCGCGCCGATCACCTGCGCCGAGGTGCTCGCGTCGAGCCAGTGCGTCGGCAGCGGTGGCTTGGCTGCGAGGCCGACGAAGCGAAAGCCGCTGCCGTCGGACTGCTCTGCCAGCGGCTCCCAGCGCGCCGCGACTCCGGAAGCCCGCGCCTCGGCGCGCGCCGACTCGAGCAACGACACCAGTCGTGTCGCCTCCTGCTCGAGCTTCGACGCCGCCGGGTCGCGCAACGCCAGACTCGCCACCGCCGTCGCAATCGCGATCATCGCAACGACGACCATCAGTTCGATCAGCGTGAAGCCGAGCGATCCCCGGCCCGCCGACAAGAGTCTCCCGGAAAGCGGCCCCAACGGGGCCGGCCCCTCCCTCCCGGAGGGAGGGGAGCGAAGCGGGGAGGGAGCAGCCCTGCCCGGGTCCTGGCAGGAGGGCAGGGCCCTACTGCCAAGAGCCGATATCGGCATTCTTTCCATCGCCGCCGGCAACTCCGTCGGCCCCGAAGCTGTAGACGTCGATCTCGCCCTTCAGGCCGGGGTTCGCGTACTGGTAAGGGCTCTTCCAGGGGTCGCTCGGCAGCTTGTCGAGGTAGGGGCGCCAATTCGGCGGCACCGGCCCGACGGTCGGCTTGGCGACCAACGCCTGAAGTCCCTGCTCGCCGGTCGGATAGCGCAGGTTGTCGAGCTTGTAGAGCTTGAGCGCCTGCATCAGGTTGTTGACGTCCGTGCGCGCCGCCGTGACGCGCGCGTCGTCGGCTCGATCGAGCATGTTGGGAACGATCAGGGCCGCAAGCACTCCGATGATGACCAGCACCACCATCAGCTCGATCAGCGTGAAGCCGCGGCTGCGGATTCGCGGGCAACTACGTGAGGGCATCGATAGGGTCCTGTGCGGTTCTACCGCTCCGACGCCCGGAGGCGCAAAGCGTTCCATGATAATCGCCGCATGTTCGCCAGACTGTCAGCGTTCGTGATCTGGTCGCTCGTCGCTGCGACCGGGGTCTTCTGGGCCCTGCGTCTGAGCGCGAGTCCGCCGCCGGTGCCGCCCTACGCGGTCGCGGTCGGCAACGCGGTCGCCGTTCGCGGCGATCTGTCGCGTCTCTTCGGTGCGCCGCTGCGCGCTCCTTCGGTAGCTCAGGCGACGCCCGAAGCGCCGTCCCGCTTCAAGCTGGTCGGGGTGATGGCGCCGGGTTCGAAGACCGCCCAGGCCGAAGTGGGCCAGGGCCTGGCGCTGATCGCCGTCGACGGCAAGCCGGCCAAGCCCTTCGCCGTCGGCGCGCGCCTCGACAGCGACCTCGTGCTGCAGTCGGTCGGGCTGCGCACGGCGGCGATCGGTTCGGCGCAAGGCACGCGCAGCGTCCTGCTGGAATTGCCGGCGCTGGCGACGCCCGTTCCGGGAACCGGCGCCCCTGCTCCAGCCGGGGCGTCGACGCGAATGCAGTCGGCGATCCAGGCCACGCAGGCGGCTCAAGCCGCGCAACCCGCCGTCCCGGCTCTGCAGGGTGGGCAAGGCGGACAAAGCGGACCAGGCGGGCAAGGCGGATTGGGACAGTGCGCGGTACCCGGCACGTGTCCGAGCCCCTCCGTCGCCCCGGCGGTGCCGCAAGCGCCGGTGATGCAACCGGCGCCAATCCTCCCCGTTCCTGCGCCGAACCTGCCGACACCGGGTGGCCTGCCCAGCCAGTAGCGACAGGCCTCGCTCTCAGGCGAGAAAGAGGCGATAGGCCGGATTGGCCGTTTCGTCGGCGCACGGGTAGGCCAGGGTGGCGAGGAAGTCGCGGAAGCGACCTTCGTCGGCCGCCGGCACCTGCATGCCGACCAGGATGCGACCGTAGTCGGCGCCCTGGTTGCGGTAGTGGAACAGGCTGATGTTCCATCCCGCCGGCATGCTCGAGAGAAATCGCATCAGCGCGCCCGGCCGTTCCGGAAACACGAAGCGATAGAGCCGCTCGTCGCGGGCGAGCGGGCTGCGGCCGCCGACCATGTGGCGGACGTGTTCCTTCGCGAGCTCGTCGCCGGTGAGATCGAGGGCGGCGAAGCCGTGGCTTTCGAACTCGCGCGCGAGCAGCGCCGATTCGGCGCGGTCGATGGTCGCGATGCCGACCAGGATGTGCGCGACCGACGCCTCCGAGATCCGGTAGTTGAACTCGGTCACGGCGCGCGGGCCGATCACCTCGCAGAAGCGCCGGAAGCTGCCGCGCTCCTCGGGAATCGTCACCGCGAACAAGGCCTCGCGCTCTTCGCCGACCTCCGCGCGCTCGGCGACGAAACGAAGGCGATCGAAGTTCATGTTGGCGCCGCAGGTGATGGCGACGTAGGTCTCGCCGTGCGTCCCGTGCGCGTGCACGTACTGCTTGATCGCGGCGACGCCGAGGGCGCCGGCGGGCTCGAGGATGCTGCGCGTGTCCTCGAACACGTCCTTGATGGCGGCGCAGGCGGCGTCGGTGTCGACGACGATCCATTCGTCGACGAGCTCGCGCGCGAGGCGAAACGTCTCGACGCCGACGCGCTTGACGGCGGTGCCGTCGGAGAAGAGGCCGACGTCGGCGAGCTCGACGCGCTCGCCGGCGTCGATCGACCGGATCATCGCGTCGGAGTCGTTCATCTGCACGCCGACGACGCGGATCTCCGGCCGCACCGCCTTGATGTACGCGGCGACGCCGGACACCAGGCCGCCGCCGCCGACGGCGACGAAGACAGCGTCGATCGGCCCCTGGTGCTGGCGCAGGATCTCCATCGCGATCGTGCCCTGGCCGGCGATGACGTCGGGGTCGTCGAAGGGATGGACGAAAGTCAGGCCGCGCTCGTTCTCGAGCGCCATCGCCTTCGCATAGGCGTCCGAATAGCTGTCCCCGAAGAGCACCACTTCGGCGCCGAGCGCGCGGACCGCCGACACCTTGAGCGTGGGCGTGGTCGTCGGCATCACGACCAGGGCGCGGCAACCGAGCCGCTGAGCGGCGAGGGCGACGCCCTGCGCGTGGTTGCCGGCCGAGGCGCAGATCACGCCGCGCGCCAGCACCGCCGGCGCGAGGTGCGCCATCTTGTTGTACGCGCCGCGCAGCTTGAAGCTGAACACGGCCTGGGTGTCCTCGCGCTTGAAGAAGATCCGGTTGTCGAGCCGCGCCGAGAGCGCGGGCGCCTCATCGAGCGCCGTCTCGATCGCGACGTCGTAGACGCGCGCGGTGAGGATCTTCTGCAGGTAGCCCGCGAGCTCGGGCGGGCGCTTCGGCGTGTTTTTGCGGGCGGACGTCGCCATGCCTTTGTGCTCTCCGCCGGCACACGATTGCGGCAGCGCATCATACGCGGCGACGGCGCCGACGCGGCGCCGCGCGAGACCTCTGCGCGCCCAGAAAAAAGCCCAAGGCGTTGCCGCCTTGGGCTGAATCCACCAATGAAGGAGGTGGAGGAGACAATCGGCTCGATCGGCTCCGCGCAGGCATTCGGTGCGCAACGCGGGGATCGACTGAAAATCAGTGTAGGCGCTTTTTTGCTGCACTGCAATATCGGAGCCTCGACCCATGGAATGCACGATCGACTGGCTCGCCGCGAACGGCATGGCTTTCAGCGCCGAGACCGGCAGCGGGCACCTGATCACGATGGATGGCGCGCCCGACGGCGGCGGCCGCAACCTCGCGCCGCGGCCGATGGAAACGGTGCTCGCCGGCACCGGCGCGTGCGCCGCCTACGACGTCGTCCTGATCCTCAAGCGCGGCCGACACGACGTGCGCAGCTGCCGGCTCCAGGTGACATCGGAACGCGCTCCCGAGGACCCCAAGGTCTTCACCAAGATCCATCTCCACTTCATCATCGGTGCGGCAGGCGTGCCGGCTGCTGCCGTCGAGCGCGCGATCGCCCTCTCGCACGACCGCTACTGCTCGGCGACGATCATGCTCGCCAAGACCGCGGCGATCACGACCAGCTACGCGCTCGTCCCCCGCGGCGAAGATCAGACGTAGTGCGCTGTCGTCGTCATCACCCTGGCCGCCGCACGCATCGCCCAGCGCAAGGGTGCCGGAAGGCGGGTCCCGCCGGCCTGCTCGGCGGCCATCGCATGGGTGGCCTCGTCATCCTTCATCTGAGCGACGATGGCGCGTGACTCTTCGTCCCCGGCGGGCAACCGCTCGAGGTGCCCCTCGAGGTGGCGTTCCACTTGTCGCTCGGTCTCGATGAGAAAGCCGAGGCTGGTCGCGTCGCCGGCCCGCGCCGCCAGCAGGCCGATCCCGAAGGCGCCGGCATACCAGAGCGGGTTGAGCAGGCTCGGTCGTGCGCCGAGCTCGGCCAGCCGCTCCGCGGTCCAGGCCAAGTGGTCGGTCTCTTCGCCTGCGGCGCGCTCGAACTGACGACGCAGCGCGGGGTCGGCAGTCGCGAGCGCCTGGGCGCTGTAGAGCGCTTGCGCGCAGACCTCGCCGACGTGGTTGACCCGCATCAGAGCGCCCGCATGGCGCCGTTCGGCGTCATCGAGTGTCGTGCCCGGCCGGCTTGCGACCGGCTTCGGTCGTGCCGCCTGTGGCGTGCTCGTCAAGGCTCGCAAGGCGTGGTCGGCGACCGCCAGCAAGCGGTCGGTGGACGAGAGTCGGTCGCTGCTCATGAGGGCGCCAGAATAGCCGCCGACGCCCGATGCAGGCGCTGAAATCCTCGTTGTGCCAAGACAACATAAGGCCTTTTTTTGTTCGGCAAGGCTTTCCAGCCCGGGGTCCCTCTGGTGCAATACATCCAACTTCCCGCTCAGGGGGTTGTGCCTGATCTGGCTCCAGCGCGGGTTTCGGTGATCGGGACCTCTTATTCAACCTAGGAGATAGTTGCAATGAAAAAATCTCTGCTCGCTCTCGCTGTACTGGGCGCTTTTGCGGGCGTCGCGTCGGCTCAGTCGTCGGTCCAGCTCTTCGGTACCGTCGACGTCGGCGGGAAGTACCTCAAGAACGACGGTCGCTCCAAGCAATTGAGCGAGTCGACCGACGGCGTCAACAGCAGCGAAATCCGCTTCCAGGGCATCGAAGACCTGGGCGGCGGCCTCAAGGCGGGCTTCAACCTGCGTTCCGGCATCAACCCCGACACCGGCACCTCGAACGCGAAGTTCTGGAATCGGCGCGCGACGGTCAGCCTGTACAGCAACGCGGGTGAACTGCGGCTCGGCCGCGACTACGTCCCGACGTTCTGGACCACGGCCATCTTCGATGCCTTCGGCTACAACGGCATCGGCAGCACCGGCAACGTCCAGCGCCATGGGCAGGTTCGGCAAGACAACTCGATCGGCTACTTCCTGCCCAGCAACCTCGGCGGCTTCTATGGCCAGCTGATGATGGCAGCGGGCGAGAACGGCACCAGCGGCGACCGGAACGGCCGCTACCTCGGCGGCCAGTTCGGCTTCCGCGCCGGCCCGTTCGACGTCGCCGGCGCGTACGCGGAGAACCGCCTTGGCGTCGTGCCCCTTGCGGCCGCTCCTACCCTGGGCGTAGTCGGAGTCGCGGCAGGCCAGACGGAGAAAAAGTGGAACGTCGGCGGCTCGTGGGACTTCGGCTTCATGAAGCTGATGGGCTACTACCACGAGAACAAGCTTCCGACCGCGAAGGAGAAGATCGCCTCGCTCAGCGGGATCTTCCCGTTCGGGCAGTCGGAAGTGCGCGTCGGCTACGACGTGAGCAAGGTCGACCAAAACGTGGGCGCGGACTCGAAGCTCGACAACATGAAGGCGACGTACCAGTACAACCTGTCGAAGCGCACGGCCATGTACGGCACCATCGCGCGCTTGAACAACAAGGACAACACGGTCGTTTCGCTGCCTGGTACCAACGCGAACCAGCTGCCGACCGCCGGCGGCGACTCGAAGGGCTTCGAGCTCGGCATTCGTCACTTCTTCTGATCCAGCGCTCGCGTCAGCGAGTCGCACAGATCACAGGCCGCCTTCGGGCGGCCTTTTTCATGGCCGCTCGCCGGGTGGACATGCGGGCAATCCCTTTTGACGCCCGGCGCGCGGTTTGCTCTCATTGCCGTCGCGACGACGGTGCAGCCGATTCGTTTCGAATCCGCCAGCAGGCGGCCGCCGCCAGTCACCGAAACCGTCGAGTGGCCGCTCGGTTCATCAGGTGCAGCCCGGGTCCATGTTCGCCTTCGTCCTCCGCCGACTCGTCCAGGCCGTCCTCGTCATGCTGACGGTGGCCTTCATCGCGTTCATGCTGTTCCAGTACGTCGGCGACCCGGTCACCAACATCCTCGGCCAGGACGCGACGCCGCAACAGCGCCAGCAGCTGCGTGCCGACCTCGGCCTCGACAGCCCGTTCCCGGTCCAGTTCGCGCGCTTCGTCGCCAATGCCGTTCGCGGCGAATTCGGCCTGAGCCTGCGTCAGGGACGCAAGGTCTCGTCGCTCATCGCCGAACGGCTGCCGGCGACGCTCGAGCTGACGTTGCTCGCTGCGCTCATCGCGCTCGCCTTCGGCATTCCGATGGGCGTCTACTCGGCGCTCAAGCGCGGCACCTTCGTGTCGCAGGCGATGATGACGATCTCGCTGATCGGCGTCTCGCTGCCGACCTTCCTGATCGGCATCCTGCTCATCCTCGTCTTCGCCGTCACGCTGAATTGGCTGCCCAGCTTCGGCCGCGGCGAGGTCGTCGCTTTCGGTCCATGGACGACAGGAATGACGAGCATCGACGGCTGGCGCCATCTGGTGTTGCCTGCGATCACGCTGGCGATCTTCCAGCTCACGCTGATCATGCGCCTGGTCCGCTCCGAGATGCTCGAGGTGCTGCGCGCCGACTACATCAAGTTCGCGCGCGCGCGCGGGCTGCCGAACCGGGCGGTCTACTTTCGCCACGCGCTCAAGAACACGCTGGTGCCGGTGATGACGATCACCGGCCTGCAGATCGGCGGGCTGATCGCCTTTGCGATCATCACCGAGACGGTGTTCCAGTGGCCGGGAATGGGTCTGCTCTTCATCCAGGCGGTGCAATTCGCCGACATCCCCGTGATGGCCGCCTACCTCTGCCTGATCGCCCTCATCTTCGTCATCATCAATCTCGTCGTCGATCTCCTCTACTTCGCCGTCGACCCGCGGCTGCGCGTGGAGCGATCGGCCGGCGCGCACTGAATCGCTTTTCTCACAAGGAACACCATGAAAAGAATCGCTCCCTGGCTCGTCGCCGCTGCCGTGGCGCTCGCCGCACCGCTCTCGCAAGCCGTGACGCTTCGCGTGTCCAACCAGGGCGACGTCCAGTCGATGGATCCGCATTCGCTCAACGAGAGCCTGCAGCTGAGCTTCACCGGCAACGTCTACGAGTCGCTGATCGAGCGCGACAAGAGCATGAACCTGGCGCCGGCGCTGGCGACGAAATGGACCCAGCAGAGCCCGACGGTGTGGCGATTCGACCTGCGCCCGGGCGTGAAATTCCACGACGGCACGCCGTTCACCGCTGACGACGTGGTGTTCACGTTCAAGCGCGCCGCCGGCGAGGGCTCGGACATGAAGGGCTACACCAATCCGATCAAGGAGGTGCGCAAGGTCAGCGATCTCGCCGTCGACATCGAAACCAACGCGCCGTATCCGATCCTGCCCGATACGCTGACGACGCTCGCGATGATGAGCAAGAAGTGGTGCGAGGACAACAAGGCCGAGCGACCGGTCGACCGCCGCAAGGGGATCGAGAACACGGCCAGCTTCAAGGCGAATGGCACGGGCCCGTTTAGGCTCAAGGAGCGCCAGCCCTCGGTGCGCACCGTGCTCGTCAAGAACTTCAACTGGTGGGGCAAGTCGGAAAGCAACGTCGACGAGGTCGTGTTCACGCCGATCGGCAACGACGCCACCCGCGTTGCAGCGCTCCTGTCCGGCGAGACCGATGTCATGGAGCCGGTGCCGCTCCAGGATGTCGAGCGGATCAAGTCGGCCGGCATCAACGTGCTGCAGGGTCCGGAGCTGCGCACGATCTTCCTCGGCATGGACCAGAAGCGCGATGAGCTGCAATTCAGCAGCATCAAGGGCAAGAACCCGTTCAAGGACGTTCGCGTCCGCCGCGCCTTCTATCAGGCGATCGACGAGGAAACGATCAAGGCGCGCGTCATGCGCGGCGCTGCGCTGCCCACCGCACTGATGGTCGGCTCGGCGGTGCGCGGCTTCCAGGCCGACATGAACAAGCGCCCGCCGTACGACGTCGAAGCGGCGAAGAAGCTGCTCGCCGATGCCGGCTATCCGAACGGCTTCGAGGTCGGCCTGAACTGCCCGAACGACCGCTATGTCAACGACGCCGCGGTCTGCCAGGCGGTGGCCGCGAACCTGGCGCGAATCGGCGTCAAGGTCAACCTCATGGCCGAGACGAAGAACAGCTACTTCCCGAAGATCCTGCGCCGCGACACGAGCTTCTATCTGCTCGGCTGGACGCCGAGCACGGTCGATTCGCATGACGTGCTGTCGGCGATCATGGCGACGCCGAACGACAAGGGCCAGGGCCAGTTCAACCTCGGCGCCTACAGCAACCCGAAGATCGACGAGCTGACCCTGAAGATCCAGTCGGAGACCGACCAGAAGAAGCGCAACGAGATGATCCGCGAGGCCTTCAAGATCCACCAGGACGATATCGGCCACATCCCGCTGCACCAGCAGGCGCTCGCCTGGGCCGCCAGCAAGAAGGTCGAGCTGGTCCAGCTGCCGAACAACTACATGTACTTCAAGTGGATCACGTTGAAGTCCAAGTAGGCGACGCCGGCTCGCTCGCTCCGGCCGGCGGCAACGCCGCGCCGGCGCGGCGCGACCTGGCGCCCGAGCCGGCGGCGGCAACGCCTTCGCCCGGCCGCTGGTCTCGTTTTGTCGATGGCGACTTCTGGCACTCGTTTCGCAGCTCGCCGACCGCGATCGGCGCCGCCATCGTGGCGCTGCTGTGCCTCGTCGCGGCGGTGTTCGCGAACGTCATCGCGCCGCACAATCCCTTCGATCTCGCGACCCTCGAGCTCAGCGATTCGATGCTGCCGCCCTCGTGGCTGCGGGGCGGCTCGACCAAGTACCTGCTCGGCACCGACGAGCAGGGCCGCGACGTCCTCTCGGCGCTCATGTTCGGCGCGCGCATCTCGCTGTTCGTCGGCGGCGCGTCGGTGCTCCTGTCGCTCGTCATCGGCGTCGGCCTCGGCCTCGTCTCCGGCTATGTCGGCGGCCGGCTCGACGCGCTGATCATGCGGGTCTGCGACGTCATGCTGTCGTTTCCATCGATCCTGATCGCCCTGCTGTTCGCGGGGGTCGGCCATGCGCTCTTCCCCAATGCCAACGACCTGCTCGCGTTCGGCGTCGTCATCGTCGCCATCGCGCTGCCCGGCTGGGTGCAGTACGCGCGCGCCGTGCGCGGCTCGACGATGGTCGAGCGGAACAAGGAATACGTGCAGGCTGCCCGCGTGATCGGCGTGGCGCCGCTGCGGATCATGCTGCGCCACGTCCTTCCCAACGTGATGGGCCCGGTGCTCGTGCTGTCGACGATCCAGGTCGCGGTCGCGATCCTCGCCGAGGCGACGCTCTCGTTCCTCGGCGTCGGCGTCTCGCCGACTTCGCCTTCGCTCGGCACGTTCATCAACGAGGGCAACAAGCAGCTTTTCAGCGGCGCCTGGTGGCTGGTGATTTTCCCTGGTGCGACACTTGTGCTGATCGCGCTCAGCATCAACCTGTTCGGTGACTGGCTGCGCGATGCGTTGAACCCGCGCCTGCGCTGAATCGATTTACCCGGGCGCACTGACGAAGGAGCCGATCATGAGATCTGTCTGGACCTCGTTCGCGTGTGCCGCCGCCGTCGTCGGCACCTTGTCTGTCGGCGCGTGTGCGAGCACTGACTACCACTACTCGCAGCTGTACGGCTACCGCTACTTCCGATCGCCGATCGACACCTATTCGGTGACGATCGTCCGGGTCGACGACCAGACCACGACGCTGCGTCCGGTCGCCGTCGATCCCGGGCTGCGCAAGATCACGGTCCAGGGGCCGCCCGGCGGTACCAAGACCCAGGGCGAGCAGCGCGACTTCGTCCTGGACGTCGCCGCCTGCACGCGCTACTACTTGGTGGCGGTCAAGGAGAACCGGTTGTCGTCCGACTTCACGGTCAAGGTCGAGTACCAGGAACCCGTCAGTGGCTGCACGCCGCCCCCCGGCTTCACGCCGTCCGGCAACAAGCCGGTCACGAGCTGACGTCGGATGACGCCGCCGCCGCTGCTCGAGGTTTCCAGGCTTCGCGTCGAATTCCCCGGGCGGCGCGGCACGCTGGTCGCGCTCGACGACGTCTCGTTCTCGATCGCGCCCGGCGAGATCCTCGGCGTGGTCGGCGAATCGGGCGCAGGCAAGTCGCTCACCGGTGCTGCGATCATCGGCCTGCTCGATCCGCCCGGGCGGATCGCCGGCGGCGAGATCCGTTTCGACGGCCGCCGCATCGACAACCTGCCGTACGAGGAGATGCGCAAGATGCGCGGCCGCTCGATCGGCGCCATCTTCCAGGACCCGCTCACCTCGCTCGACCCGCTGTACACGATCGGCCAGCAGCTGGTCGAGACGATCCAGACCCACCTGTCGTTCGGCGCCGCCGACGCGCGCCGACGCGCGATCCGGCTCCTGCAGGAGACCGGCATTCCGGCCGCCGAGGAGCGCCTCGATCAGTTTCCGCACCAGTTCTCGGGCGGCATGCGCCAGCGGGTCGTCATCGCGCTCGCGCTCGCGGGCGAGCCCCGACTCATCGTCGCCGATGAGCCGACCACGGCGCTCGACGTCTCGATCCAGGCCCAGATCATTTCGCTGCTCAAGCGCCTGTGCAAGGAGCACGGCGCCGCGGTCATGCTCGTCACGCACGACATGGGCGTGATCGCGGAGACGTGCGATCGGGTCGCGGTGATGTACGCCGGCCGGATCGTCGAGGTGGGGCCGGTCGAGGCGGTCATCCACTCGCCCGCGCATCCCTACACCGTCGGCCTGATGGGATCGATCCCGGCGATGGACGAGGAACGCGAGCGGTTGCTCCAGATCGATGGCGCGATGCCGCGCCTGAACGCGATTCCCTCCGGTTGCGCGTTCAATCCGCGCTGCCCGCGCGCGTTCGCGCCCTGCTACGGCGAGCGCCCGGACTTGATGGCGGCGGGGTCGACGCGGGCCGCCTGCTGGCTGCACGCGCCGGCGTTGCAGGCGGCAGCGTGAGCGCTGCGCTGGTCCAGGTCGAGGGCCTCGCCAAGACCTTCGACGTCTCGCCGCCCTGGTTGAACCGGGTCGCGGAACGCAAGCCCCGGCAGTTCGTCCATGCCGTCGACGACGTCGGCTTCGCCATCGGCCGCGGCCGCACGCTCGCGCTCGTCGGCGAATCGGGCTGCGGCAAGAGCACGGTGGCGCGCTTGCTCGTCGGCCTGTATGCGCCGACGCGCGGCAGCGTCGTCTTCGACGGCGTCGTCGCGAGCGCCGGCGGGCAGCGGCCGGCGTCGATCCGGCGCCGCATGCAGATGATCTTCCAGGACCCGTACGCGAGCCTCAATCCACGCTGGAAGGTGAAGGACATCGTCGCCGAGCCGCTGCGCGAGCACGGCTTCGCGGCCGGCGAGGGCGGGGCGGCCAAGCAGCGCATCGCCGAGCGGGTCGGCGAGCTGCTGGTCTCGGTCGGCCTCACGGGCGCGGACGCCGAGAAATTTCCGCACCAGTTCTCGGGCGGGCAGCGGCAACGCATCTCGATCGCGCGCGCGCTCGCCACCCAGCCCGAATTCCTGGTTTGCGACGAGCCGACGTCGGCGCTCGACGTCTCGGTCCAGGCGCAGGTCCTCAACATCATGAAGGACCTGCAGGCGCGCCACGGCCTGACCTACCTCTTCATCTCGCACAACCTGGCTGTCGTTCGCCACGTCAGCGACGAGGTCGGCGTGATGTACCTGGGCCGGATCGTCGAGCTCGCCGAGAAGACGCTGCTCTTCGCGCGCCCGCGTCATCCGTACACGCGCATGCTTCTCGACGCGATCCCCGACATCCACATGAGCGGGCGGTCCCGGACGCCGGTGCAGGGCGAGGTCCCGAACCCGCTCAATCCGCCGTCGGGCTGCACCTTCCATCCGCGCTGCCCGCACGCCAACGAGCGCTGCCGAAGCGAGCGGCCGAAGCTGCTCGACATCGACGGCGTCCGCGTCGCCTGCCACGCGGTCGAGGAACGGCGGATCTGAGGTCAGCTCGGCGTCGGGTCGCCGGCGTCGAGAAGATGCTCGCCGCGGGTAAGGTCGGCGAGCGACTCGCGCTCGCGAATGAGCATGGTCTCGCGACCCGAGACCATCACCTCGGCAGCGCGCGGCCGCGTGTTGTAGTTGCTCGCCATGCTCATGGCGTAGGCGCCCGCGGACAGGACGGCGATGAAGTCGCCGGGAGCAACGGCCAGCGTGCGCTCGCGGCCGAGCCAGTCGCCCGATTCGCAGACCGGCCCGACGACGTCCCAGGTGACCGCCGCCGCCCGTGCCGGCGCGCATTCGACGATGCGCATCCAGGCGCCGTACATCGCCGGCCGCATCAGGTCGTTCATCGCCGCGTCGACGATGCAGAAGTTGTGCTCGACGCCGGGCTTGAGGTAGAGCACCTCGGCGATCAGAACGCCGGCGTTGCCGACCAGCGAGCGCCCGGGCTCGAACACGAGCTTGCGATGACCGTGACCGCGCGCGTCGATGCGCTCGAGCAGACGGTCGATCAGTGCGCCGGCGTCCGGCGGCGTCTCGTCGCGATAGGTGATTCCCAAGCCGCCGCCGACGTCGATGTGCGCGAGCGCCACGCCGTCGGCCTCGACGCGCTCGACCAGGTCGAGGAGGCGATCGATCGCGTCGACGTACGGTCCGGCATCGACGATCTGCGAGCCGATGTGGCAATCGATGCCGGTCACTTCGATTCCGGGCAGGCGCGCGGCGCGCGCGAACGCGGCCGGCGCGTCTTCGTGGGCGATGCCGAACTTGTTGGCGCGCAGGCCGGTCGAGATGTAGGGATGCGTCTTGGGGTCGACGTCGGGATTGACGCGCAGGCTGACGCGCGCGCGCCGGCCCGACCGGGTTGCGACCTCGCTCAGCAACTCGAGCTCGCCGACGCTCTCGACGTTGAAGCAGCGGACGTCGACGGCGAGCGCGCGCTCCATCTCGGCGCGGGTCTTGCCGACGCCCGAAAAGACGATCCGGGCCGGATCGCCGCCGGCGGCGAGGACGCGCTCGAGCTCGCCGCCGGAGACGATGTCGAAGCCGCAGCCGCGCCGTGCGAACCATTGCAGGATCGCCAGCGTCGAGTTGGCCTTGACGGCATAGCAGAGAAGATGGTCGCGGCCGGAAAGCGCGCTCTGGTAGGAGGCGAGCGCGCGCGCCATGGCGGCGCTCGAGTAGACGTAGAGCGGCGTTGCGAACCGGCGCGCGAGGTCGACGGCGGCAACGCCTTCGACCATCAGCCGGCCGTCGCGCAGGGCGATCTCGGGCGCGCCGGGCAGGTCCATCAGCGCGACGCCGGTGCCGACGTCGGCAAAGCTGCAGGGGACAGGGTCGTCGACGGGGAGGGCACAGACGATGCGGCCGACGGGGCGGCCTTGGGAAGGACGAGCGGCCCCTTCTGGCCGCAGGCCGCGAGCGATGCCGAGACGACGGCAAGGGCAATCGCCCGTGCAGCCGTCGCCACTACACTGCCAGCGCGTCTTGTCATTCGCCGATTTTATCGACCGTGAGCACCGTCCCCGCCCAAGCCGACCCTCTCTCCGCTTCCGACTACGAAACGCGGACGCGCGAGGTGCTGGCGGCGATCGAGGCGGCGGCCGATCGCTTCCTGCAGGACGACGTCATCGACATCGATGCCGGCCGCACCGGCGGCCTGCTCGAGCTCGCCTTTCCGAACGGCAGCAAGATCGTCGTCAACACCCAGCCGCCGCTGCAGGAGCTGTGGCTGGCGGCGCAGTCGGGCGGCTTCCACTTCCGTTCGGTCGGCGGCCGCTGGATCGATGGCCGCGATGGCCGCGAGTTCTTCGCTGTGCTGTCGGCGTGCGCGAGCGCGCAGGCGGGACGGCCGCTCCGCTTCGAACCTTGACCGGCGCGCTCAGCGCCGGAACAGATCGAGGATGCTGTTGCGCTCCTCGTCGCTCGGCGGCGTCGGCGCTGCCTTGTCCTCGAGGCCGAGGCTGCTCACGCCGGCGCCGCGCGCGTATTCCTCGTAGTACCACTCGCCGCCGAGGTTGACGACGCCCTCGGGCGCGGTCGGCTCCTGCACCGGAACGCCCTTCAACATCGTCGCCATGTAGTCGATCCAGACCGGCAGCGAGAGACCGCCGCCGGTCTCGCGGTCGCCGAGCTTCCTCGGGTCGTCGTAGCCCATCCAGACGACGGCGACGATGTTCTTCTGCCAGCCCGCGAACCAGGCGTCGTGCGAGTCGTTGGTGGTGCCGGTCTTGCCGAAGACGTCGGGGCGCTTCAGCGTCGCCTGCGCCTTCGCCGCCGTGCCCGTGCGGGTGACCTCCTGGAGCAAGCTGGTCATGATGAAGGCGTTGCGCGCGTCGATCGTTCGCGCCGACTCGTCGAGCGTCGGCACGCGCGCCTCGTTGATGATGTGGCCCTTGCTGTCGGTGATGCGGCTGATCAGCAGCGGGTTGACGCGGTAGCCGCCGTTGGCGAACACGCTGTAGGCCGACGCCATCTGCAGCGGCGTGACGGCGCCCGCGCCGAGCGCCATCGGCAGGTAGGCGGGATGCTTGTCGGCGTCGAAGCCGAAGCGTTTGATCCATTGCTGCGCGTAGGCCGGGCTGATCGACTTGAGGATGCGGATCGAGATCATGTTCTTCGACTTGGCGAGGCCGCGCCTCATCGTCATCGGACCGTCGTAGGTGCCGTCGTAGTTCTTGGGCTCCCAGGGCTGGCTGCCGGTCGTGCCGGCGTCGAAGAAGAGCGGCGCGTCGTTGATCACCGTCGCCGGCGTGAAGCCCTTCTCCAGCGCCGCCGAATAGATGAAGGGCTTGAAGCTCGAGCCGGGCTGGCGCCACGCCTGGGTGACGTGGTTGAACTTGCTCTTCGAGTAGTCGAAGCCGCCGACCATCGCGCGCACGCTGCCGGTGCGCGGGTCCATGGCGACGAAGCCGCCTTCGACCTCGGGCAGTTGCGTGATCGACCAGTCGTTCTTGGCGCCGCGGATCAGGCGGACGACGGCGCCGGGGCGCAGCTGCGTCTTCGGGTTGGCCTTGGGCGCGAGCGCCGACGCCGCCGGCTTGAGGCCGTCGCCGGTGACCGTCACCGCGTCGCCGTTCTGCAGCATGGCGACGACCTTCTTGGCCGACGCCTCGGTGACGACCGCCGCGCGCAGCTCGTCGTTGTCGGGGAAGTCCTGGAGCGCTTCGGCGATGCGCGCGTCGAGCTCGCTGCGATCGGCCGGCAGGTCGATGTAGTCCTCCGGACCGCGATAGACCTGCCGCTTCTCGTAATCCATGATGCCCTTGCGCAGGGCGTGGTAGGCGAGCGTCTGCTCGGCGGAATTGAGCGTCAGGTAGACGTTGAGCCCGCGCGTGTAGGCCTCGGCGCCGTACTGGTTGAAGATCATCTGACGTGCCTGCTCGGCGACGTATTCCGCGTGCACCGCGACTTCCGCGGGCGCGCGGTACTTCATGACCTGCTTGAGCGCAGCGTCGCGCTCGGCGACGGTGATGAAGCCGTTCTCGAGCATGCGATCGATGACGTAGCGCTGGCGCCGTGTGGCACGTTCCGGATTGACGATCGGGTTGTTCGCCGACGGCGCCTTGGGCAGCCCCGCAAGCATCGCCGCCTCGGCGATCGTGATGTCCTTGAGCGGTTTTCCGAAATAGATCTCGCTGGCCGAGGCGAACCCGTAGGCGCGCTGCCCGAGCGCGATATGGTTCATGTAGATCTCGAGAATCTGATCCTTGCTGAGCAGGCTTTCGATCTTCAGCGAAAGCAACATCTCGTAGATCTTGCGAGTAAATGTTTTCTCGGTCGAGAGATAGAAATTGCGCGCGACCTGCATCGTGATCGTCGATGCGCCCTGCGCGGTGTGACCTTCGCCGAAGTTGGCGAGGCCGGCGCGAAGCGCGCCGACATAGTCGACGCCCTTGTGCTTGTAGAAGCGCGCGTCCTCGACCGCGAGCACCGCGTCCTGCATTACCTTCGGGATCTGCGCGATCGGCACGAAGCTGCGCCGCTCTTCGCCGAATTCACCCAGGAGAACGCCGTCGGCGGAGAAGACGCGCATCGGCAGCTTCGGCCGGTAATCGGTGAGGCTGTCGATCTCGGGCAGGTTGGGGTAGGAGACCGCCAGCGCGATCGCCGCGACCATCACCACGGCAAGCGCCGCGGATGCAGCCAGTCCGAGCAGCGTGAGGACGATGCGGACGATGACGCGCAGCCACTTCGGCCACGCGTCGGACGAGCGCGATCGGCGCTCGCGGTCGGCCGGGGATTCGGAATCTGTCACACGCGTTCGGAAAGGACGATCGCATTATAGAAACCCGGGTTCGCGACCCTTTCGCGGTCATGCCGCAACGTCGAATCAGTGACGCAATGGACAGTTCAAAAACGCGTTGCAAGAAGACGCATCTTGCCGAGCCTTTGCGTGTGAGATTTGCAACGCGCGCAGGGCGTCGGCCCCGGGTTTGTCTTTGGAAATCAAAGGCTTTACTGCTAGCATCGAAGTAACTTATTAACACTCCAGCGCGCTTGTTTTCGACGCTGGAAAAGGGACGCCGTGAGTTTTCTCGACACGCTGTTGGGCCGCAAGCACCCACCGATGATCGGCCTCGACATCAGCTCGTCCAGCGTCAAGCTCGTCGAGCTCGGGCAAACCGGCAGTGGCGAGTACGTGCTGGAGCGATTCGGCTCCGAAAGCTTCGAGAAGGGCTGGATTTCCGACGGCCAGATCGAGAAGTTCGACGAGGTCGCGGAAGCGGTCAAGCGACTGGTCACCAAGAGTGGCACGAGGACGCGCCATGTGGTCATGGCGATGCCCCAGTCGGCGGTGATCACCAAGAAGATCATGCTGCCCGCCGGCTTGCGCGAAGAGGAGCTCGAGGTCCAGGTCGAGACCGAAGCCAACCAGTACATCCCGTTCTCGCTCGATGAGGTCAGCCTCGATTTCTGCGTCATCGGCCCGAGCCCGACCTCGGTCGGCGACGTCGAGGTCCTGATCGCGGCGTCGCGCAAGGACCGCGTCCAGGACCGCCAGGGCCTGGCCGAGGCCGCCGGCCTGAAGCCGGCAGTGCTCGACATCGAGTCGCACGCCTCCCGCCTGGCGATGAGCCGGGTCGTCTCGAGCCTCCCGAACGAGGGCCGCGATGCGCTCGTCGCGCTGTTCGAGATCGGCGCCGACACCACCAGCCTCAAGGTCCTGCGCGACGACGAGATGCTGTACGACCGCGACCAGGCCTTCGGCGGATCGCAGCTGACCCAGCTCATCTCGCGCCAGTACGGCTTTTCGTTCGAGGAGGCCGAGCAGAAGAAGCTCGCTGCCGACCTGCCCGATGATTACGAGACCTCGCTGCTCGCACCGTTCGTCGACAGCCTCTCGCAGGAGATCGGCCGCGCGCTCCAGTACTTCTTCACCAGCACGCCGCACCACAAGGTGCATTACGTGATGCTCGCCGGCGGCACCGCGACGCTGCCCGGCCTGAAGGACCGCGTCACCGAGCTCACCGGCTTCGCCTCGATGGTCGTCAATCCGTTCGAGAACATGAAGCTCGGCTCGGCGGTGCGCGAGGCCAAGCTGCGCCGCGAAGCGTCGTCGTACCTCACCGCCTGCGGCCTGGCGATGCGGAGGTTTGCGCAGTGATCATGATCAACCTGCTGCCGCACCGCGAGGAGCGGCGCCGGCGCAAGAAAATCGCGTTCTTCGCCGGAGCGGCGGTCGCCGCGGTCGTCGGCGCGGCTGTCGTCGGCATCTGGTACCTGGCCGTCCAGCAGTTGATCTCCGGGCAGCAGGGGCGCAACGCCTACCTGAGTGAAGAGATCCGGAAGCTCGACTTGCAGATCAAGGACATCGCCAGCCTGAAGTCGGAGATCGCGTCGCTGAAGGCGCGCCAGAAGGCGGTCGAAGACCTGCAGACCGACCGCAACGTGCCGGTGCATGTGCTCAACGAGCTCGTGAAGCAGGTGCCTGAAGGCATCTACATCACCGCCGTCAAGCAAGACGGCCAGACGCTCAACGTCGCCGGAATCGCGCAGACTCAGGAGCGCGTCTCGGAGCTGCTGCGCAACACCGCCTACAGCTCCGAGTGGCTGGTCAAGCCGGAGCTCGTTGAAAGCAAGGCCGCGACGATCCAGGGCGCGAACAAGGAGCAGAAGCGCCTGTTCGACTTTGCGATCCGCCTCACCATCAAGCGTCCGCAAGACACGCCCTCGGCGGCCTCGCAGGCGGCCTCGGCGAATCTGATCCCCGCGGCGGCGAGCGCGCCGGCTTCGGCGGCGACCGTTGCCGTCGTCAAGAAGACCTGAGCTGCCATGGCAACCAAGATGAAGACGGCGCACGTCGACCTGAACTCGGTCTTCGAAGGCGCGGCCTCGCAGTTTCGCGGGCTGAATCCGAACGAGCCCGGCCAGTGGCCGATGCTCCCCAAGGCGCTGACGTTCGTTGCCGTGGCGTTGGTCGTGGTCGTGGCCGGCTGGTTCGCTCCGGGCGTGTTGTCGAGCGCGCACGACGAGCTCGACACCGAGCGCAACAAGGAACCGACGCTGAAGGCCGACTATCGCAACAAGTTGGCCCAGGCCGTGAACCTCGGCGAGTTGCGCAAGCAGAAGCTCCAGGTCGAGGAGTACGTCACCCAGCTCGAGAAGCAGCTCCCCGGCAAGGCCGAGATGGACGCGTTGCTGTCCGACATCAACCAGGCCGGTCTCGGTCGCGGCCTGCAGTTCGAGCTGTTCCGCCCCGGCCAGGTCGTCATCAAGGACTATTACGCCGAGCTGCCGATCGCGATCAAGGTCACCGGGCGGTACCACGACATCGGCTCGTTCGCCGCCGACATCGCCAACCTGTCGCGGATCGTCACGCTGCACAACGTGACTCTCTTGTCGAGCAAGGAACTCAACGGCATTCTGAGCATGGACGCCACCGCCCGCACCTATCGCTATCTCGACCCGAACGAGATCGAGGAAGTCAGGAAGGCGGCCGCGAAGGCGAAGACGCCGGGAGCGAAACCATGAGCACGGGTCAGTCCGCGCGCGGCCGATCGGCAGCACTTCTCGTCGCCTGCGTCGCCGTGTTGTCGGCGTGCGCAGCCGACCAGGACGAGCTGCAGCAATGGATGGAGCAGCAGAAGCGCGAGGTCAAGCCGAACGTCGAGCCGCTCTCGCCGCCGAAGAAGTTCACCGCGCAGCCCTACGCGGCGCTCGGCGCTGTCGAGCCGTTCAGCACACAAAAGCTGACCGTCGCCCTCAAGCAGGAAGCGCGGCAGCCGAATTCCCTGCTGGCGGCAGAGATCAACCGTCGCAAGGAGCCGCTCGAGGCCTATCCCGTGGACAGCATGGCGATGGTCGGGAGCGTCACCCGCAACGGCCGACCCTACGCGCTTCTCAAAGTGGACAACCTGCTCTACCAGGTCAAGCAAGGCGACTACCTCGGCCAGAACTACGGGAAGATCATCAAGATCTCCGAAACCGATGTGGCCTACCGCGAAATCGTGCAAGACGCGGCCGGCGAATGGATCGAGCGCAACAGCGCCCTCCAGCTTCAGGAAAAGATGGAGAAGGCGCGATGAACAGCATTTGGGAGAATCCGATGTCTAGCTGGCGCTCGCGAATTTTCGCTCTCGCTCTGATGGCCGGAGCAGTGTTTCCTGCCTGGTCGCAGAACGTCATCCAGTCGATCAACAGCTCGCAGCAGGCGGGCGCCGAGGTGATCCGCATCGAGCTGACCGAAGCGCTGACGGCGGTCCCGGCGGGATTCACCGTCCAGGCGCCGCCGCGCGTCGCGCTCGACCTGCCCGGCGTCACCAACGGACTCGGCAAGTCGACCGTCGAGATCAACCAGGGCAACCTTCGCTCGGTCAGCATCGCCCAGGCGGGCGAGCGCACGCGCCTCGTCCTGAACCTCAAGGTTCCGGCTGGGTACCGCGCGCAAATCGACGGCAAGGTGCTGATCGTCTCGCTCGAGAACAACGCGCCGGCGACGCTGGCGAGTTCGAGCGGCCAGACGACGCGCTTCGCCGACAGCCTCAATCGCACTCCGCTGTCGCTGCGCGACATCGATTTCCGTCGTGGCTCCGATGGCGCCGGCCGGGTCGTCGTCGAGCTGCCGAACAACCAGGTCGGGGTCGACATTCGCCAGCAGGGCCAGAGCCTGGTCGTCGAGTTCCTCCGCTCGAGCTTGCCTGACAACCTGCGCCGCCGACTCGACGTCACCGA
>Ga0068858_100001184_pt1 | contig 27003 bp, 28 predicted proteins | sample KBSSwiS12_FD_66589 | JGI IMG/M metagenome (GOLD analysis project Ga0068858, IMG submission 66589) | Switchgrass rhizosphere microbial communities from Kellogg Biological Station, Michigan, USA - KBS Switchgrass S1-2 | ecosystem: Host-associated > Plants > Roots > Rhizosphere > Soil ... | reverse complement strand
GCGATCAGGCTGCCCATGTCGAGCGCCATCAGGCTGCGGTCCTTGAGGCTGTCGGGCACGTCGCCATTGGCGATGCGCAGCGCGAGGCCTTCCGCGATCGCGGTCTTGCCGACGCCCGGCTCGCCGATCAGTGCCGGATTGTTCTTGGTGCGCCGGGCCAGGATCTGGACGGTGCGGCGGATCTCCTCGTCACGGCCGATCACCGGATCGAGCTTCCCGTCCCGGGCTGCCTGGGTGAGATCGCGCGCATACTTCTTGAGCGCGTCGTAGCTTTCCTCGGCGCTGGCCGAATCCGCCGTGCGGCCCCCGGTTGCTTCCTGGATCGCCGTCTCGAGCGCCTTGGCATCGACGTTGGCGGCCTTCAGCGCCTGCCCCGCTGCCCCCGTGCTGAGCGCGAGCGCCTGGAGAATGCGCTGGACCGGCACGAAGCTGTCGCCCGCCTTGGTCGCGAGCTGCTCGGCCTGGTCGAGCACGCGCACGGCGTCGTTGTCGAGCCCCGGCGTCTGCTGCGCCCCGCCACCCGACACTGCCGGCTGCCTGGCCAGCGCCTTCTGGACTTCGTCGTTGGCGAACTTCGCATTGCCGCCCGCGCGCTGGATCAGCTGCGCGGCCATGCCCTGGTCATCGTCGAGCAGCGCCTTGAGCAGATGCTCGGGCGCGATGCGCTGGTGGCTGTTGCGGATCGCTACGGTCTGCGCGGCTTGCAGGAAACCCTTCGCCCGATCGGTAAACTTTTCGAGATTCATGAGTGCACGTGCCTCCTCTGTGCCGGAAGGTAGTGTTGCTTTTCGGCAACACAAGGAGGTGGATCAATTTTTGCGGTCGTCTCAGTTCGCCGTGGTCGCATACCGCCGACGCCGGGAGACCCGGAGCGCGCCGGGAATGCCATCACTCGCTGACGCAGGGCCCCGATCGCGAGCGACTGCCAGCCGCAGCCCCCGCAATCGGGGCGACAGCGGTTAGCGCGCCACGCTCCACGCCGGACTGCCGCACGCGGGGCGCGCGGCGAGAGCGGCGAGGCGTGCCCGGACATGGCGGCGGTTGCGGATGTTCTTGCGCAGGCTACGGGTGCCGGCTGCACTCGCGGCGAGCGCGGACAGGCAGATCAGTGTCGTCATACGTCCTCCGACCCAAGCTGGCCGGCGCTCTCGTGTCGCCGTGCCGGGGCGCATGGTTAACGCAGAAAAAGCGTTTGTCACTAGAAAGATAAACGTTTGTGCACACGCTCCTGCTGCAGCCCCGGGGCCGGCCCGTTGCGGCCGGCAGCGAGGCGGCGGCTCGGAGAACGTGCAAAATTTCGACGTGCCGCTCGAAAACGCCGGCTCGACGCCGACCAACGGTTCGACCTGATAGACCGAACCAATTCCGTCGAGACCGTGCCGACCGGGGCGCTCGACCGGGCGCTGATTATGGAGGCGGACCGGAAATAACTTTCAAATTCCAGCCGATGTGATATTAGGGTCGTGCTTACGTCGCATGCGACGGATAATGGGCAGCTTCATGCCCCCCTTTATCCCTTTCTAGCACTACTGAGCCGGGCCGTGCCGCTGTTGGCGCGCGTTCGCATCCCTGGGATAAAGGATACCCATATGACCACCGGAACCGTGAAATTCTTCAATGCCGACAAGGGCTATGGCTTCATCGCGCCGAACGGCGGCGGGGCTGACGCCTTCGTGCACATCTCGGCCGTCGAGCGTGCCGGCATGCGCACCCTCGAGAAGGACCAGGCCGTTTCGTACGAGCTGGAGACCGATCAGCGCGGCAAGACCTCTGCCGTGAACCTTCAGCCTGCCTGATTGATCGGGGGCGGCGCGGCCGATCGGCCTGCGCCGCCCCGCTTCATGCGTCCTATTGAAATGACTGAAGGCTTCTTATGACCGATGCGAAAGACCGTCCGTTCCTGATCAACAAGGATGCCGATGGGAATGTTCGGCTCACCGTCCGCACAGTCCGCTATAACTCGCAAGGTTATCCGCTGGTAACGGCGCTTCTGCAGGATCAGCTGTTCACGACGGCGACGGCCGCCCGCGCCTTCGCGCGGGATAACTTCGGCGCTCGCCCGGGCGAATACGCGGCCAAATAGACATCAGCCAAATGGCCTTCGGATAGCGGGCGATCCCGATACAGAGTGTCGGGGGACGATGGCGCCGGCGGTCGCCACCAGGCACATCACGGTCTCGAACTGCTGGCCCTAACCGCTGGCCAAAACCGCCGGCCCTGACTGCTGGCGTGCACCGCACCTGCAAGTTCCACCTGCCGGAGTAAGCATCATGGCTAAAGGCCAGAAAAAATCCAACAAGGAAGCGCGCAAGCCCAAGGCTGCCAAACCCCCCAAGCCGAACGCCTCCAACCCGTCCACCAAGCCTGCACCGGTCGGGATCGTAACCATCAAAGGTTGATCGCCCGACCTGGCCCCCAGCATCGACACCGTCCGTTCTCCCGCCCGGGAAACAATGCGCCGGAATCCTCAAGCTGCGGAGCGAAGCCCTCGATGACCGATCTTCCGAATTCGACCGAACGACAATTGCTCGAGGCCCACGAAGCCGCCGAGATTTCGGCGATCAACGGCATCGTCAGCCTGGCAAACATCCTGAGAACCCGGAACATCCTGAGCGATGCCGAGGCCTCCGCATTGTACGAGAGCATGAGCTTGCCGCTCGGCATGCCGAGATACGCCGAAAACCCGGCCGTCCAGGATATTCAACTCAACCTGGACAGGCTCTTCGCGCTGGTCGTGGCACCTCGCTGACACCTCGATCCGGAAGCCGATCGGCGAACCTGTCCGCAAGGTTCGAACCTCAGTTCCCCAGCAAGCCCTTGAGCAGGCCTCCGGCAGCGCCGACCGGATTGTCGCGCAGGCGGCCTTCTTCCGCGCCGATGTAGCTGAAGATGCCGTTCAGCGCCTGCTCGGTGACCGACCTGCCCACGAAATCGCGGCTGAGGCCGGCGCTGCGCAGGAGCGGGGTTTTCGCGACCAGCCGGTCGATCTCGCGCAGGGCCCCGACGCTGGTCAGCCCGCGATCGACCAGCGGGCGAAGCTTGCCGGACAGCTCGCCGCCGGCGCTGGTGCGCAGGTATTGCGTCGCGCCGTCGTGCCGGGTAGCGATGTCGGGGACATCAGCCAGCGTCAGGCGCGAGATCGCGGTGCGGAAGATCGGCTTGGCCTCGTGCGCGGCAGAACCGGCGGCATCGTTGAGCTTGCGGATCAGGTTGTCGGTCAGCCCGAGCTGCTGGCCCTTGTCGAGCAGGCCGAGGACGGTGCCGCCGAGGCCCCCGCCGAGCCCGCGGCCAACCAGCGGCAGGCCGATGCGGACGGCGGGATCGGCGTAGAACGCGCCGGGGGTGCCGAGCTTGTCGAGCGAGCTGTCGGAGGCGCGGCCGAGGAGATCGGAGAGTCCGGCACCGAGCCCGGCGGCGCGGACCGGACCGGCGAGGCCGAGCGCGAAGGTGGCGGTGAGCGCCGCCAGCAGCTTGCGGCGGTCCAGCCGTTGGTCGAAATGGTTCATCGCAAGTGCCCCTTCCCCTTGCGCGACCCGGGCGGGAGCTTCGCACGGGCGGGCGCGGGGGGCAAGCGGGAGGTTGTCATGCGCGGTTTCCCGCTGGCGACGGGCCGCGCCTCTGATAGACAGGGCGGATGCACCGTATTGCCGCTTCTCTCGCCCTGCTGGCTCTCTCCGGCTGTGCCCACCAGCCCCCCGCGCCGGTAGCCCCGGTTGCCCCGCCTTCGCCGGTTGCGGCCGCGCCCGCCCCGGCGCCGTTGTCGACGCTGGTGAGCGCGGTGTCCATTCCCTATGAGAAGTTCACGCTCGCCAACGGGTTGACCGTGCTGGTCCATACCGACCGCAAGGCACCGATCGTGGGCGTGACCACCTACTACCGCGTCGGCTCGAAAAACGAGCCCAAGGGCAAGACCGGCTTCGCGCACCTGTACGAGCACCTGTTCTTCGGCGGCTCGGAGAACGTGCCCAACTTCGACGTACCGCTCGAGGCGGCGGGATCGACCTCGACTAACGGCTCGACCTGGTATGACCGCACGAACTATGTCGAGACCGTGCCGACCGGCGCGCTCGACCGCGCACTGATGATGGAGGCGGACCGGATGGGCCACCTCCTGGGCGCGGTGACCCAGGACAAGCTCGATAAGCAGCGCGGGGTCGTCCAGAACGAGAAGCGGCAGGGCGACAACCAGCCATATGGCCTCATGGACTATGCGCTGAACGAGGGGCTCTTCCCGGTGGGGCATCCTTATCGCCATTCGACGATCGGCTCGATGGCGGACCTCGACGCGGCCACGCTGGGGGATGTGCGGGCGTGGTTTCATGATCACTACGGGCCCAACAACGTGGTGCTGGCGCTGACCGGCGACATCGATGCCGCCACGGCGCGGCCGCTCGTCGAGAAATGGTTCGGGGACATTCCGGCGGGGCCGCCCGTCAGCCCGGTGGCGGCGGGGCCGGTGACGTTGGCCGCACCCGCGCGGCGCGACATGGCCGACCAGGTGCCGAGCCTGCGGCTCACCCGCAACTGGACCGGGCCGGGCCTCAACGATCCCGACGGGCCGGCCCTGCAGGTAGGGATGGACATCCTCGGCGGCCTTGCCTCCTCGCGGCTCGACAATGCGCTGGTGCGCGGAGAGGAGCTGGCGGTGGCGGTAACGGCATCGGCGCAGCAGTTCGAGGCATTGAGCCAGCTGCAGGCGACGATGGACGTCAAGCCCGGGGTGGACCGGGCCAAGGCGGAGGCGGCGCTCGACGCGGTGATCGCGCGGCTGGTGCGCGAGGGGCCGACCGCCGACGAGGTGCGCCGTTCGGCGACGCGGCTGGCCTCGGCGCAGATCGGAGCGCTCGAACAGGTCGGCGGGTTTGCGGGCAAGGGCGCGACGCTGGCCGAGGGACAGCTCTATTCGGGCGATCCCGAGAAGTTCCGCAAGGATCTGGCAGCGATAGCGGCGCTGACGCCGGCGCAGGTCCAGGCGGCGCTGGCGAAGTGGCTAGGGCGGCCGGCCTATGCGCTGACGGTCGTGCCGGGGGTGCGGACCGAGCATGGCGAGCAGATGGGCGGCTGGGGCGACGAGGCCAGTTCGCCGCCGCGGCCCAAGGACTCCAGGCGGCCGGTACCGGCGGTGAAGCAGGGGCCGAAGCGCGCGATCCCGCCGATCGCGCCGGTGGGAGCGCTGGCGTTTCCGGCGATCGAGCGGACCACGCTCTCCAATGGCGTCGTCGTCGCGCTGGCGCGGCGCAGCGCGGTGCCCAAGGTGCTGGTCAACCTCTCGTTCGACGCGGGGACCGCGGCCGACCGGCTCGACACACCGGGCACGCAGGGGACGATGCTGGCCCTGCTCGACGAGGGCACCGCTACCCGCGACGCGACTCAGATCGCGGAGGACCAGGAGCGGCTCGGCGCGACCATCTCCGCGCAGGCCGGGCTCGACGCGAGTTCGGTGACCCTGGACGCGCTGACCACGAACCTTGCGCCCTCGCTGGCGTTGCTTGCCGATCTCGTGCGCAATCCGGCATTCCGCGAGGCCGACGTGGCGCGGGTCAAGGCGCAGCGGCTGGCCGACCTCGCGCAGACCGAGGCGAGCCCAGCAGGCCTTGCCTATCGCCGGCTCTACCCGCTGCTGTTCGGCCCGGCGCATCCCTACGGGCTGCCGTCCGACGGGCTCGGCACCGCCCCGGCCCTCGCCGAGCTGACCCCCGAAGCGCTGCGGGCGGCGCACGCGCGCTGGCTGCGCCCCGATTTGCTGCGGATCACCGTGGTCGGCGACGTGACGATGGCCGAGGTCACCCCGCTGCTCGAGCAGGCGTTCGGCCAATGGGCGATCCCCGCGGCGGCTAAGCCGGTAAAGCCGCTCGATGCAGGTGTGCCGCCGGCCGCGGCCAAGGTGCTGGTGATCGACCGGCCCAACTCGCCACAGAGCTACATCCTCGCCGGCCGGGTCCTGCCGCTGACCGGGCGCGCGCCGGACATGGAAGCGCTGGACCTCGCCAACGAGGTGCTCGGCAATGGCTTCCTGTCGCGCCTCAACCTCGACCTGCGCGAGGACAAGGGGTGGAGCTACGGGGTGCGCTCGGGCATCTCGACCCCGGTGGGGCCGCGCAGCTTCACAGTTGCCGCCCCGGTGCAGGCCGACCGCACCGGCGATGCAATCCGCTTGCTGCTGGGCGACATCGCGGCGTTTCCGCAGGCCAAGCCGGTCACGCCCGAGGAACTGGCGCGGGTCACCGACGGCAACATCCGCGGCCTGCCCAACCGCTACGAGACCAACGCGCAAGTCCTGCAGGCGATCGTCACCAACCAGCGGCTCGGCCGCCCGGACGACTACGTGACCACGCTGCCGGCGCGCTACCGCGCGGTAAACGCGGCAGCGCTCGACGCGGCGGCGAAGCAATGGCTGGGGCCACAAGGGCTGACGATCGTGGTGGTGGGCGACCGCAAGGTCGTCGCGCCGCAGCTCGGCAGGCTGGCGCTGCCGATCGAATACGTTGCCGCGCCCGCCGCGGGCGATTGACAGGCGCGGGCCCGAGGCCGACGCTGACCGTGAACAGCCAAGGAGATGACGGCATGGGCGTGGCAGGGACTTACGACATTGCGGTCAAGACGCCGATGGGCGACCAGAAGGGCACGCTGACCGTGGTGCCCGAGGGCGACGGCTGGTCGGGCCACCTCGCCGGCGCGCTCGGTCAGGTGCCAATCACCGGCGGGCGGATCGCCGGCGACACGCTGACCTGGCAGATGGGGATCACCACCCCGATGAACCTCTCGCTCGACTGCGAGGCGACGGTGACCGGCGATACCCTCATCGGGAACGTGAAGGCCGGGGTGTTCGGCTCGATGCCGCTGGAGGGGACGCGCTCGGCCTGACCGGCGGCCAACCCGCTTACTGCACGGAGAAATCGTAGATCCGGTGGCTGGTCTTGCCGCCGGGGAGGACGAACCCGTACTCGCCCGGCGCGAGATCGGCAGCAGGCTGGACGCGCCAGGTGCCGTCGCCGAGGTCGTCCGCGGCGAACGGAAGCGCGGTCTTGGGATCGACGCCGACCACCTCGACATAAGGATGGACGCGGCCCACCGCGAACTGGCGGGTGCCCTTGTCGACCTTGAAGCGCACGAGGCTGAACTCGTTGGGCGACTGTGCGGCGGCGGTGGCGACGGTGCCGAACGAATTCACCTTCTGATCGTCGACATCGAAGTAGAAGTAGAACACCGGCCGCGCCGCCGACACGACCAGCTGGGCGCGGGCCTGGGTGACGGTGAGCGTGGCCTTGAGCGGAAACAGCACACTGCCGTTGCCGGTGACCTTGAGCCCGGCCGAGGCGGCGGGGCGCAGCATGGTGAGACGGGCTGGCGCACCCGTCGCGGCAAGGTAGATCCCCGGGGCATGCCGGGCCAGCGGATCGGTCGCGCTCGCCGCGACGCCCTGCGCGCGGGCCGAGCCGGTGCACTTGTCGACCATCGCGACGATCACGTCCTGCGGGATTCCGGCCTTGGCGAGCGCGATGATCTCGCCGGTCGAGGTATCGTAGTTGCAGGGCAGCGCGCGGATCTTGGCGATGATCACATCCGCGCCCAGCCCAGCCCGGTGCAGCGCGAGGACGCCGGCGTTATCGAACGATTGGCCGCGGGCGGGCGCGGCGAGTGCCAGCGCCGACGCGAGGATCAGCCCGCGCGCGCGGATGTTGCTCGGCATGGCCCCTCCGTTCGTCCCGCTGCAGCTCGATCTTCGGCCCCACAGCTCTGGAGAGGATTACGCGTTTATACGTAGTTCGCCAGCGCCTTTTTCAGCAGCTCGTTGACGACCTGCGGATTGCCCTTGCCGGCCATGGCCTTCATCGTCTGGCCGACGAAGAACCCGAACAGCGCTTCCTTGCCGCCCTTGTACTGGGCGACCTTGTCGGCATTGTCGGCGAGGACCTTGGCGACCACGGCTTCGATCGCCCCGGTGTCGCTCTCCTGCTTCAGGCCCTCGCGCTCGACGATCGCCTCCGCGCCCACCATTTCTCCATTGGCGCCGCTTTCGAGCATCTTCTCGAGCACCTGCTTGGCGATCGAACCCGAAATCGTGCCATTGCCGATCAGCGCGAGCAGTTCGGCGCCCTGCGCAGGGCTCACCGGGCTGTCCTCGAGCGAGCGGCCAAGGCGGTTCAGGGCACCGAAGAGTTCGCTGGTCAACCAGTTGGCCGCCTGCTTGGCAACGGCCTCCTCGCCCTTGCCCTGCTTGGCCGCGGCTTCCGCCAGCAGCGCCTCGAACCATCGTGCGGTCTCGACCTCCGCCGTCAGCACGCCGGCAACGTAGGGGGTGAGGCCGAGCGCCTTTTCGTAGCGGTGGCGCTTGGCGTCCGGCAGTTCCGGCAGGCTCCTGCGGCAGTCCTCGACGAAATCATCGTCCAGTTCGAGCGGGAGCAGGTCGGGATCGGGGAAGTAGCGATAATCGTGCGCGTCTTCCTTGGAGCGCATCGAGCGGGTCGTGCCGGTGTCGGGATCGAACAGGCGGGTTTCCTGGACGATCTTGCCCCCGCTTTCGAGCACATCGACCTGGCGGCTCGCCTCGTGTTCGATCGTGGCCATGACGAAGCGGACCGAGTTCACGTTCTTGGTCTCGGTGCGGGTGCCGAATTCCTCGCCGGGCTTGCGCACGGAGACGTTCACGTCGGCCCGCATCGAGCCTTCTTCCATGTTGCCGTCGCACGAGCCGACGTAGCGCAGGATCGCGCGCAGCTTGCGCAGGTAGGCCCCGGCTTCCGCGGGCGAACGCAGGTCGGGCCGGGAGACGATCTCCATCAGCGCGACGCCCGAGCGGTTGAGATCGACGTAGGACATCGTCGGGTGCTGATCGTGCATCAGCTTGCCGGCGTCCTGCTCGACATGGATCCGCTCGATCCCGATGCGCTTCACGTCAGCCTCGGGATTCTTGTCGTCGAGGCTGATGTCGATATGCCCCTCGCCCACCAGCGGATGATAGAGCTGGCTGATCTGGTAGCCCTGCGGGAGATCGGCGTAGAAGTAGTTCTTGCGGTCGAACCGGCTCCACTTGTTGATCTGCGCGTCGATCGCGAGGCCGGTGCGCACGGCCTGGCGGATGCACTCCTTGTTGGGCACGGGCAGCATGCCCGGCATCGCGGCATCGACCAGCGACACCTGCGTATTGGGTTCTGCCCCGAAGGCGGTGGCCGCACCCGAGAACAGCTTGGACTTGGAGACGACTTGCGCGTGGACTTCGAGGCCGATCACGACCTCCCATTCGCCGGTGGCGCCCTGGATGCGATATGCTGCGGTGCTCATCTTACCACCACCTGTCCGGCTTGGCCGTGAACCCGGCACGGCTCTCGATGGCGAGGCCGGCGTTGAGGACGCCCTGTTCGTCGAACGGGCGGCCGATCAGCTGGAGTCCCAGCGGCAGGCCCTGCGAATTGAGCCCGGCGGGGACCGACATCGCGGGGAGGCCGGCGAGGCTGGCCGGGACCGAGAACACGTCGTTCAGGTACATCGCCAGCGGATCGTCGCTGTTGTCGCCGAGCGCAAAGGCCGCGGTCGGCGTAGTCGGCGCGAGGATCACGTCGCAGTGGTTGAACGCGGCCGTGAAGTCGCGGCTGATCAGCGTGCGGACCTTCTGGGCCTGGGTGTAGTAGGCGTCGTAGAAGCCGGCCGAGAGCACGTAGGTGCCGATCAGGATGCGGCGCTTGACCTCGTCGCCGAAGCCGGCGGCGCGGGTGGCGGCATACATGTCCTGAAGGTTCGCGCCATCGGGCAGATCGCGCAGGCCATAGCGCACGCCGTCGTAGCGGGCGAGGTTCGAGGAGGCTTCGGCCGGGGCGATGATGTAGTAGGTCGGCAGCGCGTACCTGGTGTGCGGCAGGGAGATATCGACGATCTCGGCGCCGGAGTCCTTCAACCAGGCGACACCGTCGTCCCACGATTTCGCCACTTCCGCGTCCATCCCGTCCATCCGGTATTCGCGCGGGATGCCAACCTTCTTGCCGGCAAGGCTGGGGGCAAGGCCCGCTTCCCATTCGGGAACGGGCAGGTCGAGGCTGGTCGAATCCTTGGGATCGAACCCGGCCATCGCCTCGAGCATGATCGCGCAGTCGCGCACCGAACGGGCCATCGGGCCGGCCTGATCGAGGCTGGAAGCGAAGGCGACGATGCCCCAGCGCGAGCAGCGCCCGTACGTGGGCTTGATCCCCGTGGTACCGGTGAAGGCCGCGGGCTGGCGGATCGAGCCGCCGGTGTCGGTCCCGGTGGCAGCGGGGCACAGGCGCGCGGCGATCGCGGCCGAGGAACCGCCTGACGAGCCGCCCGGGGCGAGCGCGGCATTATCGCCGCCCGCGCGCCGCCAGGGCGAGACCACGTTGCCGAAGTAGCTCGTCTCGTTCGACGAACCCATCGCGAACTGGTCGAGGTTGAGCTTGCCGAGCATGCCGGCGCCCGCGTCCCAGAGCTTCTGGCTGACGGTGCTCTCGTACTCGGGCGTGAAGCCTTCGAGAATGTGGCTGGCCGCTGTGGTCTGCACGCCCTTGGTGGCGAACAGGTCCTTCATGCCGATCGGCACGCCGGCCATCTTGCCGAGCGGCTTGCCCGCCGCCCGCGCCGCATCGACCGTGCGCGCGGCTTCGATGGCCTTGTCGGGCGTGGCGACGATGAAGGCGTTGAGCGCGCCTTGCGCCGCGGCGACATTGGCGTTGAACGCCTCGGCCACTTCGACGGCGGCAAATTCGCCCTTGGCCACGCCCTCGCGGATCGCGGCGACGCCGAGTTCGGTAAGTTCGGACATGATTACTCGATCACCTTGGGCACGCCGAAGAAGCCGTGCTCGGCCGCGGGGGCATTGGCGAGGACCGCATCGCGGATGCCGCCGTCGGTCACCGCGTCATCGCGCAGGCGCAGGTGGTTCTCGATCACCGCGGTCATCGGCTCGACCCCGGTCACGTCGACCTCGCCAAGCTGCTCCACCCAGGCGAGGATGCCGTTGAGTTCCGGCACCATGGCGGCGAGCTGGTCCTCGGTGACCTTGAGGCGGGCGAGCGCGGCGATCTTCGCCACGGTTGCGGTATCGACCGACATGGCTGCCTCAGTGCTTGGGAGCGGCGTCCGGAGCGGCCTGAGCCGCGCCCTCGGGCCCTCCCCCCTGAGCACCGTGCTGGCCCTGCAGGCCCTGCATCATCTGCATCATCTGGCGCTGCTGCTCGAACTGCTGGCGGCTCATCACGCCGAGCACCTCGATATCGAAGTTGAGATCGGAGTTGGCCGGGATCGGGCCGTTCGCCTTGTCGCCATAGGCGAGCTTGGCGGGGATCTTGACCTTGTACTTGCCGCCGGCCTGCATCTGCTCGAGCGCCTGGGTGAAGCCGGGAACGACCTCGCGCAAGGCAAGCGGGGCCTTGCCCTGGTCGAACACGGTGCCGTTCTGCAGGCGGCCGGTGTATTCGATGAAGGCGACGTCATCGAGCGTGGGCGACGGGCCTTCGCCTGGCTTGATCGTCTGGACCGAGACCAGCGGAGGCATGGCCGCCCAGGCCGCGCCGGCGGCGACCGCCACGGCAGCGGCGACGCCCAGCCAGAGCTTGCCGAGCGAACCCTTCTCGAGCGGCTGGAGCGGAACGCGGGTGATCTCGGTCATCGATTCGTCCTCAGGTCTGACAAGGCTCGCGCGCAGCAAAAAGGGCGCGGAAAATCCGCGCCCTCTTGGCCGAAAGCTGCGGCCGGTTCAATACCGGCCCGCGCAGTTTCTTACTTACTTCGCGCCGTCGCGCTCAGCGCGCTTGCGCTCGAGCTTGCGGGCGCGGCGGACAGCGGCGGCCTTTTCGCGGGCGCGCTTTTCCGAGGGCTTTTCGTAGTGACGGCGCAGCTTCATCTCGCGGTACACGCCCTCACGCTGCAGCTTCTTCTTGAGCGCGCGGAGAGCCTGATCGACATTGTTGTCGCGGACGAGAATTTGCATAAACCGAAACACCTCACAAGCGGCGGACAAGAACCCCGCCGGTCTGCTGGCGCGGGGGACATCCGATAATGGCAACGCCGTCAACGGCAATACGGACCGGACCGAATCTCTCGCGAGTCCGGTACGAAGAAGCGGGCCGCTAGCAGAGCGGGCATTGCTTGGCAAGCGAGTGGCGGTTGGCAAGAGACTGGAGTTGCACGCTTCGCACACCAATCACCCTGAACTTGTTTCCGGGTCCATGGTCTGGCGGTTGCGGCAGGCCCGACGGTTCGGCGGCATCGGGCGATTGCGCCATGGATCCTGAACCGCGTCCAGGATGACGGGAGGAGCAGGATAACGGTGTCTCCGGGCAGAGCTTGCCCTCCAAACCCCCACACTGGCCAATCCGCGCCTCCCCCGCTAAGGCGCTGGCATGTCCGGTCCGCCGACTTTTGCCATGAGCTCGCTTACCGTTGCCTTCGGCGGCGGCGTGGGCGCGTGGCTGCGCTATTGCACCGGCAGGGTCTGGCTCCAGGCGGTCGGCCCGATCGCGGCCAGTGCCTTCCCTTGGGCGACGCTCACCGCCAACGTGCTCGGCAGCATGGCGATGGGTCTTCTCGTCGGCTGGCTGGCGCGGGATGGCGCCGGCAGCGGCGAGTTCTGGCGCCTCCTGCTGGGCGTCGGCTTGCTGGGCGGCTATACCACCTTCTCCTCCTTCGCACTGGAATTTGCATTGTTCATCGAACGTGGCGCGCTTGGCGCTGCGGCCCTGTACGTGGGTAGCTCGCTCCTGGCAGGGTTTCTCGCCCTGTTCGCCGGTCTGTGGCTGATGCGGAGCGTCGCATGACCGGCGCCAACGCCAAATCCGACCACGTCCGCCAGTTCACCGTCGGCCACGACGACGACGGCGTGCGGCTCGACCGCTGGTTCAAGCGGCACTTGCCAGAGGTCGGCTTCGCCACGGTCTCGCGCTGGGCGCGCACGGGCCAGGTGCGGATCGACGGCAAGCGCGCCGATCCGGCCGACCGCGTGGCGACGGGGCAGATCATCCGCGTGCCGCCCGGCGGGATGGAGCCCAAGGGCAACGGCCAGCGCGCGCGCAAGCCGCTGACCGAGGACCAGCTGGCGCTGGCGGATTCGATGGTGATTCACCGCGACCGCAGCGCGATCGTGCTCAACAAGCCGCCGGGCCTCGCGACGCAGGGCGGCAGCGGCACGTTCGAGCATGTCGACGGGCTGCTCGATGCCTATGCGGCAAATGAAAAAGGGGGGGACGGCCCCCGCCCCCGGCTCGTCCACCGGCTCGACAAGGATACCTCGGGCGTGCTGCTGATCGCGGCGACGCCGGGCAGCGCGGCGTTCTTCTCGCGGCGGTTCTCCGGCCGGACGGCGCGCAAGATCTACTGGGCGCTGGTGGTCGGCATTCCCGATATCAAGGACGGCCTGATCGAACTGCCGCTCTCCAAGCAGCCGGGCACCGGCGGCGAGAAGATGATGGTGGACGAGTCTGGCGACGGCCAGCCGGCCCGCACCCGCTACCGCGTGGTCGACCGCGCCGGCAACAGCGCCGCCTGGGTCGAACTCCAGCCGCTGACCGGGCGGACTCACCAGTTGCGCGTGCACATGGCGGCGATCGGCCACCCGATCGTGGGCGACGGCAAGTATGGCGGGCAGGCGGCGTTCCTCACCGGCACGATCAGCCGCAAGATGCACCTCCACGCCCGGCGCCTGATCATCGAGCATCCCGACGGCGCCCCGCTCGACGTGACCGCGGCGCTGCCGGAGCACTTCGCCAATTCCATGGCGCAGCTCGGCTTCCACGAGGAAGACGGCGCCGACCTGGCCGAGGCGCCCAAGCTCGACGAGCGCGAGGCGAAGAAAACCGCGGCCAAGGCGCATTCCAAGCAGTACCGCAAGGAGCGGCGCGGCGAGCGGCGCAAGCGCAGCGAGGCGCCGGGCGCTGGCCGCAAGCCGACCGGGCAGCGGGCCGGCGGTTCAGGCAAGCCCGGCGGCAAGCCGGCCGGCAAGCCCGGGGCCAAGCCCGGGGCCAAGCCCGGCCCGAAGCCTGCCGCCAAGCCCGCCGGGCCGCGGCCGAAGTCCCCCGGACGGCCTGCCCCCAAGAGTCGCTGATGCATCCCAACCCGGCCTTCCACCATGATGACCGGGCGCTCCTCGAGGCGCTGGTCGACGAGATCGGCTTCGGCATGGTCTTCGCCGCCACGCCCGACGGGCCGCGGGTCGCGCACACCGCACTGCTCTCCACCGGCGACGGCGCAGTGCAGTTTCACCTTGCCCGGGGCAACTCGCTGACCCGCTGGCTCTCGGGGGAAACCGCGCTCATCGTGGTCAACGGGCCCGACGCCTACGTTTCACCCCGGTTCAGCGGCAGCCGCGCGCAAGTGCCGACGTGGAACTACGTCTCGGTCGAGCTCGAAGGGCGGGTGCGGCGGATGGACGCCGATGGGCTGACGGCCCTGCTCGAGGCGCTGGCGGCGCGGCATGAAGGCCGGATCGCGGGCGAGCCGTGGCAGCTGGCGGATGTGCCCGAGGCCGAGCTGCGGCGGATGCTGGGCGCGATCACCGGATTCGAGCTGGAGATCGTCGCGTGGCGGCCGACCTTCAAGCTGTCGCAGAACAAGACCGCCGCCGAGCGCGCCGCGATTGCCGCGGCCCTGCGCGAGGCCGGATCGCCGGCGCTCGCCGAACTGATGCTGAGCCTCGCGCCATGACGGTCAGGCTGGCGGTATTCGATTGCGACGGGACGCTGGTCGATGGCCAGGGCGCGGTGGTCAGCGCGATGACGCAGGCCTTTGCGGCGGCCCGCCTCCCCGCGCCCGATCCGCACCTGGTCCGCCGCAGCGTCGGGCTCTCGCTACCACAGGCGGTGACGCGGCTCGCGCCCGACGCTGACGAGGCCCAGCTGCGCGAGGCGGTGAGCGCCTACAAGACCGCGTTCCGCGCGGCGCGCGCGGCGGGGAACCTGTCGGAGCCTCTGTTTCCGGGGATCGCAGACCTACTCGGCGCGCTGGTGGCCGGCGGCTGGATGCTGGCGGTGGCGACCGGCAAGAGCGACCGCGGGCTCGCCCACTGCCTCGCCGCGCATGGCATCGCCGAGCGGTTCGTCTCGCTCCAGACCGCCGATCGCCACCCGTCCAAGCCCCACCCGGCCATGCTCGAGGCGGCGATGGACGAAGCGGGCGCGGCACCCGACGAGACGGTGATGATCGGCGACACCGCCTACGACATCATGATGGCCGCCGGGATCGGGGTTCGCGCGGTGGGAGTCCGCTGGGGTTATCACGAACCGGCCGAGCTGATCGCCGCCGGCGCGAACTACGTGGCGCGCGATGCCGCCGACCTCGAGGAGTATCTGCTCGCATGACCACCCCGCCACCAGCCCAGCAGCCGCCGGCGAAGGACCCCGCAAAAGCCCGGTTCATCGCGATCGCACTGATCCGCCTGTCGGGCGTGATCATGGTCATGGCGGGATTGCTGATCACCGAGCAGCGGATCGCGCTGCCGTGGGTGGCCGGCGTTTTCCTGACCGTGGTCGGGTTCTTCGACGTGTTCGTGATGCCGAAGATCCTCGCGCGCCGCTGGCGGACGCCCGCTCCATGAAGCGCTTCTACAAGGATGCCGCCATCGGCCAGCGCGATGGGCGCTGGCACGTCCTGCTCGACGGGCGCGCGGTCAAGACGGTCGGCGGTCGCCCGCAGGCGCTGCCGACCGCCGCGCTGGCCGAAGCCATGGCGGCTGAATGGGCGGCGCAAAGCGAGGAGATCGACCCGGCGGGCTTCGTCTATCGCGACATGGCCGACTATGCGCTCGACGTGGTCGCAGATCGGCCGGAGGACGCCTTCGCCCAGATCGTCCCCTACGGCGAGACCGACACGCTCTGCTACCGCGCCGAACCGGGCGATCCGCTGCGGCGCGAACAGGAGCTGGTGTGGGAGCCGCTGCTGGCCGCGGCCGAGGCGCGGCTCGGCGTCGGCTTCGAGCGGATCGGCGGTGTGCTCCACCGTCCGCAGCCCGAAGCGACGCGCGAGCGACTGGCGGCGCTGCTCGGCGAATTCGATGCGTTCCAGCTGGCCGGGTTGCAGACGCTGACCTCACTCGCCGCCTCGCTGGTGATCGGGCTTTCGGCGCTCGAGGAGGATGCCGATCTCGCCGCCTTGTGGGCGGCCGCCAATCTCGAGGAGGACTGGCAGGCCGAGCGCTGGGGCCGCGACGCCGAGGCCGAGGAGCGGCGCGAGCGCCGGTGGCAGGCGTTCCTGGCCGCGGCGCGGTTCGCGGCCCTGGCCGGACAATAAGCCAGCTCCCGATGGAGCGGACCGGCGGTCCGTGCGTTACGGCGCCGGAGGCTCGCGAATGGAAACCACGATCCGGGTCGATGAAGGCCCGCTGACCTTCAAGCACTTGCTGCTGGTAGGCCTCGCGCTGGCGACTGGCCGGCGCGGCACGGCCCCCGCTCCCCGGCCGGCCTCCGTCCTCCCGACCGGCGCCCCGCCGCAACCGCAGCCGCAGCGGCAGCCTGACGCCGACGACGGGCGCGGGCGCAATGCCGCTTCGCCGGTCCAGATCCCGGCGCGGGGCTGGAAGGATGTGGCGCTGCGCACGTGGAAGGAAGCGAGCGACGACAACGTCGGGCTCGTGTCCGCCGGAGTCGCGTTCTACGCCTTCCTGGCGCTCGTCCCGCTGCTCGGCGCGGTGGTGCTGACTTATGGCCTGATCGCGAGCCCTGCCGGCGTGGCGCGCAGCATGGCGCGGCTGACCACGCTGCTGCCGCAGCAGGTGGCGCAAGTGATCGGTCAGCAGCTGACCCAGGTGATCGAAACTTCGGCGGGCAAGAAGGGACTGGGGCTGGTCTCGGCGCTGGCGCTGGCGATCTTCGGCGCGCGCAGCGCCGTGGGCGGGATCATCACCTCGCTCAACATCGCCTACGAGGAGCAGGAGAAGCGCGGCTTCGTGATGGTCAACCTCATGGCGCTGGGAATGACCGCGGCGACCGTGGTCATGATCGTCCTGGCGCTGGGCGCGGTGACGGCGATGAACCTGCTCGACGAGGCCCTGCCGCACACCTCGGGCGTGGTGACCGGACTGCTCAAGGTCCTGTCGTACGTTTTCCTGGCAGGTGTCGCGGCGGGCGCGGCGGCGACGCTCTACCGCTACGGCCCCTCGCGCGATGAGGCCAAGTGGCGCTGGATCACGCCCGGCACTGCACTGTTTGCACTCGCCTTCGTCGCCCTGACCGCGGGTTTCGGGTTCTATGCGGCCAATTTCGGCAATTACGGCGCGACCTATGGCTCGCTGGCGAGCGTGGTGGTGTTGCTGACGTGGATGTACCTCTCGGCCTATGCGCTGCTGTTCGGGGCGGAGCTCAACTCCGAGGCCGAGCACCAGACCGTGCGCGATACGACCACCGGGCCCGAGCGGCCGCTCGGCACGCGCGACGCCTGGTCGGCCGACCATGTGGCGCCCGCGGGCGGGACGCGCGAGCCGGAGCAGGAGGCGAAGAAAGGCTGAGGGCCCGCGCCCGCGCCGCAGCTCAGCCGCCGGCGATCCAGTCGGCAACTTGCGTGGCGACCTGGTTGGCCGCCTGGTTGAGCGCGGGGCCCACCCGGCGCGCGTCGGCCTTGCTCACCGGCACGCTCGCTTCGAACCGGCGGGTGACGATCGTGGTGCCGGGACCCTGGCGAACCGCGTCGAAGCGGACCAGCGCCGAGGCGGTGGGCGCGTCATAACCGCAGGCGAGCAGGCGGCCGCCCAGGCGCATGCGCCCGCCGCCGGCCGCTTCGCTGTCCTCGAAGACCAGCTGGGTGCCACGGGCGCGCAGGGTTTCGGCCAGGAGGTGGCGCATCAGCCGCGCCGGGCGCTCGGCCCACATCGCGTCCTTCAGATAGGCGATGTTCGAGGCGTCGACCGTCACCGCGACCCGCTGGACGGCGAGCGAGCGGTCGGTGTCCGGATCGAGGACGACCAGCCCGTCGCCAGCCGCGCCGCTGGCGCTGGCCCCGGCGGCGGGGGCGGCAGTGGCGGTCAGCGTGAACAGCGTCGGCGGGGCCTTGCCGCCGCCGAGGCTGATGCAGCCGCCCAGCGTCAGCGTCAGGCCGAGCGCCGCGGCGAGCGGAAGGGCGAACCGGCGGGCGGCAGGGATCATCGCGGTCATGGCTTGTAATCCGGCAGCTTGGAGCCGCCGATCACGCCGCCGGCCCCCTGTTCGTCGATCCGCTCGGTCAGGCTGCGCAGCGAGCGGGTGGTCTCGCGCAGGTCGCGGATCGCGGCCTCGGCAGCGGGGAGCGTGGATGCGGAGAGCTGGTGCGCGGCGGGCCGGGCGTCGCTGACGGTGGAGTTGAGCGCTTCGGCCGCCTTCTGCGCCGAGACCAGCGTCTGGCGCAGCTGCGCGGCGAGCGGCTTGCCTTCGTTTTCGAGGAGACCATTCGCGCTGTTGGCGGTCTGCTCGAACGCGGCGAGCGTGGTGCTCGCCTGCCGCAGCGTGACCTGCAGCTCGGCCAGCGTGCGCTGGACCTGCGGGGAAGCATCGGCGAGGTTCGCGGTCATCCGGTCGGTGTTGGCGAGGATGTGGGTGATCGACTTCTGGTTCTCGTCCGAGAGCAGCAGGGTCAGCCGCTCGGTCAGCGTCGCCAGCCGCTCGAGCAGGAGCGGCGCGTTGTTGAGCAGCGCGCCCAGGCCGCCGCGCTTGGTTGGGATCACCGGCGCGCCCTCGGGCCCGGGCTCGGTGATCGGCGGCGCGCCCTTGACCGCGCCTTCGAGCAGGATCGCCGAAACGCCGGTGAAGCTGCCCTGGATCGTGGCGGTGGTGCCCTGGAGAACGGGGATCTTCTTGTCGATGCTGATCCGCACCCGCACGAAGCTGGGATCGCGCGGCCACAGCTCGATCTTGTCGATCGAGCCGGCCGGCACGCCGGCGAACGTCACCTGCGCGCCCTTGGCGAGTCCTTCGACCGATTGCTTGAAGAAGATGTCGTACTGGTTCTGGTCACCCTCGCCGACGCGGGTCACCCAGATGACGAACGCCGCCACCAGCGCGATCAGCGCCAGCGTCACCGCTCCGACCCAGACGTGATTGGCCCTGGTTTCCATGCCGCTAGAGCTTGTCCCCTGTTTCGCCGGCCAGCGCTTGCGTGCGCTCGCGGCTGTCACGTGCGGCCCTGCCCCGGGGACCGTTGAAGTATTCCTGTATCCAGGGATGATCGGTGGCAAGCAATTCCGGTATCGTGCCGACCGCGATGACCTTGCCATCGGCGAGGACGGCCACGCGATCGCAGATCTCGTAGAGCGTATCGAGATCATGCGTGATCAGGAATACGGTGAGGCCGAGCGTTTCCTGGAGCGCGCGAGTCAGCCGGTCGAACGCGGCAGCGCCGATCGGGTCGAGGCCGGCCGTCGGCTCGTCGAGGAACAGGAGCTCGGGATCCAGCGCCAGCGCGCGCGCCAGTCCCGCGCGCTTGCGCATCCCGCCCGAGAGCTCGGACGGGTACTTGTTCGTCGCCTCCTCGGGCAGGCCCGAGAGCATGACCTTGTAGCGCGCAATCTCGTGGCGCAGCTCGTCGGCGATTTCGGGGTAGAATTCCTTCAGCGGGACCTCGACGTTCTCGCCCACGGTGAGCGTGGAAAACAGCGCACCGCCCTGGAACAGCACGCCCCAGCGCGCGCGGATGTCGATGTCCTCGTCATCCTCGGCACTCGTGATCGAACGGCCGAGCACGGTGATTGATCCGGCCTCGGGAATCTGCAGCCCGATGATCGAGCGCATCAGCACCGACTTGCCCGTGCCTGAACCGCCGACGACGCCGATGATCTCGCCCTTGCGGACCTTGAGATCGAGCCCCTCGTGGATCGTGTGCTCGCCGAAGCGGTTGACGAGCCCCTCGACCACGATCGGGTATGCCTCGCCCGGGTCGGACCGGTCGGGCGCGGGCGGTTCCGCGGCCATCAGCCCCAGCCCACGTGGGTGAAGAACACCGCGAAGAACGCATCGAGCACGATCACCATGAAGATCGCCTGGACCACGGCCATGGTCGTCTTGAGGCCGACTTCCTCGGCATTGGCGCGCACGTTCATGCCCTGGTAGCAGCCCGACAGCGCGATGATCAGCCCGAAGAACGGGGCCTTGATCACGCCCACCCACAGGTCGCGGATCGGCACGACCTCCTGGATCCGCAGGAGAAACGTGACAAACGGGATGCCAAGCACGAAATTGGAGATGAACGCGCCGCCGATGATCGCCAGCACCGCGGCGTAGAAGCCGAGCAGCGGCATCATCAGCACCGCGGCGAGCACCCGCGGCAGCACCAGCGCCTCGATCGGCGAGACGCCGATCGTGCGCATCGCGTCGACTTCCTCGGTCAGCTTCATCGTGCCGATCTGCGCCGCGAAGGCCGAGCCCGAGCGCCCGGCGACCATGATCGCGGTCATCAGCACGCCGAGTTCGCGCATCGCGAGGCGGCCGGTGAGGTTCACCGTGTAGACCTCGGCCCCGAACTGCTGGAGCTGGACCGCACCCTGCTGGGCGATGACGATCCCGACGAGAAAGCTCATCAACCCGATGATGCCGAGCGCCGATACGCCGACCAGCTCCATCTGGCGCACCAGCGACTTGCCGCGAAACCGCCGCGGCTCGCGCAGGGTGGCACCAGCGGAGAGGATCAACTGGCCGAGGAAGCCAAGGATGCCGATGCTGCCCTGCCCCCAGCTGGAGACCATCTCGCCGACGGCCTCAGGCACGCGCTCGGCCAGTTCGGGCCGGGGCGCGGCGACGTCGACCTCGGCGCGCGAGCGGCTGACCGCCTCGATCAGGCGGCGCGCTTCCTCGCTCTCGCCGGTGATCTCGGCATCGCCGTCGCGCGCGGTGCGCCAGGCCAGCCACGCGCCGACCGTGTCGATGGCAGTCACGCCGGAGAGATCGACCCCGCGGACTGGCCCGAGCTCGCGCAACCGCGCATCGAGCGCGCCGACGCGCCCGATCGTGAGCGGGCCGGCAAACGCGACGGTGGTGCCGCCGGCTTCCTCATGGGTGGTGAATTCGGCCTGCTGCCTCATCGTGCGGCGGTTCATGCGGGAAAAACCGGGGAGCGACAAGTGCGGCGAACGGTTCGCCGCAGGCCGGGGTGCGGATGCCTATGGGTTGCGCAGCACAGGGGCCACTGGCAAAGCGCCCAGCCATGACCGACATGCTCAAGAGCGGCAGCACGCTCGACAAGACTTTCGACCCCGCCGCAATCGAGGCGAAGTGGTATGCCCATTGGGAAGGCGGGGGGCTGTTTCGCCCGGAGCGCTCGCAAGCGACGCCCTTCACCATCGTGAACCCCCCGCCGAACGTCACCGGATCGCTGCACATCGGCCATGCGCTGGATAACACACTTCAGGACATCCTGATCCGCTACGAACGGTTGCGGGGGAAAGACGCGCTGTGGGTGGTGGGCACCGACCATGCCGGGATCGCCACGCAGATGGTGGTCGAGCGGCAGATGGAGGCGCGCCAGGACAAGCGCACCAACTACTCGCGCGAGGCTTTCGTCGAGAAGGTGTGGGAGTGGAAGGCCGAGAGCGGCGGGACGATCACTCGCCAGCTGCGCCGCCTCGGCTGCTCGATGGACTGGAGCCGCGAGCAGTTCACGATGGACCCGCATTTCACCCGCGCGGTGGTCAAGGTCTTCGTCGATCTTTACAACGAGGGCCTGATCTACCGCGACAAGCGGCTGGTGAACTGGGACCCCAAGCTCAAGACCGCGATCAGCGACCTCGAGGTCGAGACCCGCGAGACCAAGGGCGGGTTCTGGCACTTCAAGTATCCGCTGGCCGACGGCGTCACGCGTGACGACGGGCTCGACTACATCGAGGTGGCGACCACCCGGCCCGAGACCATGCTGGCCGACATGGCCGTGGCGGTCCATCCGGAAGATCCGCGTTACAGGTCGGTCATCGGCAAGGAGATCCTCCAGCCGCTGACCGGTCGGCGGTTTCGGGTGGTGGCCGACGAGCATGCCGATCCGGAGCTTGGCTCGGGCGCGGTGAAGATCACCCCGGGGCACGATTTCAACGACTTCGAGGTGGGCAAGCGCGCCGGGATCAAGCCCGCCGAGATGCTCAACATGTTCGATGCCGAGGCGCAGGTGGTGCAGACGGCGGACGGTCTGGTGCCAGACAAGTACCTCGGCAAGGATCGCTTCGAGGTCCGTGATCTGATCGTCGCCGACATGAAGGCCGCAGGGTTCCTGATCCCGCACGTCACCAGGGACAAGGACGGCAACGAAGTCTTCCACGACGCCGAGCCCCGCACGATCCAGACGCCCTTTGGCGACCGCGGCGGCGTGGTGATCGAACCGTGGCTGACCGACCAGTGGTATGTCGATGCCGAAAAGCTGGCCGTGGCGCCGCTGGAAGCGGTCCGCTCGGGCGCTATCGAGATCGTGCCCAAGAGCTGGGAGAAGACCTTCTTCAACTGGATGGAGAACATCCAGCCGTGGTGCGTAAGCCGCCAGCTGTGGTGGGGGCACCGGATTCCGGCGTGGTATGCCGAGGACGGCGAGGTCTTCGTCGCCGAGACCGAGGAAGCAGCGCAGGCGCTCGCCGGCAACAAGCCCCTCGCCCGCGACGAGGACGTTCTCGATACCTGGTTCTCCAGCGCCCTGTGGCCCTTCGCCACGCTGGGCTGGCCGGACGACACCGCCCTCGTGCAGCGCCACTACCCCAATGACGTGCTCGTTTCGGGCTTCGACATCCTGTTCTTCTGGGATGCCCGCATGGCGATGCAGGGGCTGCACTTCATGAAGGAAGTGCCGTGGAAGAAGCTCTATCTCCACGGGCTGGTGCGCGCGGCCGATGGCCAGAAGATGTCCAAGTCCAAGGGCAACGTGGTCGATCCGCTGGGCCTGATCGACCAGTACGGGGCCGACGCCCTGCGCTTTTTCATGGCGGCCATGGAAAGCCAGGGCCGCGACGTGAAGATGGATGAGAAGCGGGTCGAGGGTTACCGCAACTTCGCCACCAAGCTGTGGAACGCGGCGCGGTTCTGCCAGTCCAACGGGATCGGCGGCTCGGCCTCGATCGCCGCGCCCAAGGCGACCAGCGCGGTCAACCAGTGGATCATCGGCGAGGTGGTCGAAACCGTCGCCGCGCTCGAGCAAGCCCTGGCCGACCTGCGTTTCGACGCTGCCGCCAACACGATCTACCACTTCGTGTGGGACACGTTCTGCGACTGGTACATCGAGCTGATCAAGGGTTCCTTCGATGATGAGACCAAGGCCGTCGCCGGCTGGGTGCTCGACCAGATTCTCGTCATGCTCCACCCGTTCATGCCCTTCGTCACCGAGGAACTGTGGAACGCGCTGGCGGAGCGGCCCTATGAGCTGATCGTGGCGCAGTGGCCGCAACCCGGGGCGAGCGTGGACGCGGCGGCGAAGGCCGAGGTCGAGTTCCTGATCGGGCTCATCGGCAGCCTGCGCACCGCCAAGAACGAGCTCGGCATCGCGCCCGGTGCGCGGCTCGACGCGTTCCTGCCTGACCCCAGCGAAGCGACGCGCGGGATCATCGCGCGCAACCCGGGCGCGATCGACCGGCTGGCCCGGCTCAACGGCATCCGCTTCGAGCCGGCCCCCGCGGGCGCGGCGATGCAGGTGGGCGCGGGCGACGCAAACATCGTCATCCCGCTCGAAGGCGTGATCGACATTACGGCCGAGAAAGCCCGGCTGGAGAAGGCGCTGGCCGTGTCGGAAAAGGAAGCGAAGAGCCTCGAAGGCCGCCTCAACAACCCGTCGTTCGTCGAGAAGGCCAAGCCCGAAGCGGTCGAGAAGGCCCGCGCCGACCACGCGATGCACGCCGCCGAAGCCGACCGCCTGCGCGCGGCACTGGCGCGGCTGGGCTAATCCAACGCCCACCCAAACCCTCCCCCTTGATGGGGGAGGGATACCGCAGCTTGGCGGCGCAGGCGGCCAGCGCAGGGTGGGAGGGGGTGAATGGCAGCGCTTCCCCGCGCATTCACGCCTGTCCATTTACGCCATCCTTCCCCCATCAAGGGGGAAGAAGTGGTTTCCTACCCGCGCCACTTCTGACAAGGCACAAGGCATGTCCGCCGCCCGCCCCCACCCTGCCCCAAGCGCCCGCTTCCGGGCCGCTTGCGCCGCGCGAGGGGCGACTTCAGGTATTCCCCCCAATACCCTGTCAACTTCGTCAACTTCGTCCCATTCCGGGACTCGGGCCCGCCCGTGCTGACCCTCGCCACGACCACTCCGGGCGAGCCCGAGATCTTCGCCTCGCTGCAGGGCGAAGGCGCGTCGCTCGGCAAGCCGACGGCCTTCGTCCGGCTGTCGCGCTGCAATCTCGCCTGCCAGTGGTGCGACACGGCCTACACCTGGCGGTTCTCGGGCGACAACCGCCCCCATCGCGACAATCTCGCGTTCGAGCGCGGAGCGAACCAGCTGGTGCTGGACGAGGCCGAGGTAGCGGAGCGGATCACCGCGCTCGGGCAGCCACGGCTGGTGATTACCGGGGGCGAGCCGCTGCTACAGGGCGGGGCGCTGGCGAAGATGGTGGCGCTGCTGCCGGCCGCGATGGCAATCGAGATCGAAACCAACGGCACCGTCGCCCCGCACCCGGAGCTCGATCCGCTGGTCCACCAGTACAACGTCAGTCCCAAGCTTGCGCACAGCGGCAATCCGGCCAGCCTCGCGCTGCTGCCCGAGCGGCTCGCCGCCTTCGCCGCCGACCCGCGAGCCTGGTTCAAGTTCGTCATCGCGGACCCGGATGACCTGTCCGAGGTTCTGGCCCTCAGAGACAAGCACGCCATGAACCCCGAACGGATTTTCCTCATGCCCGAAGGCACTTCGGCCGCCGTGCTGCACCAGCGGCTGCGCTGGCTGGCGCCACTGGCGCTTGAGCAGGGCCTGCGCCTGACCGACCGGCTCCACATCCACCTCTATGGCGATACCCGCGGCACATGAGCGAAGCCGATGCCTCCGCGGCGTCCGCCGCTCCGCGCCCGCTGCGCGGCGACCTGACGCAGGGGCCGATCCTGCGCACCCTGCTGGTGTTCTCGATTCCGACGCTGCTCTCCAACATGCTGCAGACCCTCAACGGGTCGGTCAACGCGGTGTGGGTCGGGCGGCTGATCGGGGAGAGCGCACTGGCCGCCACGGCGAACGCCAACGTGATCATGTTCCTGCTGTTCTCCGCGGTGTTCGGGTTCGGCATGGCCACCACCGTGCGCGTCGGCCAGCACTTCGGCGCGCGCCAGATCGACGCGGCGCGGCGGACGTTCGGCACCGGCACGGGGTTCTGCGTGCTGATGTCGCTGGCGGTCGCGCTGTTCGGCTGGATCGCCTCGCCCGAACTGCTCCACCTGATGGCGACGCCGCGCGAGAGCATGGTCGAGGCCGACGCTTATCTGAGGATCATCTTTCTCTCGATCCCCTTCTCGACCGTTTCGCTGATGCTTTCGATGGGCCTGCGCGGCGTGGGCGACGCGCGCACGCCGCTCTACGCGATGGTGCTGACGGTGGCGGTCGACATCGTGCTCAACCCGCTGCTGATCCGCGGGGCCGGCCCGGTGCCCGCTTTCGGGATTGCCGGCTCGGCCGCTTCGACGGCTCTGGCCAATCTCGCCGGGTCGCTGCTGATGCTGCACACGCTCTACCGGCGCGACCTGCCGCTGCGGCTCAGGGGCCGGGAACTGGGTTACCTCTGGCCGGCCCGCTCGGAGCTGGGGTACGTGATCACCAAGGGCCTGCCGATGGGCGCGCAGATGCTGCTCGTCTCCTCGGCCCAGCTGGTGATCCTCGGCCTCGTCAACCGCGAGGGGCTCGATACGACGGCAGCCTACGGCGCCTCGCTGCAATTGTGGAACTACCTGCAGATGCCGGCCTTCGCGATCGCCTCGGCGGTGAGCGCAATGGTCGCCCAGGCGATCGGCGCGGGCAATCACCAGCGGGTCGGCGAAGTCACCCGGGTCGGCGTGATCGGCAACCTCGCGCTGACCGGCGTGCTCGCCGGGATCATCGTCGCCGCGCACGAACCGCTGTTCGCCCTGTTCCTCGGCTCCGGCAGCCGCGCGATCCCGATCGCGGGGCACATCCAGGCGATCTGCACCTGGTCGTTCATGCTGTCGGGCGTGATGATGGTGCTGACCGGGACGATGCGCAGCTACGGCGCGGTGCTGCTGCCGCTCGGAATCATGTTCACGGCGTTTTACCCGGCGCGCCTGGGGTTCTATTTCCTCGCGCATCCGGCGATGGGCGGGGAGGCGCTGTGGTGGTCCTACCCGTTCAGCTCGGCGGTCGCGGTGCTGCTCACCTGGCTTGCCTACACCCGGGGCTCATGGCGCAAGCAGCGCGAGGGCGCCTACGGGGGCCACTAGGCACGCGAGCTCGGGCGTGCCGGTCAGCGCCCCTGCGCGCGCCAGCGCATGACGGTGCGCAGGACCATTTCCTCCTCGCCACCCGAACGCCGCCACAGTTCGCTGATCGACGGGTCGGCAGAGGCCGGGCGCTTGAGTTCCTCGAGCTCATCGAAGGCGACGCGGATCGGGACCGAGACGCCCTCGCCGCAGATGATGCATTCGCGGTTGCGCAGGGCGGGGATCGCATCGAGGAAGCCGCGCGCGCCTTCAGGCATCGCCGCCTTGACGAAGGCCTGGTCGCGGTCGTTGTTGAGGCGCATCGCGATGATCGTGCCGCACTGCGACAGCACGCCTTCGGCAAGGTCCGACGGGCGCTGGGTGATGAGGCCAAGGCTGACGCCGTACTTGCGGCCTTCCTTGGCGATGCGGCTGAGCACGCGGCCGACCGACGAGCCATCGGCATTGCGCTCGTTAGGCACGTAGCGGTGCGCTTCCTCGCAGACCAGCAGCACCGGCCGGGTCTCCTCGTCGCGCGCCCAGATGGCGAAGTCGAAGATCAGCCGGCCAAGCACCGCGACCACGGTCGAGGTCACTTCGGACGGCACGCCCGAGACATCGACGATGGAAATCGGCTTGCCCGAAGCGGGCAGGCGGAAGATCTTGGAAATGAACTCGGCCATCGTGTCGCCGACGAGCACGCCCGAGAACATGAACTGGTAGCGCGGATCGCCCT
>Ga0068858_100001181_pt1 | contig 27026 bp, 12 predicted proteins | sample KBSSwiS12_FD_66589 | JGI IMG/M metagenome (GOLD analysis project Ga0068858, IMG submission 66589) | Switchgrass rhizosphere microbial communities from Kellogg Biological Station, Michigan, USA - KBS Switchgrass S1-2 | ecosystem: Host-associated > Plants > Roots > Rhizosphere > Soil ... | reverse complement strand
TGCTCGATTCGATCCGCACAGCCGTCGGTGATATCGACAAAACCGTTCCCGTCTATCAGGTCAAGAGTCTGAAAGAAATGGTCGCAGATTCCGGGTCATTGCGCCGCTTCGATATGTGGTTGATTGGCGCCTTCGCTGGACTCGCGTTGGTTCTCGCGGCGGTGGGCATTTACGGGGTGATGGCGTACTCGGTTTCTCAGCGCACGCGAGAAATTGGGATTCGCATAGCCATGGGCGCACCAAGAGGAAATGTGCTGCTCCTGATTTTGAAGCAGGGTGCACTGCTGGCGATGGCCGGCGTAGTGGTTGGGTTGATCGGTGCGCTGGCGCTGGCCCAATGGATGGCCAGTCTTGTGTTCGGTGTGAGCACGCGCGATTTGCTGACGTTTTCGATTGTGCCGTGGATTGTTTTTGTGATGATCCTTGGCGGTTGCTATATACCGGCGCGGCGGGCCGCGAAGGTTGATCCGATAGTGGCATTGCGGTACGAGTGAGGAACATGGGAACCCTTGTCCAAGATTTTCGCTACGGATTGCGCATGCTGTGGAAGAGTCCCGGCTTTACGACCGTGGCTGTGCTCACACTCGCGCTTGGCATCGGCGCATGCACTGCGATTTTCAGCGTTGTTGATACAGTACTGCTGCGACCGCTTCCTTATTATCAGCCTGATCAGTTGGTGACCGTCACCGAAACCCTGCCGAAGATGGGTACGGATGAAATCGGAGTTGCCGCTGGCGAGTATCAGGACTATCGCAATCAGAATCGTTCCTTTTCTGAAGTCGCTGCGTACCAGAGCGCTGGATTCAACCTCACCGGCGCGGGAGAGCCATTGCGCATCAACGCGGCCCGGATTTCTGCTTCGGCGTTCCCCCTGTTACAAGTTTCTCCAGAACTTGGGCGCACATTCACCGAAGATGAAGACCGCACGGGAAAAGTTGTTGTCTTGTCACATGCACTGTGGCAGCACAGTTACAGCACCGATCCACACGTTCTCGGCAAAACAGTCAAGCTGGATGAGCAGCCTTACACCGTCATTGGAGTAATGCCGGCATGGTTTCGTTTTCCGTTTGATGGAGCGCCGCTTTCGGAGATGGCCGATGTGTGGGTGCCGATCGGGTTCGATCCGGCGCTGCTGAGTGCGGAAAATCGTACCAGGGAATTTGGGGTTGGATTTATTGGACGGCTCAAGCCCGGTATTTCGCTGACAGAGGCACAGCAGGATGTCGCGAGCATTGCCAATGCCTTCATGCACCAGTATGGCTATTCAGGAACCATGCTGGTCGCGCCGAAAGCTTATCCATTCGCACGGCACTCCACCGAAAAAGCCAGACCGCTGATTTGGCTGCTTACACTGGCGGTGGGCTGTGTGTTTTTGATCGCATGTGCCAATGTTGCCAATCTGCTGCTTGCCCGGGCCGGCCAGCGTCATCACGAAATGGCTGTGCGTAGTGCGATTGGTGCAAATCGTCTCCGGGTTTTGCGGCAGTGTCTGGTGGAGAGTGCAATGCTTGCGCTGGCTGGAGCAGCGCTTGGGGTTGGATTTGCGCAGGCCTGTGTGTTTGGCCTTCAGCATTTTGGTCCGGCGGATGTTCCCCGGGTACAGGATCTGGCGCTGCATCCTATCGCTCTTGTTTTCACTTTGGCAGTGTCGCTTCTATCGGCCATCGGTTTTGGTTTTGTTCCGGCGTGGCGGCTTTCGAAAACCGCTCCGGTGGATGCTTTGCGGGAGTCACGACAGGCGGGACCCGCGCGCGGCACGCAGAAGTTGCAACATGCGGTAGCGGTTTTTGAGATGGCTGCGGCCGTAGTGCTGCTGGTCAGCGGCGGATTATTGCTCAAGAGTTTTGGCCGCCTGCTGAATGCTTCGACTGGATTCGATCCTCACGGAGTTTATGTTGTCCGCACAATTTTTGACCGCGGACGTTATCCCGACACGACCAAAAGGATGGCGGTACAGAAACAATTGCTGGAGAGTCTGGGGCAAATTCCCGGTGTCACCAGCGTTGCAGTTGCCAGTCACTTGCCGCTCAGTGATGTTCGCCAAATTGGATTCCGCTTGGAGCACGCCGCATCCGACGATTATCACTGGGCACAAAACTCGTTGGTCAGCCCCGGATATTTTCGCGCGATGGGAATTTCGCTGCTGCAAGGAAGAGACTTTACCGAGCAGGACCTTCCTTCTTCGACAAGCGTGGCTATCGTCAGCCAAACGATGGCCCGAGAATATTTCCCCGGACAAAGCGCCGTCGGCCAACGTTTTCAATGGGGTGATCGCGAACTGTTCACGGTTATCGGTGTGGCTGCTGATGTCCGAATTTCGGCGCTCGATGCCGATCCGCCGCCGATGATCTATCAGTCCATGTTCCAGGTGGAAAGCGGAGCAAGCAGCCGGACTGCATTTGAACTGCGCACTTCAAGTACCCAGGGTCTATTTGCTGCCGTACAAAAACAGGTTTGGGCAGTGGATAAGGATTTGCCTTTGTACAACTCAACCACGTTGTCCAACTTAGTTGCAGAGTCCATCGCCCAGCGGCGTTTCACCGCGCTGCTGTTGGCGAGTTTCGCTTCGATCGCCCTGCTGCTTGCGGCCATCGGCTTGTTTGGAGTGATTTCTTTTCTCGTGGCAGAGCGCACGCGTGAGTTCGGAGTACGTCTGGCCCTGGGCGCAGATCGCTCCAATATCTACGCGCAGGTTTTGAGGCGTGCTGCTTTTTTAGGAAGCGCAGGCTGTGTTCTAGGACTAGTTACGTCTTCATTGATGTCAGGCGTGTTGCAGGCAAACCTTTACCAGGTGAGTCGTTTTGATCTACCGATTTTTATGTTGGTTCCCGCGCTGCTGCTGGCTGTGGCGTTGTTTGCCGCTTACTGGCCGGCACGACGCGCCACCAGGATCGATCCCATGGTGGCGCTTAGATACGAGTAGGAGTCATTGGAAATGACCAGCTTATTGCAGGATGCCCGCTATGCGCTTCGGCAGTTGCGGCAAAAACCCGGATTTGCTGTGGTTGCGGTTTTGACTTTGGCGCTAGGTATTGGAGCGAATACAGCGATCTACAGCCTGCTTGATCAGGCGCTGCTTCGCAGATTGCCGGTGCAGCATCCTGAGCAGCTGGTAATGCTGCGGTATGAAGGCTCGAATAAAGGTCGTACGAGCTCGTACGGTGGCGATGACAAGAATTACTTTTCGTATCCTTTGTATAAGGACATCCGTGACCGTAATTCCGTTTTTTCAGGAGTGATTGCTACCGATGCCGTGAGCATCGGCGTGCAGTGGCACGATCATTCGGAAGTTGTTGGTGGAGAACTGGTTTCAGGAAATTACTTTGAAGTCCTTGGTGTACGGGCAGCCGCCGGACGGCTCTTTGTCGGTTCCGACGATCAGATACAAAACGCGAATCCAGTTGTGGTTTTAAGTTTTTCCTATTGGAAGCGTGCTTTTGCTTCTGATCCGCACGTGGTTGGTCAAAGCGTCCTGATCAACGGACATCCTTTTCTTGTGCTCGGGGTTGCACAACCTGGTTTCCACAGTGTGGTTGCCGGGCAAACACCTGATGTATTCACGCCGATGATGATGAAGCCGCAGATCACTCCGGACCGGAATGATCTGGACAATCGGCGCTCGGCTTGGCTGAACATTATTGCCCGTCTTAAACCCGGAGTTACAGCAACACAAGCTGAGACTGGCATCAATCCACTGTGGTACTCGATCCGCTCAGACGAGTTGAAAGACATAAAGAACGCATCCGACCGGTTCCGGCAGAGCTTTGTAGAGAAAAGCCATCTCTTCGTGCTTGATGCCTCAAAAGGTTTTTCGCCGCTGCGGGAATCCATGCGCACTCCGCTTCTCATCCTCATGGGGATGGTGGGGCTGGTCGTGTTGATGGCATGTGCGAACGTAGCCAGCCTTCTATTGGTGCGGGCGGCTTCCCGTGTACGTGAAATGTCGGTACGGTACGCCTTGGGTGCGGAACGTACGCGGATCCTGCGGCAGTTGCTGGTGGAAGGGCTGCTCCTCGGCCTAAGTGGCGGTTTGTTGGGAGTTCTTGCGGCGCCACAAATTTCCGTCTTTCTGGCTAAACAACTTACTGGTACAACGACCGGCGAATTGCCGTTTTCACCAAGTCTCGACCTGCGGGTTCTATTGTTTAATTTTGCGCTGGCAGTTGCAGTCAGCGTCATTTTCAGCCTGGCTCCGGCGATTCAATTCTGGAAACCGGATCTCATGTCTACGCTGAAGCAACAAGTTGTAACTGCGGGAGGTCCGTTGCGCTTCCGCCGGCTCTCGGTTGCGGTGCAGATTGGACTGAGTTTGCTGCTACTAGTTGGTGCCGGGCTTTTTGTCCGCACACTGAACAACTTGAAGACGCTGGATCTCGGCTTTACGCCAGACCACCTCATTACTTTTACCGTCAATCCTCACCTGGCAGGTTACTCCATGGGTCAAATCCCTCCTCTTTATCAAAAAATCCTCGAAAGAGTCGAGGGATTGCCAGGCGTTCGCAGTGTTGGTGCTACCAACAGTGCTGAGATAAGCGATAGTGGCAACACTTCAAACATCACGGTTGCCGGATATAAGAGTAAGCCCGATGAGGACATGAATGTCCAACAGTCGCTGGTGACGCCCGATTATTTTTCGACACTGAATGTGCAGTTGCTGGCCGGACGACTTCTTACTGAATCGGACAATGCTCAAACGGCCAAGGTAGTGGTGGTGAATGAAAGATTCGCCGAATATTTTTTTGGAAGCGCGCAGCAGGCACTTGGACACTACTTCGGTTGGGGCGGCGGAAACGATACCAAGATCGACATTCAAATTGTTGGTGTCGTGAAAGACGCAAAACACCGGACTGTGCGTGGCGATGTAGATCGAACAGTCTTCAAACCTTATTTGCAAAATGCCGGCCCGGATGCGATGACTTTTTACGTCCGCACCGCGCAGCCTCCGCAGAATGCGCAAAGCAATATTCGAGCTGCTATGCAGGCGCTCGATTCCAAACTTGTGCTCGATTCTTTCGTCACCATGGAAGAACAAATCGACAACAGCCTGAGCGTCGAGCGCATGATAGCGCTTTTGGCCACAAGTTTTGCCGGCTTGGCGTTATTTATGGCGGCGGTTGGGCTTTATGGCGTGCTGGCCTATTCGACTGCGCAGCGCACGCGCGAAATTGGCGTTCGCATGGCTCTCGGCGCAAGCCGGATGTTGGTTCTGCGGATGATCCTGATGGAAGTTGTGTGGCTGGTAGGAGTGGGAATCATAGTGTTCCTGCCGCTGACATTGTTGCTTACCAGCACGCTGCGCAGCCAACTCTACGGAATTTCCAGCAGTGATCCGTGGACGATTTTCTCTGTGACTTTGTTGCTCGCGTCGGTGGCAATTTTTTCCGCTCTCATTCCGGCACGGCGTGCGGCAAAAGTCGAACCGATGGTGGCGCTGCGGTACGAGTGAGGAATTATGCAAAACATCATGCAGGATTTTCGCTACGCACTGCGGCAGTTACGTAAAAGTCCCAGCTTTACTTTAGCTGCGGTGCTGACACTTGCTCTGGGAATCGGGGCGAACCTCGCGGTATTCAGCGTGATGAATGCGGTGTTGCTCAACCCCAGCGGAATTCCGCATCCGGACCGTGTTGTTGCGGTGCGTGCGACCTATGCAATGGGTGACCTCAAGAACATTAATATTTCTCCGCCGGATTTCGGAGATGCTGTTCGCGGGACAGATACGTTTACTTCTACCGCCATCATGACTGGCGCCAACTTCAACTACAACGTTGACGGAGTTACACCAATTCGGCTGGTGGGCGCTCGCGTTTCCTGGCAGTGGTTCGATGTGTTCTGGGCCAAGCCACATCTGGGTCGGGTTTTCCGTCCGGAGGAAGATCAGCCTAACGCGAATCACCAAGTTGTCCTTGCCTATAACGCCTGGAAACAGCGGTTCGGAAGTGATCCGTCGATCGTCGGGCGGACGATTCAACTCAACCAGCAGTCTTACCAAGTGATCGGAGTGATGGGGCCGGATTTCGCCTGGCCGAATCAAGCCGAACTCTGGACGCCGATTGCTCTGCCTTCCAATCAGTACTTTGATCGTAACTTTCGCTACAACGAGTATCTGTTCAGTGTGGCGCGGTTAAAGCCTGGGGTTACGGTCGAGCAGGCAAATGCTTATTTGAAGCTGCGGGCATCGCGGCAAATTGAGTCTGAAGGTCAGAACAGCTACGGCAAGGTCGCCGGTTGGGGAATGTTCTGCATGCCGCTAATTGATTACATTGCCGGAGACCTGCGCAAGCCTCTCCTCATTTTGTTGGCGGCTGTGGCAACGGTGTTGTTGATTGCCTGCGCCAATATTGCCGGGTTGCAGTTGGCGCGTGCTTCGGCACGGCAGCGTGCGGTCTCGGTGCAAATCGCGCTGGGAGTGAGCCGGGCCCGCCTGGTGCAGCAAGCGCTGATGGAAAGCATATTGCTCTCCATTGCAGGAGTGGGCGTGGGTGTTGCATTCGCCGGGCTCTTGATTCCTGCGTTAATGTCCATGGCTCCCACCGCGCTAATGCAAAACATTCAGACGCATGTGGACAAGTCTTTATTGCTTTTTGCGGTGGTCGTGGGAGCCGCTTGCGCAGTGATCTGCAGTGTTGCGCCAGCCTGGCATTCGACTCACAGTCAATGGTTTCAGGCCCTGCAGGAAGGTGGGCGTTCGGAGACGTCGAGCCGTTCGCGACAGCTTGTTCGCTCAACGCTTGTAGTGGGAGAGATTGGTCTGGCCATGTTGTTGCTCTCCGGCGCCGGGTTACTGCTGCGCAGCATGGAACATTTGCAGCAGGTGGAAACCGGATTTGATCCGCAAGGTTTGATTTCTGCGCGCCTGTCGCTTCCGCCAAGTGTTTACAAGACAGAAGAACAGCAGGCGGCGTTTCTTACCGCGCTGGAACAGCAACTCAAAAGTTCGCCCGGCGTATCAGGCGTGGCGATTGTCGACTCTCTGCCCTTTACCAATACGGGCGGATCAGCCTCCTTCAGCATCAAGGAACATCCGACAGGGCCGAATGATTCTGGACCGCACGGGAACATTCGGGCCGTTTCTCCGGATTATTTCGCCACATTGCGGATTCCAGTCGTGCGCGGGCGGACCTTCCAGGAGCCTGACCGTGCCAACACAGAAAAAGTTGTGGTGATTGATGAAACTTTGGCACGCGCGTATTGGCCGGGCCAGGATCCTTTGGGACAACATATCAGCTATAGAGAAGATGGTCCACCCGCAACGATTGTTGGGATCGTGAAGCATGCGCGCGCTTCTTCTCTTGAAGGCGATACGACGGAGGGCTTCTACTACTTTCCACTCGCTCAATCTCCAGAACTATCGGTCGCGATCGCCGCCCGCGCCAGCAGTGGGAATGCGGCGAGTGTTGCGAGTGCATTGGCGTCGGCGGTGCGCGCGGTTGACCCGAGCCAGCCCATCTACGACATCAAGACCATGGAAGAGCGCGTCAATGACTCGTTGATGGAACGGCGGTTCTTGGTGGTGCTGCTCTCGGTGTTTGCTGGACTCGCGCTTCTATTGGCCACGGTTGGTTTGTACGGAGTCATCAGCTATTCCGTGAAATTGCGCACGCGAGAACTTGGCGTTCGCATGACGTTAGGGGCGAGCCGGGCCGATGTACTCCGTCTGATTTTGTTGAACGGAGTGAAATTGGCTGCGGCCGGTCTGCTGCTTGGTCTGGTTGCGACCTTTGTCTTTGGACGCGCGCTGTCGAGCTTGTTGTATCAGGTGGGCTTGTTCAACCCGCTCACATTGATCACTACAGCGTTATTGCTCAGCGGCGCGGTTTTGCTAGCGAGTTATCTGCCGGCCCGTCGTGCGGCAAAGGTCGATCCCATGGTGGCACTGCGCTATGAGTGAGGACTTATGAACCTGCTTCAGGACGTTCGTTTTGGCTTGCGCATGCTGTGGAAGTCACCCGCATTCACTGCGGTGGCTGTGCTGACGCTTGCGCTCGGCATTGGCGCTAACACTGCGATCTTCAGTGTTGTGAATGCTGTGGTGCTGCGGCCTCTTCCTTATCATGAACCAGACCGCCTGGTCTTAGTAAACGAGAAAATCCCACAAGCTAGTCCCTATCCAATTCCGGTTTGCGCTCCCGATGTAGTCCAGATCCAGCGGCAAAACAGCGTGTTCGAGGGAGTTGCCGCTTTTCAAAACACACAATTCGATTTTTCCGGAACCAGCGAACCGCAGCGGGTTGAGGCTGTACGGATCAACTTCAATTTGTTTTCCATTCTCGACGTGCAACCTGCGATAGGAAGAACTTTCGCTGAGAGTGAAGATCGGCCGGGACAACACGTGGCCATATTGAGCTACGGGCTTTGGCAAGCTCATTTTGGCGGTAATGCAGATGTGGTTGGACACACGGTCAAACTTGACCGCGAAAATTACACCATTGTTGGCGTCATGCCAAAGGACCTTGTGTTTCCCTTACCAGGCATGGATCAGGGGAAAGCAGCCGATGTTTTTGTCCCCATGGCGTTCACGCATGATGACTTGACCAATATTGGAGACAACTTTAACTACAGTGTGATTGCACGACTGAGATCGGGTATCAACCTGGCAAGTGCAAACAGTGATTTGGAAATCATTGCCCACCGCATTCTGGATACCTATCCCGCGCAATTTCGTGGCTCGATCGATCTCCAGGCTCTGGCTGCACCGCTGAATGATCGGGTAGCTGGCAGGTCTCGAACCCTATTGCTGCTATTACTCGGGGCAGTCGGATTCGTGCTGCTTATCGCGTGCGCGAATGTGGCAAACCTTCTGCTTACTCGTGCCGCAGGACGGCAAAAGGAAATCGCTGTGCGCCTTGCTATCGGCGCAGGGAAGACGCAGCTGTTCCGTCAATTTCTGACTGAGAGTTTCGTGCTGAGCATGATGGGCGCACTGTTGGGTCTTGTCTCAGCATGGTTGATCGTCCAGGTAGGCGTGAAATTAATACCAGCCGACATTCCGCGTGCGCACGCGATCGAGCTGAATTTGTCAGTGCTTGGTTTTACTCTGGTGCTTGCGATTTTGACTGGTGTCGTTTTTGGTTTGGCGCCGGCACTTTCTGCGTGGTGCACAGACCTGAACAGCACTCTGCAAAAGGGAGGGCGAAATAGCGCGCTTGGCCCGCACCATCAACGATTGCTCTCTGCTTTAGTGATTGGGCAAGTTGCTCTGTCGCTGGTGCTGCTGGTGGGAGCTGGACTTTTAGTTCGCAGCTTTGCGCGAGTGTTGGCTACTGATCCTGGGATTCAGTCGGAGCATGTACTTACAGCTTCAATCAATTTGCCGTGGTCGCAATATCAGAAAGCAGAACAGAGTCGCGCATTCTTCCAGCAACTCATTGCACGGTTAGAAACGATGCCCGGAGCGAAACTGGCGGGTGTTTCAACCGACCTGCCGTTGCAGGGACATTGGATCCATCTATTTACCCCTGAGGGTTTTCAACCACCAGCCGGGGGGGATCTGAATAAATCCAGCCATTCGGTAATTCTGGGAAATTACTTGCAGACGATGGGTGTGCCATTGATTCGGGGAAGGTATTTTAGCGATCAGGACAAGGCTGGCTCAACGCATGTCCTTATTATTAGTGACTCACTGGCCAAGCGTTTCTGGCCCGGTCAGGATCCGCTGGGCAAGCGGCTGAAGTGGGGCAGACCTCAGTCCGAGGATCCCTGGATGACCGTGGTCGGAGTAGTTGGAGACGTCAAGCAAAGCTCTCTCGATAGCGAAACACTTTTCCATACTTACGAGTCGGTCCTCCAGAATGACGGTTCTTTTACCGGTTTGCATCTAGCGGTTCGTGCTTCTGGCAGTCCTTCCAGCCTTGCTTCGAGTCTGCGTGCCGCGATTTGGGGTCTCGATAATCAGCTCGCTGTCGCCCAGGTGCAGACCATGGACGAGGTCATCAGCGAGTCTACCGCGTCGCGTCGTTTCAACCTTTATTTATTGAGCGCCTTCGCTGCGGCGGCACTGTTGCTGGCTGCGATTGGTATTTATGGCGTGGTCGCTTATTCGGTCGGGCAACGGACGCAGGAAATTGGAGTTCGTATGGCGCTCGGTGCCGCCCGGAGTGATGTGTTGCGCATGGTGCTTGGTCCGGGGATGGTGCTCACGCTCATCGGCGTCGCACTTGGCGTTGCAGGCGCGTTGGCTTTTACCCGGTTGCTGTCTTCTATGTTGTTCGGTGTTCGCCCAACCGATCCATTCACGTTTGTGATCACTGCGGTTGTTCTTGTTTTGGCTGCTGGATTAGCCAGCTACATTCCAGCGCGGAGGGCGGCGAAGGTCGATCCGATGGTCGCATTGCGTTACGAGTAAAGGACTGCTTATGCACGGAATACTACAAGACGTCCGTTTTTCGCTGCGGCAACTCAACAAGAATCTGGGATTCGCTTGTACGGCTGTATTTGTGATGGCAATGGGAATCGCCGCCAGTACGGCAATCTTTGCCTTCGTTGATGCGGCACTGATTAAGCCACTGCCTTACGTCAATTCGGCGCGACTGGTAGACGTCACTGAAAGTGTGCCCATGATTCCACGTGCCAATCTTTCTTATGCTGACTACATCGATTGGAAAAAGCAGAATCAGGTTTTCAGCTCATTCGACGCTTATACCGGTGCGGGATACATTTTGAGTAGTGCTAACGGCACCGAACCTGTGCCGGCGGCGCGTGTGACCAGCGGCTTCTTCCGGACGTTGGGAGTTAAGCCGCTGTTGGGGCGTGATTTTTATCAGGGAGAAGATTCTCCTGGCGCGGCGGCTGTGGTGATTTTGCCGTACTCCACCTGGCAGAATCGCTTTAGCGGCCGAGCTGATGTGGTCGGACAGACGGTCACGCTCGATGACACTGCCTTCACAGTGATTGGCGTTCTCCCACGGGACTTCCAGTTTGCACCTCGTGGCAATGCACAGTTCTGGACGGCGCTACAACCCAAAGGTTACTGCGAAACACACCGCAGTTGTCACAACATGTATGGAGTCGCGCGCCTAAGAGATGGCGTTTCGCTTCAGACTGCTTTGGCGAATATGCAGTCGATCGCAAAACAATTGGAACAGCAATACCCGGATTCCAACCGCGGTCAGGGCGCGATTGTTACGCCTCTCCCGGAAGTCATTACCCGTGACATTCGCCCAATTCTTCTCATTTTGCTTGGCGGGGCGGGGTTGCTGTTTGTGATCGCGTGCGTGAATGTTTCGAGCCTTCTGTTGGTTCGGTCCGAAGGACGGATGCGCGAGATCGCTGTGCGCGGGGCATTGGGTGCATCCTCTGTGCGAATGGTGCGGCAGTTTGTTACGGAAAGTCTGGTTCTGGTTGCGGCCAGCAGTTTGGCAGGGCTGATCGCAACATACCAATTGATGCACATTCTGCTTGGCCTGGTCTCCAAAGACGCAATGTCGCAACTGCCGTTTTTGCAGGGGCTTTCATTGAATATTCGGGTGCTGGGCTTTGCCATGTGCCTCGCCGGATTGGCGGCAGTTTTATTTTCCCTGGCGCCCATGGCACGCATGCAGATGTCCAAGCTGCAGGCAGCTTTGTCGGACAGCGGGCGTAGCGTGTCCGGCAGAGCATGGCGACGCCTTGGTTCGAATTTGGTTGTGGTTGAACTGGCGGTTGCGATGGTCTTGCTGGTTGGGGCCGGCCTGCTCAGCAAGAGTCTGTATCGATTACTACATTTGGATCTTGGGTTCGAGCCTGATGGTCTGGCTACGTTGAGAATTGCCGTGCCGGAAGCGCGCTATGGAAAATATCCGCAAACCATCGTTTTCGAGAGAGAGCTCGTCCGCCAGGTTTCGGCATTGCCGGGAGTGCGTTCGGTTGCGGTTGCCGGTCAATTGCCGGTGAGTTTCAACGGCAATACAAATTGGATTCGTTTTACAGACCGTCCTTACAGCGGAGAACACAACGAGGTCAACAACCGCGACGTAGGGTCGGAATATTTCTCGACCATACACGCGAAGTTGCTGCGTGGACGTTATTTCAATGATTCAGAAGATAAATCCAAAGCAGGCGTAGCTGTCATCAATCAGGCCTTGGCGCAAAAATACTTCCCTGGCGAAGACCCTATCGGGAAGAAATACGGGGACACCGAACTGTCGCCAGATTCGCTGCGTGAAATTATCGGGATTGTCGAGGACGTCCATGAGAGCACCCTCGATACTGCTACCTGGCCAACCACGTACATCCCCTTCAATCAATCTACGGACACAGACTTTTCCTTGATTGTGCGCACCTCGCGGGACGAGAAGGCGTTACTTCCAACTCTGGTCACGATCATTCGCAAGATTGATCCCAACATCGCTACCAGTGAGACCGTCACCATGAATCAGAACATCAGCAACTCGCAAACGGCGTACATGCACCGTTCGTCCGCGTGGCTGGTGGGCGGCTTCGCGGCGATGGCGCTGTTGCTGAGTGTGGTTGGGCTGTACGGAATCATCGCCTACTCCGTCAGCCAGAGAACGCGCGAAATTGGGGTGCGCATGGCGCTGGGCGCGCAACGCAGCTCCGTATATCAGCTCATTTTGAAAGAGGCGGTATGGCTGACCGCCGGCGGAATTGTTTTGGGCATTCTCTGTTCGTTAGGCGCGGGAACACTGATGGGTTCGTTGCTTTTTGGTGTGCGCTCCTGGGATGTCGCAACTTTATTGGCGGTGGCGGCCCTGCTTGGCGTTTCCGCGCTTTTGGCTAGTTATATTCCCGCGCGCCGGGCTGCGAAGGTCGAGCCTATGGTGGCACTGCGTTACGAGTGAGGAATTTTATGGACACATTATTTCAAGACATTCGATTTGGTCTGCGCATGTTACTCAAGGCTCCGGGATTTACCGCTGTCGCGGTGATTGTGTTGGCGCTTGGCATTGGTGCGAACACTGCAATTTTCAGCGTGGTGAATGCGGTGTTGCTGCGGCCTCTGCCCTATCCACAGCCGGATCGGCTGGTACAGGTCTGGCACACGCCGCCGCAGTCGAGCTTTCCCGGGATGACGCGCTTCTCGGTTTCTCCCGCGAACTATATAGATTGGGCTAATCAGAACCACTCGTTTGAGCAGATGGCGATCTACGGTTTTTCCGGCTTCAACCTCACTGGCAAAGGAGAACCGGAATCCATCCTGGCGACCCGCGTTTCGTCGAATTTCTTTTCTGTGCTTAGAACGCAACCGATGGCGGGACGAGTCTTCACGAGCGAAGAAGACTCTTCGGGACACGGAAAGGTCGTGGTGATCAGCCACTCATTCTGGCAATCACATTTCGCAGCGAATCCGAACGTGATTGGTCAGACGATTTCATTAAATAGTGAGACTTACACCATTGTGGGCATCATGCCCGCAAAATTTGCCTTCCCCACCTCCTCTGATCCGAAATTTCAAACCCAGATGTGGACGCCGATTGCATGGACCGACAAAGACCGCGCCGTGCGTGGGAACCACAACTATCTTGTCATCGGCAGATTAAAGCTGGATGCAAATCTCGAACAAGCGAAAGCGGAGATGAACACCATTTCGTCACGGTTGGAGCAGCAATATCCAGCGGATAACAAGGGTTGGGGCGCAACTGTGATCCCAATGCGTGAACAGATGGTCGGCGACGTTCGCTCTGCCTTGATGATTTTGCTAGGAGCAGTCGGGTTTGTGTTGCTGATTGCATGCGCCAACGTAGCCAACCTCGTCTTAGTCAAGACTCTGGCACGGCAGAAGGAAATCGCCATCCGTACGGCGCTCGGCGCGAGTTCAGCCCGAGTGTTGCGGCAGATACTCGCGGAAACATTGATGCTTTCTTTGGTCGGAGGTGTGCTGGGCTTGGCGGTAGCCCACTTCGGCGTACGCCTGATTGTTGCCTTCCTAGCACAACGACTTCCATTTGCAGCAAACATTTCCCTCGATGTCTCGGTCCTCGGTTTTACTCTACTGGTTTCTTTGCTGACTGGAGTCATTGCTGGTGTAGCTCCCGCGTTCCGTGCCACTAAGACGAATCTGAACGACTCACTAAAAGCCGGCCTTGGCCGGACAGATGCGGACTCGGGCAGCAATCGCACCCGCAGTGTGCTGGTCGTTTCCGAAATGGCGTTGTCGCTGGTTCTACTGATTGGCGCTGGATTGATGATTCGCAGTCTCTCCCATCTACGCAATGTAGATTCGGGAATGGATACGCACAATATCGCGCTTACCGACATCCAGCTTTCGATGGTGAAGTACGCCAAGCCAGTCCAACAGTTCGCTTTCTACGACCAACTCTTGCAGCGTCTTCGCGCCTTGCCTGGTGTGGAAAGTGCAAGCGCTATCGACATCATGCCATTGTCAGACGGTGGTTCCATTCAGCCGATTGCGGTTGAGGGGCGGCCTATGGTCCCGATGGCGGAACAACCCGAGGTTGCGGTCCGTATTGTCGAAACTGATTTCATGCGAACCATGCGCATACCACTTTTGCAGGGCCGCATGTTTACGAATGCAGACACCGAGGACAGGCCACAAGCAATTCTTATCAGCGATGCCATGGCCAAACGCATTTGGCCTGGCGAGAATCCGATTGGCAAGCGTCTGACTATGACTTTTTTCCCGGAAAAAATTCGGGAAGTCGTGGGAGTAGTCGGAAACGTGAAACAGGATGGATTGGATATCGCCGAACCTGTTGCAACCTTATATCTTCCCATGGCGCAGGCTCCCCGAGCCTTCATGACTGTCGTGCTGCGCGCTGTTGCGGAGCCGGGAAATCTTGCTCCCGCCCTTGCAAATGCTGTGCACGAGATTGATCGAGAACAGCCGGTGAATGACGTTGTAACCATGGACATGATCCTGGCAGATTCGATCTCTCATCAACGTTTCAACATGCTGCTGCTTGGAGCCTTTGCTGGTCTCGCACTTTTGCTGGCAGCCATCGGACTCTACAGCGTCCTCGCGTATTCGGTACGCCGGCGCATTCGTGAGATTGGCGTGCGTATGGCGTTGGGCGCGCAGCGCATGGACGTAATCCGCATGATTCTCGGACAGGGAGTACGGCTGGCGTTGATGGGAGTTGTCATCGGCGTCGCTGCCGCGTTTGCTTTGACACGCTTGATGACGAGTCAATTGTTCGAGGTTTCAGCGACTGATCCGCTCACGTTTATTGGAGTCGCCGTGGTGCTCGTGCTGGTGGCGATTGCTGCGTGCTACATCCCGGCACGGCGGGCGTCGAAGGTCGATCCCATGGTGGCGTTGCGTTACGAGTAAGGAGAATTATGAACGGCCTGTCACAGGATCTTGGTTACGCGCTGAGGCAATTGCGGAGGAATATTGGGTCCTCGGCGATCGCTATTGGCACACTTGTACTGGGGATTGGAGCAAGTACGGCAATCTTCAGTGTTGTCTACGGTGTTCTTTTGCGATCACTGCCCTACTACAAACCCGATCAGATCGTGCAATTGTGGGAGGTAAATTCGAACGGCGGCCACTCGCGGTTCGCAGATCCAAATTTTGAAGACATGCGTTACCAAGCGCACGCGTTCCAAGGCATGGCCGAAATGTATTCAGTCGAAGCTGTAGTTTCGGTTGACAACGCGCCCGATCGAATCGATGTTGCACATGTTTCCAAAGACTTCTTTTCCGTAATGGGTGTACAACCGGTAGTTGGACGATTGTTTGCGGTTGAAGAGCAACATTTTGGGGCAGCGCCTGTAGCGCTCATCAGTTACTCGTACTGGAAACTGCATTTGCATGAAACGCACGACCTCGGCGCGGTGAAGGTCACAGTTTCAAACATCCCCGTCGCTGTTGTTGGTGTACTTCCACCTGGATTCTCTTTCCCAGACAACAGTCAGGTATGGCTCGCGCGGGAGACGGATGTCCGCCTGCCAAGCCGAAGCGCACACAACTGGCAGGTTGTTGCACGGTTGCGCGACGACGCCTCTCTCGATCGAGCCCGCGCCGAAGTTTCTGCCATAGCTCATAACCTCTTTCGTCAATACGGGTCAGAGGACATGACCTTAGTTGACGCAGCGGTCCTGCCGCTGCGAAATGCGTTGACTGCAAATATCAGACCGGCGTTGCTTGTCTTGCTCGGTGTGGTCGGCCTGCTGTTGCTGGTTGTCTGTGCAAACCTGATGAACCTGTCGCTGGCGCAAGCATCCGGGCGCGCAGGTGAATTGGCGATTCGTTCAGCGCTGGGAGTTTCCCGTTGGCGTCTAGTGCGGCAATTTCTTGCCGAATCATTCTTGGTTTCATTGCTCGGCAGCAGCGGTGGCGTGATTGCCGCATATTTCGGAATCCAAGGATTGCGGGCATTAGCTCCCGGCAACATTCCCCGGCTGAACGACATTTCGTTAAATCTTACTGTGCTCTCGTTTGCTCTCGGGCTTTCACTCGTAGTGGCAACCGTGTTGGGTGTACTGACTGCTTTACGAGCGACATCATCGAACCTGCAAGGCACATTAACGGCGGGACGCACTCAAGTTTCCAGTCTTCGCATCCAACATGGCGGCCGAATCATTGTGGCCGGTCAAATTGCAGTGACATTTACTCTGCTGGTCGGCGCCGGACTACTTGGGCGCAGCATGCTTTATGTACTTTCAGTGCATCCTGGATTTCAAACGCAGCATGTCCTCACCATAGATTTGGAGTTGCCTGATCTCGACGGGCCAAAGAGTGCACAACGTGTACAGTTCCTCGACCAAGTCATGTCGCGTTTGCAAACTATGCCAGGTGTTCAGGCAGTTGGCGGTACGAATTCGCTTCCCCTTGCAAATGGCCCTGATGATGGTGACTTCGCAATTCTGAATCCGCAGCAGCTTTCACCTGCGCAACAAGCCCTCGTTGAGCGCAGCGCGCAAGTGTCCTATGACAAAGCTGGGCCGGCATTTCTTAAAGAATTTACTGAATTTCTTACTGGAATTTTTCATGACCGGGAACGCACGGGAAATGCGGACTTCGTCATTGCCAGCCAAGGTTACTTTCAGACCCTGGGGATCCCACTACAGAGCGGGCGCCTGTTCAACGACGCAGATGGGCCCAACGCGCCTCATGTTGCGGTAATCAGCGAGTCAACAGCGCGGCAAAAATGGCCGAACCAGAATCCGATCGGCCAGACCATTGAATTCGGCAACATGGATGGTGACTTGCGTCCACTGACAATTGTGGGCATCGTCGGCGAAGTGCGCGCGCACAGTCTGGAGTGGGCGCCGCGTCCAACCATCTATGTCAATTATCGTCAGCGGCCACGGGCGAGGCAATTCAGCATCGTCGTGCAAACGACCTCTGATCCAGCGGCTATTTTCCCAGCGGCGCGCAGAATCATAGCTCAGGTCGATCCGACGGTTCCTCCGAAATTCAACACCTTGGATGGAATACTTTCCGAATCATTGAATAGCCGGCGCTTCAATTTGCTGTTGGTGGGCGTTTTTGCAGCCACGGCCTTGTTCCTGGCTTTGGGCGGAGTGTTCGGCGTACTTGCCTATTCAGTAACACAGCGGACGCCGGAAATAGGTGTCCGCATTGCACTGGGAGCGAGCACAACCGATGTTTTGAAAATGATTTTGCAGCAAGGGGTACTCACTGCGGCGGCTGGTATGGCGCTTGGCCTCCTCGGCTGCTTTCTGCTTACGCGGTTTTTGCGTTCGCTCTTGTTTGAAGTCGGCCCCGGCGATTCATTAACTCTCTCCGGTGTAGCCCTGCTGTTAATCGTCGGGACTGGAATCGCTTCGTACATACCCGCGCGGAGGGCGACCAAGGTCGATCCCATGGTGGCGTTGAGATATGAGTGAGGAATTGATGAAGAGATTTCTTCTGGATTTGCGACATGCAGTTCGAGTGCTAGGGAAAAGTCCTGGCTTTGCCATTGTGGCCCTGCTCACGCTTGCACTAGGGACGGGCGCAAACACCGCAATTTTCCAATTGTTGAACTCAGTGCGCATGCGGATGCTTCCGGTGAAAAATCCGCAGGAGTTGGTAGAAATCAGCCTTGCCGACCGCAAGGGCCTCCGTGGGAGCCAGCAGAGTTGGAAACTGGGCCTGACCAATCCACTGTGGGAGGAAGTCCGCAACCATCAGGAAGCATTTGCGGGGATGTTTGCCTGGGCGGCGGATGATTTCAATCTTACACCAAGTGGCGAAGTCCGCCACGCGCAAGGATTGTGGGTAAGCGGAGATTTTTTCCGTGTACTGGGAGTGCAGCCTGTTCTTGGCCGCTTGTTCACAACCGCGGATGACACTCGCGGCTGCGGTCTGCCCGGTGCTGTGATCAGTTATCCCTTCTGGCAGCGCGAATTTGGTGGAGATGCGTCTGATACCGCGATTCGCGATGGCCTGTTGCAGGAGCGCCTCTTGGCTACGCTTTCAAACTTTTTCGGTTTTCTCGCCGCCGTTCTGGCAAGCGTGGGGGTTTATGGCGTGATGTCATACATGGTCCTGCAACGAACCAATGAGATTGGCGTTCGGCTGGCGCTGGGTGCTGACCGCGGCGCAATCATGTCACTGATCATGCGCGAGGCGGGCATGCTGCTGGCTGTTGGTTTGATTGCAGGAACTTTGCTGTCCCTTGTGGTCACAAGAGCAGCGAGTTCTTTACTTTTTGGAGTTAAGCCAGGCAATCCGCTCATTCTTGTGGCGGTGATTGCTGGTTTATCGGTCATCGTTGTGGGGGCAGGCTTCCTGCCCACACGACGTGCAAGCAGGCTCGATCCGATGGTGGCGTTGCGGTACGAGTAAGAGAGGAATAACAATGAGAGCAATTTTTCAGAACTTCCGCTTTGCTTTCCGTTTGTTGCGCAAGAGTCCCGGCTTTATGTCGGTGGCGATCATCACACTTGCTCTCGGCATCGGCGCAAACACGGCCATCTTCAGTGTCGTCTACGCCACGTTGCTGGCTCCGATGCCTTATCCAGAGCCCGACCAGTTAGTGATGGTGTGGTCCAAGGTACAGACGTTTCGCAACGGCGTCGCTGCCGGAGACTATCTCGATTGGAAACGACAAAACACCACTTTCCAAGACTTAAATGCCTGGACGAACGGCAATTTCAATCTTGCGACCGCAGAGCGTCCTGAGCAGGTCAACGGTCAGCTTACGACTCCTGGATTCTACAAAACTATGGGAGTGCCATTTGCGCTCGGCCGTGACTTTGTTCCCGAAGAAGGGCAACCCGGCAAAGACCATGTTGTCGTCCTTATGAACCGCTTGTGGAAGCGGCTCGGCGCCAATCCCAACATTATTGGTACGCAACTGAAGTTAAACGGTGAGCCATACACGGTGGTCGGTGTCATGGCTCCCGGCGCAACCGATCGATTGCAGACCGAAATTGTTGCTCCGCTCGCGTTCAAGCCGGAACAGATTAACCATGATTTTCATTTCATCCTGGTCATGGGGCGATTGAAGCCGGCAGTCACAATCGCCCAAGCTCAGGCTGATATGAACCTTGTCGCTGACCGCATTGCGAAAGACTTTCCCCAATCCAACAAGGGCTGGGGAATTACCGTTGAACCTCTCAAGAATGATTTTTTTCCGAGGGAAACACAAACCACTTTGTGGTTGCTGCTGGGAGCAGTGGGCTTCGTACTACTAATCGCCTGCGCCAACGTTGCCAATCTCTTGCTGGCGAAAGGTACCACCCGTTTGAAAGAGGTCGCGATTCGCACGTCTCTCGGCGCGACACGCGGGCGCGTATTCAATCAATTTCTCGCGGAAAGCATGGTGCTGGCATTTCTCGGAGGTGTCGCCGGAGTCGGCCTGAGTGCGCTCATGCTGAAAGTGCTGATGATCGTCATGCCACCTTATACATTGCCATCGGAGGCTGACGTGACTCTCAGCGTCCCCGTGTTGCTGTTCACCTTGGCCTGCACGATGTTGGCGGGCATCCTGTTCGGATGCTTCCCGGCATGGCGCGCTTCCAGCGTTAGCCTGAATGAAACTTTAAAAGAAGGTGGACGCAGCGGGTCCAGCAGAAGTCACAACCGGTTACGTCAAGCTTTGGTGATTTCCGAATTTGGATTGGCGCTGACTTTGTTGGCTGGTGCGGGGCTTGCTATTCACAGCTTTTGGAACCTGGCACGTGTGGATCTGGGAATCCGCACGGACCACACCTTAACTTTCTTTTTGCCGTTCCAAAACTCGCGCTTTTCGGATTCAAAACAAATCGTAACGTTCTATCGTCAGTTGCTGGAAAAGACGCAGGCGCTTCCCGGTGTGACCCACGCGGAAGTCGCAACCGGTACTCCGATTCAAGGCACTGGGTTCGGGATGCCGTTTAATGTCGTCGGCACGGAACAGAAGGATGCCGGCGCTCGTCAGGGCGCTGCATTTCAGATGGTCACTCCTGATTTTTTCAAGACCTTTGATATTCAGATCGTGAAAGGCCGCAGCTTCACCGAACAGGACATTGAAGGCAGCCCGCGTGTGGCCATGGTGAACGAAAACTTTTCCCGCAAGTATTTAGCGGGAGATCCGATCGGAAAGCGTTTAGTCATTGAGCAACTCATCCCTGGGGTAACGAAGCTCGGACCGTCCCTGGAATGGGAGGTTGTCGGGGTTATCCACAACGTTCGCAGCGGCGGGCCCCGCGGAGACGATTACTCGGAAATCACAATCCCGTTTTATCAGAGTCCCTGGCCCAACGTCGGAATGGCTGTGCGGACCAGCGCCGACCCAGCGGCCATGACCAAGACGATTGCGGGGGTCCTGTCCTCGATGGACCCCAATATCGCAATGGCAAATATCAGGACGATGGACCAGATCGTAGATGAGTCCCTGCTTGGGGACCGCTTTGTGGTATTGCTGTTCGCCATCTTTGCCGGGACCGCATTATTGCTGGCTGCCATAGGAATCTACGGTGTCATGGCGTTTGCCGTGGCAGAACGTACGCGGGAGATCGGGCTACGTGTCGCGCTAGGTGCGGGTCACAGCCAGGTACTCAAGCTGATTTTGAAGGAAGGAATTGTGTTGGCTTTGATCGGACTTGGCCTTGGATTGGTGGGCGCGCTTTTCATTGGCCGCGCCATACGCAGCACTTTGTATGGAGTGGGTACGGTTGACTTCACGGCGTTTGCGGCTGTTTCCATCATTCTGCTGGCCTCAGCATTGCTGGCTTGTTATGTCCCGGCACAGCGCGCGACTAAGGTCGATCCGATGGTGGCGTTGCGGTACGAGTGAGGAATTATGGAGACTTTTTTACAAGACATTCGTTATGGATTACGCATTCTCTGGAAGTCACCTGGCTTCACATTGGTGGCTGTGCTCACGCTTGCGCTCGGTATTGGAGCCAACACTGCCATTTTTAGTCTGGTCAGTGGGATTCTGCTGGTTCCTTTGCCGTATTCCAATCCGGAGCAGCTGGTGAGTGTGACTGGCACCTATCCACGAGGCGCATTCGCCGCGATGCGTCAGCAGGTCCGCACCATGGATGTCGCGACATATGCCGAGGGGCATGAGTTCAACTTGACCGGCGTCGGCGAGCCAGTGCGTCTGACGGCGACAATGGTTTCAGCGGAAATGTTTTCTGTACTCGGCTCACGTGCACAGCTGGGCAGGACGTTTTATCCGGGAGAAGACATTGCTGGACAAGACAACTACGTCATCCTCAGCCAATCACTCTGGCAGGACCGCTTTGGTAGCGATCCATCCATTATCGGCCGTGCTATTCAACTTGACGGCCTGAGCCGTCAAGTTCTGGGGATCATGCCTGCGGAATTCCGTTTTCCCTCTGCGAAGACGCAAGTGTGGGTTCCTTTGCACATTGATTCGAGCAATGTAACGAGTTCATGGGCAAGTGACTATATGCCTGTGCTCGGGAGACTTCGTGCTGGCTCGACTGTCGAGCAAGCCAGGGCCGAGATCAAGCTGTTTCAGTCGCATGTGGGCGAACGATTCCCCTTCCGCATGCCTAAGGAATGGAACGCCGATATCAGTGTTGTCCCACTGCAAAACAATATGGTCGCCGATGTTCGCACGCGTCTGCTCATCCTGCTGTGGGCCGTGGTGCTGGTTCTTTTGATCGCGTGCGCCAATGTTGCGAATCTCATGCTTTCCCGTGCCGCTTCTCGGGAAAAAGAAATTGGGATTCGTTCCGCTTTGGGCGCAGGGCTGAAACGCATTGCAAGGCAGCTGCTTACTGAAAGTGTTGTGCTGGCATCGCTTGGCGGTTTGATGGGACTGGCATTCGCCAATGCGGGAATTTCGCTACTCAAGTTCGCCATGCCCGCAAACACGCCGCGTCTCTCGGATGTTCATCTGGACTGGCGCGTGCTGGCTTTTACTTTTGGGCTCAGCATAATGACTGGCCTTATCTTCGGCCTTGCCCCGGCTTTTCAGTCTTCGCGCACTGTACTCGCTGAGCCGTTAAAATCCGGCGGGCGTGGTGCAACTGTTTCCGTATCACAGCGGCTGCGTAGTTTTCTGGCAGTCGCGGAAGTGGGATTGGCGGCGCTTCTTATTATTGCTGCAGGTCTTCTAATTAGGAGCTTTTGGGCGCTTTCTCATGTGAATCCTGGTTTTCAGGCTGAATACCTGGTTACGGCGCGCATCACACCCAATGAATCGTTCTGTAACGATACAGAACGCTGCTTAACTTTTTACCGCAGTCTCCTCGATCAAGTGCAATCTGCGCCGGGCGTAACCGGCGCAGCATTGGTGAATACGCTTCCACTCGGTGGAAGAGTGGCGAAGCGTTCGGTCAGCATTGAAAACTTCGTCTCTCCAACTGGGGGTATGGTTTCTCCTCTGTTTTGGATGAATACCGTCTCTCCCGAATATTTCCGCGTGATGAACGTCCCCTTGCTGTCAGGACGTTCTTTTTCGACCGCAGAAATGTCTGGCAATCCTCCGCTGGCAATTGTGAATGCGGAAACCGCGCGGCGTTTCTGGCCGGGACAGGATGCGATCGGCAAACACATCCGGCTGCTGGGTGAGATGAATTGGCGGACGGTTGTAGGAATCACCGCGGACGTACGCGCCTTCAATCTGCAAAGAACAACTCCGGATTTTATGAGAGGCACGATCTATGTACCGCTCAGTTCAACCTCGACTTTAGAAGACAAACGCGTGCCCTCGGAGATGACCATCGCCGTCCGCACCAACTCAGATGAGTCACAAATAGGTGCCATGTTGCAACGAATTGTCGCCGGCTTAAACCATGATGTTCCAATCAGCGAAGTGAGAACCATGAACGCGGTGCTTTCCGAGGCTGTCTCTACACCTGCTTCCACCACCTCACTGTTTGTTAGTTTTGCGACGTTGGCGCTGGTGTTGGGAATGGTCGGCATCTATGGCGTACTCGCCTTTCTGGTGTCCAAACGTACGCGTGAAATCGGTATTCGTATTGCGCTCGGAGCACAGCGAGCTGATGTTCGGTGGTTGATTTTGAAAGAGGGAGCAAAGTTTGCGGCGGTCGGCATTGGGTTGGGATTGAGCGGAGCATTTGTGGTCACTCGCTGGTTATCAAGTGAACTGTACGGGGTAAGCGCATCTGACCCGATTACCTATGTGGGAGTCGCGCTGGCTATGGCTCTTATCTCAATGCTCGCCTGCTATATCCCCGCGCGGCGGGCCATGAGTATCGATCCATTGATCGCGCTACGCTACGAATAAATATTTTTATTCACTCGAGGAAAAATGATTCAACTAAGAAATGTCGAACGCAGTTATAAAACCGCCGCTGGACAGACTTGGGTCCTGCGCCGCATCAACCTGGACATCAAAGAGGGTGAGTTCATCACCATCATGGGTCCGTCGGGAGCCGGGAAGTCCTCGCTCCTCAACGTGCTGGCTCTGCTGGACGACCAGTGGGAGGGAGAATACTGGTTCCGCGAAGAGGGCGCTCACCAGATGAAGCGCAAACAACGCGGGGAACTCGCCAAGCGCAACATCGGCATGGTCTTCCAGAGCTATCACCTGCTCGATGACCTGACCGTGGCCGAGAACATCGACCTGCCGCTTTCTTATAAGGACATTCCGCGCAGTCAGCGCGCGGGAATGGTGGCCGATGCTTTAGACCGTTTTCAAATTGTCGGCAAGAAAGATTTGTACCCGAGCCAGCTTTCCGGCGGACAACAACAGTTAGTCGGGATTGCCCGCGCGGTGATCCACAAACCGTTTTTGTTATTGGCCGATGAACCTACCGGCAATCTTCACTCGTCACAAGCAAAGGAGATCATGGAACTGTTTCGCGATTTGAATCAGCAAGGAACGACGATCGTGCAAGTCACTCACTCTGAAACCAACGCCGCCTACGGGAACCGTATAATTCAGCTGCGCGATGGATGGGTGGTGAGCGACACAGCGAATCCCGCTTTGGCCAATACGGATGCGGCGGTGAATTCATGATGGTTCGCGGGCCTAAAGCTTCGATGAAAGTACAGTTGTTGGCTGGGTTTTTGGCGCTTACTCATGTGTTAGGGCTCGCACAATCTGATTCTCTTCCGTCGGCACCTTCTGCATCAGTCAAGTTAGAGATGCCAAAGTCTCACAATCCTTTGGCACCTTATATTGGCACCAACGTTCCGGCAAGTCCGATGGCGAATTCGCCACGGCTGAATCAACAGGTGCGCGATGGGAAGCTCTATCTCTCATTGCAGGACGCTATTTCTCTAGCCTTGGAAAATAATCTGGATATCGCCATCGCCCGCTACAACTTGCCGATTGCTGATACCGACGTCCTGCGTACCAAAGCCGGCGGCATTTTCCGCGGTGTGAACACGGGCGTGGTACAAGGCACTCCGGGCGGCGGAATCGGCGGTTTGGGATCGGGCGCTCCCGGTGGCGGCGCGGGCGGTACTACGGCTGGAGCAGGTGGTGCGGGTGCCGGTGCGTCGGGTCTTGTGCAATCCACCTTGGGTACAGGTACGTTGGTAAATTCTTATGACCCGCAACTGAACGTAAACTCAGGTGTCGAGCATCAGACAGAGCCCCTCGCAAATCTTCAGCTCACTGGCGTTCCTTCGTTGCAAACAAATATTGGACAGTTTAATGTGAATTTGTCGCAGGCTTTTGCGACAGGCAGTTCGATTTCATTCGAGTTCGATAACAACCGGCAGACGACCAACGGAATTTTTACCAATCTGTCCCCTGCGTTGAACTCTTTTTATCGAATCACATTCCGGCAGGAGTTGCTGGCTGGATTCGGCTTTGGACCGAACCTGCGCTATCTGCAAATCGCGAAAAACGACAAGAAAATTTCTGACATCGCCTTCCGCGACCAAGTAATCGCCACCATCACGCAGATAGAAAACATTTACTGGGACTTGGTCAACGCTTATGAACAGGCAAGAGTGAATGAGCAGTCACTGAACTTTGCCCAGAAGAGTTTTGAGAATTCCAAAAAGCAACTTCAGCTGGAGGCAATCCCGGCAATGGACGTTATGAAGGCCGAAGCTGAAGTCTCTAAGCGCGATCAGGATTTGACCGTCGCCCGAACCAACCTCCAACTGCAAGAGTCTTTGATCAAGAATGCGCTCACCCGCAGCCTTGACGATCCGGTGCTGGAGGAAATGCCGGTCGTGCCGACCGACACATTGCAGACGCTGGATATACAGACCACTCAGACCATTACGGATTTAATCAACCAGGCGCTGAGCTCGCGTCCCGAGTTGCTGGAATCGGATGCGGACCTGCAGAACCGGCAAATCACCCGTAAGGCAGCTAAAAATGCTTTGCTGCCTTCGCTCACATTGGTCGGATTTTATGGAGGCACTGGATTGGCTGGGGAACCGAACCCGCTATTTCAAGGCGCCAACCCGTCCCTCGCCCCCCCTGATTTTGGCGGAGCGCTGGAGACCGCATTCAACAACTCGTCTCCCGATTACTACATCGGCTTCAATCTGAACATCCCTTTCCGCAACCGGGTCGCGAAAGCCGATCAATATCGCTCCGAGCTGGAATATCGCCAATCAGAACTTCGGCGGGAACAACTGAAAAAGCAAATTCGCATCGAGGTCCGGAATGCGCAATATGCTTTGGAGCAATCACGCGCCCGGCTGGATGCAGCGCGCAAGGCACGTGATCTTGCGAATCGTACCTTTGAAATCACGCAAAAAGAGCAAACCCTGGGTGCAGGATCAAACCTGCAAACCATGACAGCTCAACGCGATCTGGCACTTGCGGAACTGGATTTGGTCACCGCCACAACGACCTACCAGAAGGCAAAAGTTGAGCTGGACCGCGCAACTGGCAGAACTTTGGAACATAATGGAATTAAGATCGCCGACGCGCTTGCGGGTACTGTTAGTACCCCGACTGCGCCGGCTCCCTAGGACGCATGCAAACTTCAGTCAAACCCGGAGACATTCAGGTTTCCACACCGGCTGTTAAAAATTTCGACCGGCCCGCGCGTGTGCTGGCGGCGGATGATCAGCAGCCTATTCTGGACGCCATTGAGTTTTTGCTGCGTCCGCATGGATATGTGGTGGATACAGCACGCTCGCCCTCGCTGGTACGGGAAGCATTACTGACTAACACCTACGATACACTGCTGATCGACCTCAACTACACCCGCGACACGACATCGGGCGGCGAGGGTCTCGATTTGCTTTCAGAGATCGTCGCCCTCGACAGCAGTATTCCTGTTGTCGTCATGACGGCCTGGGGCAACGTGGCTTTGGCCGTCGAAGCAATGCGGCGCGGGGCGCGAGACTTCATCCAGAAGCCCTGGGACAACGATCATCTGCTCAGCATCTTGCGGACGCAGGTAGAGCTGCGCCGGGCACTGCAACAGGCTGAACGGCTTGAAGCAGAAAATCGCTTGCTACGTGCCGAAGGTCGACCGGAGTTCATCGCCAATGCTCCCTCGATGCAGCCGGTGCTTGAAGCGGTCACTCGTATCGGGCCATCGGATGCGAACGTTCTTATTACTGGAGAGCATGGCACGGGCAAGGAAGTTGTCGCACAGACACTTCACGCACTTTCCCATCGTGCGCAGCGGCCGATTGTGGCCGTGAACACGGGTGGCCTCTCGGAAGGGGTTTTTGAAAGTGAACTCTTCGGCCATGTAAAGGGCGCTTTCACGGATGCGCGTACTGATCGGATCGGGCGCTTCGAGCTGGCCGATGGCGGCAC
>Ga0068858_100001179_pt1 | contig 27095 bp, 29 predicted proteins | sample KBSSwiS12_FD_66589 | JGI IMG/M metagenome (GOLD analysis project Ga0068858, IMG submission 66589) | Switchgrass rhizosphere microbial communities from Kellogg Biological Station, Michigan, USA - KBS Switchgrass S1-2 | ecosystem: Host-associated > Plants > Roots > Rhizosphere > Soil ... | reverse complement strand
CGGCCATTGACTCCCCCACCCAACCCCCGGCATGGCATTCTCAACTGACGGGCGGCCCCGCGCGCCGCTCGCGCTCACGAGGATGCTCATGCCTGAAACCCTCCGCCCACTCGCCGGCTTGCGCGTGCTTGATCTCACCGCGATGCCCCCGGGCGCTTTCTGCACCCTGCAGCTTGCCGATCTGGGGGCCGAAGTCGTCCGCATCGAGCCGCCGGCGCAGGCTGGCCGCAAGAGCCTCGTGGTCGGCATGCCCTCGCTCAGCCGCGGCAAGCGGTCGATCACCCTCGATCAGCGCAACCCGGCCTCCACCGAGGTGTTGCAGCGGCTCGCCAAGGCCAGCGACGTGCTGGTCGAGAACGCGCGGCCCGGCGCGATGTCGGCCCGCGGCTTCGGCTATCCGGAAGCCGCCGAAATCGCACCGCGGCTGATCTGGTGCTCGATCACCGGCTTCGGCCAGGATGGGCCCGCCGCCGAATGGTCGGGACACGATCTGTCCTATGCCGGCCACTCCGGCTTGCTCGGCGCGCTCTCGCCCGAGCTGCCGTGGCATCCCGGCGCCATGCTGTCAGTCCCGCTCGGCGCGATGACCGCCACCAGCGCGATCCTCGCCGCGCTCCTCCAGCGCGCCACCACCGGCAAGGGCTGCCACGTCGATACCAGCCTCTCGGAAAGTTCCCTCTGGCTGCTGACCGGCGCCCCCGGAGCGCTCGCTGAAGGCTATTCCGGCATCGCCCCCACTCACGACCGCCGGCTCTACGCCTGCGCGGATGGCCGCTACGTCAGCGTCGCCGCCGCCGAACCGCGCACCTGGGAAGCCCTCTGCACCGGCGTGGACGCGACCGACCTCGCCGACCAGCTGCGGGCGACCGGCGAGGATTCCGCCAGGGTCGCGGCCCGGCTTGAAGCCATCTTCAGAACCCGCCCGGCCGCCGAATGGGTCGCCCGGCTGGCTCCGGCCGGCGCCGCGGTCAATGCCGTCAACGTCGGCACCGACATCGCCCGCGACCCGCAACACGCCGCCCGCGGCGCGATCGTCACTGTCTCCGGCATCGACATGCCCGCCAGCCCGATACGGCTCAGCGATGTCGCCGGCGCCCGCAGCGGCACGGCCACCGATGAACCCGCAACCGTCGGCGAACACACCGACCAGGTCCTCGAGGCAGCCGGCTTTTCGCCCGCCGAAATTGCGGACCTGCGCACCAACGCGATCATCTAGGCCAGCGCCGCCACCCGATCATCCCCATGTTCACGAAGTGCACAGGGGGGGTCGGAGACGGCGCCCCGAAGGTGTGCCAGCGGGACCGCCGTCGCAGGCGGTGGTGGAGGGTAATTCCCCCCGCCAATCACCGCATCTTCGCGATCACCGCCTCGCCAAACCGGTGCATCTCCTCGATCGCCCCGTCGACCGAGGTCTCGCGCAAGTGCACCCCCGTCCAGGTCACCCCCAGTTGCGCAAGCTCCGTCAGCCGATCGACCCGCTGCTCGGCCGAGAGATCGTTACGCAGGTCGCACGCGTCGGAGAAGACGTCGATGGCAATGTCGGAGAGCGCGCGGCCATGCTCGGCCAGCCGCCCCTCGAGATCCTTCAGCGCCTCCTTGAGATCGGCGATAGTGCCGATTGTCTTGGTCCGCGACGATTGCGCCAGCTGCTCCGGCCCGAACAGCACCGACCAGCCCTGGCCCCACCGCGCAATGCGGTTCATCACCGCGTTGCTGTTGCCGCCCAGCCAGAACGGGGGATGCGGCTGCTGCACCACGGTGGGCGACATGCAGGCACCGATGGCCTTGAAGTGCCGCCCTTCGAACGAGAACGCCTCCTGCGACCAGATGCCCTTGATTGCCTCGATCGCCTCGTCGAAGAGCGCGCCCCGTTCCTCGAAATTGACGCCGAGGGCGGAAAACTCCGAGCGCAGGTAGCCGGCGCCCATGACAAACGTGGTTCGGCCGCCCGAGAGGACGTCCACCGTCATCATGGAGCGGGCCTGCAGCAGGGGATTGCGATAGGGGACGACCACCAGGCGGGTCATCAGCCGGATCGTCTTCGTCACGCCCGCGAAGAAGGTCAGCGCTGCGAAGGGATCGAACGACTCGTGCCCGCCGTTCTCCAGCCATTTGCGCGAGGGCGCCGGATGATCAGTCACCGAGAGGCCGTCAAACCCAGCCGCTTCCGCCCCTTGGGCGAACCGCACGAGGTTCTCGGACCGCAGCCAGGCACCAGCGTCGGCGTGGCTGTCGACGGGACATTCGATGTTGAATTTCACGGCCCGGTATCCTCCTCAAGGTAGTCGAAGCCCGGGCGTTTTCGCTCCGGTATGCCAAAACTGTGTGGCAGGAGGGCGCTCAAGGCAAATGCAATGATGCGGCAGCAGCTGTTGCGGCCGCTGAAATCTCCAACTTGCGCGCCAGCCAGCAAGTGCGGCGTCAGCTCACCCACGCCACCTGCATGGGGACACGCGACCTAGACATGCTGCGCCACATCCGCGAAGAGACGAGCCAACTTTGTGAAGAGGTGCCGCGTGAAGGTGGGCTTTATTGGCCTTGGTTCGATCGGCGGACCGATGGCTCGGCGTCTGGCCCAGTCAGGCTTCGACGTCACGGGTTGCGATGCAGTCCCCGCCGCGCTCGAAGCTTTCGACGAACCGGGCACCGGGCGGCAATCGGATCCCGTGGCGCTGGCACGGGCAGCCGACGTCGTGGCAGTCTGCGTGCGGATGGACAGCCAGCTGGAAGCTCTGGTCAGCGATGGCGGCTTGTTCGAGGCGCTGGGCCCGGGCGGCCTCTTCCTGATATTTTCCACGGTAGCCCCGAACCTGGTCCGGAAGATCGCAACCCTCGGGCGGGACTATGGTGTCGAGGTGATTGACGCAGGTGTCTCGGGCGGGCCGCCTGCCGCTCTGCGCGGCGAACTGGCGATCTACGTCGGAGGCGAGCCGGAAAGCGTGCAACGGGCGCACCCCGTGCTCGATGCGCTTGGCAAGCTCGTGCTACACCTCGGTCCGGCCGGGCGGGGCATGGAAGGCAAGTTGCTCAACAATCTGGTCAGTATCGCCAACTACGCCATGTCGGCCGCGATCCTCGACCTGGGAGAAAAGCTGCATTTCGACCGCGAGCAGCTCCGTCAGGCGCTGATGGCCGGATCTGCCGACGGTTTTGCCATGAAGGTAATCCCGAGCTTGCTTGAGCCGGGGAACGCGGGCGGTCTGCGCCAGCTCCTGGGCAAAGATCTCGAACACGCGCGCGAACTGGCCGCCCCCGACGACGCGTCGCTGTCACCACTCGTCGCTGCAGCCGAAGTGATGCTGCGGCGCCTTGAGCAGGCGGCGCTTCAGGCCTGACACCCTACCACTTGCCGCGCTTGTAGACGCTGAGGCGCGCAATTCGTCCTGCCTCATCCAGATGGAAGAAATTGGCAGTACGCCGCTCCGTGCCATCCGGCAGGCGTGTCTCGATCTCGGTCGCGACACTGTTCCGACCCGATACGAGCTCCACGCAGGTCGGGTTCGGAGCTCCGGAAGAGAAAATCCGCGAGTAGAGCTCGCGCAACGACTTTTCTCCCGCGAATTGCTCTCCGTCAGGCAATATCATCGCCCCATTGCCCGCGAACAGCCCGACGACCGCTTCGAGGTCCCGAGCACGCATCGCCGCGAAGTATTTGTGCGCAACCTCTTCCGGCACCATGGCTCGATTCCAAATTCGTCGTTGTGGTCTGGGCGATGGCGGTCGAGCTGGACAGCAACGCACCCGGCCCTGACTTGAGCATAGTCCATCACCGGGCAGGGTCAACGTAGTCGCCGGGCCTGATCTCCTGGCTTGGGGGGATCCGGTTCATCGGCCCAAAACCATTTTCCTACATCCCCGTCCTCTGCCTATCCTCGTGGCACGCGGGCCTGCGCCCGCGGCTGTTTGAACCGTCAGCAGAAAAATCCGGCCGTGACAGTGTCACCCATGCACTGGTCAGACCAAGAGGTTGATTTCAAAGGATAAGCAGCGAAAAAACCAGGGTGACACCCTGTCACCCTGTGTCACCCATGCACTAACGTTCGGCAGGAGGGCCGCCGATCATCCCGCTCAGGCCATGTCGTCCTGCGGGCTCGGCCCGAACGCGGTCCACACGATCAGCACCGCGACCGTCGCTCCGGCGACCACCGCCAGCGCGAACCCGTAGTCACCGCCCCGCGCCGCCGCGAGGTCAGCCTGGAACACCACGTTGCGCGAGGAGAGCAGGTTGCCGAGCTGGTAGACCACCCCCGGGAAGGTCGCGCGGATGGCGAACGGGGAAAGCTCGTTGAGGTAGGCCGGAACCATCGACCAGGCCCCCTGCACCGCGAACTGCATCAGCACCGCGCCCACCGCGAGCTGCACCAGCCCGTCGCCATAGGCCCACATCGGAATGACCGGCGCGGCAAGTGCAGCCGCCGCGATGATCGTGCGCTGCCGCCCGAGCTTGTGCGAGATCGCCCCGAAGGTCAGCGCGCCGACGATCGCGCCCACGTTCATCAGTAGCGTCAGCGTTCCGGTCCATCGCGTCGAGAGGCCGTGCTGCTCCTGCAGGAAGGTCGGGTACATATCCTGCGTGCCGTGGCTGAGCGTGGTGAACGCGGTCATCAGCACGACGAGGTAGAGCCCGCGCTTCCAGTGGTTCGCCAGCGCGCGCCACGCCGAAGGCTGCTCCTCGTGCCACCGGGCAAGGAACACCGGGCTTTCCTCCACGCCCATGCGGATGAACGCCACCAGCAGCGCCGGTACGAGGCCGAGCACGAACATCCAGCGCCAGCCGATCGCGTCGAACAACAGGAAGTAGGCGAGGCTCGCGATCAGGTAGCCGGCCGGGTACCCCGCCTGGAGCAGCCCGGAGACCCGCCCGCGCAGGTGCGCCGGCACCGTTTCCATCACCAGGCTCGCGCCCAGCCCCCACTCGCCGCCCATGGCCAGGCCGAACAGCGCGCGGATCAGCAGCAGCTGGGCGAGGCTCGCGGCCGCGCCCGAGAGCGCCGAAAGCACCGAGAAGGCGAGGATCACCCCCATCAGCACCGGCCGACGGCCGAACCGGTCGGCCAGCCGCCCGCAGACCAGCGCGCCGAGCGGCCGCGCGGCGAGTGTCAGGAACAGCGCCTCGGAGACGTCCTTCACCCCGACCCCGAACTCGGCGGCGATGGCTTTCAGCATAAACACCATCAGGAAGAAATCGAAGGCATCGAGGGTCCAGCCGAGGAACCCGGCCCACACCGCGCGGTGCTGCGCCCCGGTCATGCGCCCCGCTGTCCCGGCGCGTCCCGGCACCGCCACACCTGACTGGTCGATCATGCCGCTTGCCCCTGCCCAGCCGGATCCGCCGGCTCTTCGGGGCGGAGTTATGCAGGAATCGGCAGTCCGCGAAAGTCCCAATCGCCCCTTGCCGCCCGTCCTCGCCACCCTCGCATACGCAAAAGGGCCCGGCGGAATGGAGTCCGCCGGGCCCTCGGTGCCCCGGGAGGAGCAAGCTGGTCAGCTTAGCGCAGCAGCGACAGCACGTTCTGCTGGCTCTGGTTGGCCTGGGCGATCATCGCGGTCGAAGCCTGCGAAAGAATCTGGGCCTTGGCCATCTGCGTGGTTTCCGAGGAATAGTCCGCATCCTCGATCCGCGAACGGGCGTCCGAGAGGTTGGCGACGTTGCTGGTCAGGTTGTTTACCGCCGATTCAAGACGGTTCTGGCCGGCACCGAGGCCCGCACGGGCGCTGGAGATGGTCGAAAGTTCCGTGTCCAGGGTGCCGAGCGTCGTGCTGGCGGCAGTTGCCGTCGAGACGTCGTAGGAGCCGGCGGCACCGCCGCTGGCGGCAAGGGTCGTCAGGTCCGACATGGCAAGGTCGACGGTGTCGCCGGTGTTGGCACCGGCCTGGATCGTCACGGTCGCGGTCGTGCCGTCGAACAACGCAACGCCGTTGAACTTGGTGTTGGTGACGACCTGGTCGATCTGCGAGGTCAGCTGGTCGACTTCGCCCTGCATCGCGGTGCGGTCGCTCGTCTGGTAGGTGCCCGAGGACGCCTGGACCGACAGCTCGCGAACGCGCTGCAGCATGTTGGTGACTTCCGACAGCGCGCCTTCGGCCGTCTGGGCCAGCGAGATGCCATCGTTGGCGTTGCGGATGCCCTGGCTCATGCCCTTGATCTGCGAGGTCATCGAGGTGGCGATCGCGAGGCCGGCCGCGTCGTCCTTGGCGCTGTTGATGCGCTTGCCGGTCGACAGGCGCTCCATCGCGGTGCCGAGCATCTTGCCGGCGGAGTTCGAAGCGTTGGCGGCGCGGATGGCGCTGATGTTGGTGTTGATTACCGACATGGTGGTACTCCCGTGTGCAGTGACTATTCCGGGCGCCGTCCGGACCATCCGACGCGGCTGCCACCCCAAAGACCGGCAACCGGCCGGCAAAGTTAAGCCGCCCCGGCAACGAAACCGGCAAGGACCTGCCGCCATCCCCGCGCAAACCCCTAGGTGTTTGATCTAGGACTTAAATTACCGAAGCTTTCGTCGTTCACGCGCCAAAACGTGCCCAACAGGATGGTTAACACTGCTGGGGCACAGCTACATGACAGCTCTCGAATTTTCCGCGACTACTGCCGCCGCCCACGCACCACTCGTGCAGCGCGCCGCCGGCATCTTCGCCGCGCTGGGCTTCGCCGAGCCGGTCCGCGTCGCCGATGCGAACGAGGGCCTGGTCGGCTCCGGCGCCCGCGTGGCGGTCGTTCTGGATCGCGGCCCGCGGCCTGCGATCGCACGCCGGGGCGCCGGCTGGCTGATTAGCCACACCGGGGCCGAAGGCGAGGCCGCCCTCGCGGCGCTGATCGCGGCGGGCACCCCCGCGGGCCTGCCGATCGCCGCCGACCCGGAGAGCCTCTCGGTTCTCGCACTCGCCGAACGCCTCGCCGCCAGCGACATCCCGGTGCTGATCAACGGCCCGACCGGGACCGGCAAGGAAGTGCTCAGCCGCTACATCCACGGCCGCAGCCCGCGCCGCGACGGCCCGTTCATCGCCGTGAACTGCGCCGCAATGCCCGAGACCATGCTCGAGGCGATGCTGTTCGGCCACCAGAAGGGCGCCTTCACCGGTGCCGCCGCGGCCTCGGAAGGCTTCTTCCGCGCGGCTGACGGCGGCACCCTGCTGCTCGACGAGATCGCCGAGATGCCGCTGTCGCTCCAGGCCAAGCTGCTGCGGGCCCTCCAGGAAGGCGAGGTCGTCCCCGTCGGCGCGAGCCATCCGGTCAAGGTCGACGTGCGGATCATCGCCTGCGCCAACCGCGACCTGCCGCTCGAAGTCCAGGAAGGCCGCTTCCGCGCCGACCTGTTCTATCGGCTGAACGTGTTCCCGCTCGCCCTGCGCCCGCTGCGCGAGCGCCCGGAGGACATCGCCCCTCTGGCTTTCGCCCTGCTGCTGCGCCACGCGCCCGCTGGCTCGCCGATCCCGTGGCTGTCCAGCGCCGCGCTCGACCTGCTGGCCCAGCACGGCTGGCCCGGCAACGTGCGCGAACTGGAGAACGTCGTCCGCCGCGCGATCCTGCTGGCCAACGGCGAGCCCGAGATCGAGCCGCGCCACCTCCACTTCGATCGCCCCGCTCGCCTCGTCGGCGCGGCGGCGGAGATCGATCCGTCTGTCTCCCCCGGCGCTGCGCTTGCCGGCCCCGGCTATTCCCCCTGCCCCGCCCCCACCGCGGAAGCCGGCGAGCGCACGCTCTCCAACATCGTCCAGATCCATGAAGCCCGCGCCATCATGGCCGCGCTCTCCGAGACCGGCGGCAACCGCCTCGCCGCGGCCCGCAAGCTCGGGATCTCCGAACGCACCCTGCGTTATCGCCTCGCCGCCTTCCGCGAGGCCGGCATCGCCGTGGCCGCGGCTGGCGGCCGGCGATGAGCGGCGTATCCAGCATCGGCGGTGCGGGCGGGATCCAGCAGATCCTCGCCATGCGCCAGCAGATTATCGACCGGTCGAACCTGCTCCAGCAGGTCCGCGGCGCCAGCCCGGCGACTGAAGCCGGCGCCACCGGCGCTGCCGGCGCTGCCGGCGGCCCGGCCGAAGGCTTCTCTGGCGCGCTCCGCCAGGCGCTCGACGGGGTCAATGCTAGCCAGCAGAAGGCCGAGGATCTCTCGACCGGCTACGAAAAGGGCGAAGTCACCGACATCGCCAAGGTCATGCTGGCCCGGCAGGAAGCCGGAGTCGCGTTCGAGGCCACGTTGCAGGTGAGAAACCGCCTGCTCTCGGCCTATCAGGACATCATGCGGATGGGAGTGTGATAGGTGCCAGACCTGATCCCCGCTGACGGCGCGCCGCTCCCGGCCACCGCACCCTCGCTGTTCACCCCGCTCACCGATCCGGCGGGAGGACCGGTGCTCACCCGGCTCGGCGCGTTCACCCGGCAGCCCGCGGTGCGCAAGTCACTGCCGTGGTTCGCCGGCATGGCCGGCATCGGCATGGCCGCACTCGCCTGGGCCACGCTCGCCCCTCAGGCCCAGCGCACGCTCTATTCCGAACTCGACGACAGCGAGCGCGCGAAAGTCACCGCCAGCCTCGACAAGTCCGGCATCGCCTACCACATCGACAACCAGACCGGCGCGCTCACCGTGGGCGAGGACGATCTCTACAAGGCCCGCATGCTCGTTGCCTCCGACGGCGCGTTGGCCTCGCCCGACGACGGCGCCAGCAGCATCGACAAGCTTCCCCTCGGCGCCAGCCGCGCGGTCGAGACCGATCGGCTGCGTTCCGCACGCGAGCACGACCTCACCCTCTCGATCATGGAGATCGATGGGGTCGAGGCCGTCCGCGTCCACCTCGCCGAAGCCGAGAAGTCGGTCTTCGTGCGCGACAACGTGCCGCCCACGGCCTCGGTCATGGTCCGCCTCGCACGGGGCCGCCAGTTGTCCGACAGCCAGACTGCGGCCATCGTCAACCTTGTCGCCGGCTCGGTGCCTGGGCTCAGCCCCGACTCGGTTCGCGTGATCGATCAGCACGGTCGGCTCCTGACCGATCGCGGCAGCGGCAATTCCGAACGGCTCGAACTGCAGGGCCAGCTCGAGGACAAGCTGCGCGCCCAGCTCGACCAGTTGCTCACGCCGATGCTCGGCTCGGGCAACTTCTCGAGCGAGGTCCAGGTCGAACTCGACATGGACCAGGTGACCAGTGCGCGCGAAAGCTATGACAAGCAGGGCGCGCTGAGAACCGAGACCCAGGCCCAGTCGCAGACGGCCGGCAGCCAGACCGGAGGAGTCGGCGTACCCGGCGTCACCTCGAACACGCCTCCGCCCGCTCCGGTCGCATCGGCCGGTCCCCCGCAGGGCACCGCCAATGCGGGCCCGGCGCCCGCGGCGACCACCAACAACGGCGAATCGAGCGCCACCCGCACTTACGAACTCGGGCGCGAGGTCGCCGTCTCCAACGGTACCCCGGGCAAGATCAAGCGCCTGACGGTCGCCGTTGCGCTCAGCGCCGATGCCCTGAAGAAGACCAAGCAGAAGGACGTCGAACAGCTGAAGCAGCTGATCGGCGCGGCGGTCGGCATCGATCCGGCCCGCGGCGACCAGGTTGCCGTGGTCCTGCGCGCATTCGAGGCGGCGCCGGTCGATAGCTTGCCGCTGTGGGAACAGCCGTGGTTCATGAGCTACGTGCGCTACGGCGTCGCCCTGCTCGGCGTGCTGCTGGTCCTGCTGCTGGGCGTGCGCCCCCTGATCAAGGCGCTGCGGCGCGATCCCGCTGCAGCTGACGCCGCCGATGACGACGCTACCGTTGGGTCAGACGGAAGCGATGGCAGCGAACCCCGCCGCACCTCGGGCCGCACGCCTTCGCTCAAGGCGCCGATCGACCCGGCACTGCTTGGCGAACAGCTTGGTCTTGCCCAGCGGATCGCCGCCGAGCGGCCCGATGATGCCGTCCTCGCGCTGCGCGAGATGCTCAACCATGCCCCGCAGGAGTCCGCCGCGTGAACGCCCCAGCAGGTGCCCTCCTCGATCCCGCCGGCCTGAGCGAGGCCGATCGCGCCGCCATAATGGTCATGCTCCTCGAGGAAGACCAGGCCGCGCAGATCCTGTCGCGGCTCGAGCCGGCGGAGCTGCGCATGCTCGGCGAGAAGATGTGTGCGCTGGGCGAGATCGGTCCTGAAGTGATCGCCCACGCCATCGCCGGATTCGTCGAGAAAACCGAGCGGCTCGGCCTCAAGGCACACGACCGGCTCGGGCAGGTCCGCTCGCTGATGACCCGCGCGGTCGGCGACGTGAAGGCCGGCAACCTGATGCAGCGCATCCTGCCGCCCGACCACAAGCCGCCGAGCCCGCTCGAACTGGCCAAGTGGCTCAATCCCGAGGTGCTGATCCCGCTCATCCGCGAGGAACACCCGCAAGCGATCGCCGTCCTGCTGGTCCAGCTCGATCCGGAAGTCGCCGCCGAAGTGCTGCATGGCCTTCCCCCCGAGATCCAGCCGCAGGTGGTCCACCGCATCGCGACGCTCGGCCCGGTCGCGCCCGAGGCGCTCGCCATGCTTGAGGACCTGCTCGGCCAGCGCATCCGCGATTGCCATGGCGCGGCCCCGCTCGCCATGGGCGGCCCGCGCGAGGCCGCCGAGATCATCAACGGCGCCGGCAAGGTGGTCGAGAAGCGGGTCATCCCCGAGATCACCAAGCTCGACAAGGCGCTCGCCAAGGAAATCGAGGCCGAGATGTTCAAGTTCGAGCATCTCTTCGCGCTCGATGCCCAGGCGATGGGCGCGCTGCTGCGCGAGGTGGAGAGCGACACGCTCATCGATGCGCTCAAGGGCATCGAGGAAGAGCAGCGCAGCGTGTTCTTCAAGGCGATGTCGAGCCGCGCTGCCGATGGCATCAAGGACGAGATCGCCGGCCGCGGCCGCCTGAAGATGGCGGACGTGATCGCCGCGCAGAAGGCGATCGTCGCGGTCGCCCGCCGCCTCGCCGCCGAGGGCACGATCGTGTTCGGCTCGGGCGACGACGATTATGTCTAGTCTGCTCGCGCTCACCGGCGCCCTCTCGCGCAACGATTCCGGCCCCGCCTTCCGCAGCGATGCGCGCTTCGCCGTCCCGGCCGTCGCCGCGAATGCCGCGCCGCCGGAGCCCACTCCCACGGTGATCGAGGACCCGGTCGCTCTTGCCTGGGCCGAAGGCTATGCCCGCGGCCTCAATGATGCCCGGCTCGAAGCCGCCGAGGCGCAAGCTCTCGCTGCCGAGGCCCACGCCGCGCTCACCCTTTCGCTCACCCGGCTCGATGCCGAGCTCGCCGAAAGCCTGCGCCAGCGCCTGCAGGACACCGTCATGGCCCTGTGCGAACAGACGCTCGTCCCCTACGCGCTCGACGCCGAGGCGCTCGCCGCGCGCGTCGAGCGGGCCGTGGCGATGTTCGCCCGGGCCGAAGACGAGCGCGTGATCCGCCTCCACCCGGAGGATCTCGTCCTGGTGTCCGAGCGGCTGTCCGCAGAATGGACCGTGGTGCCCGACCCAACGCTCACGCGCGGGTCGCTCCGGGTCGAAAGCCAATCTGGCGGGGTCGAAGACGGGCCCGCGCAATGGCGCCGCGCGCTCGCCGAAGCCTTCCACGCATGCTGACCGCCGCCGAGTCCCTGCTCGACGAGCTGTCGCTCGCCCAACCTGATTTCACCCCCCACCGCTTCGGCCTGGTCGCCGCCTGCGACGGCGGGCTGATCGAGGTCTCGGGCCTCTCCGTCCCGGTAGGCGCATTGTGCCGCGTCGCCCATGGGCCGCGTACCGAGTTTGGCGGCGAACCGCTCGCCGAAGTCATCGGCTTCCGCAACGGCCGCACCCTGATGATGTTGCTCGGTGATACCGTCATGCTCCGCCCCGGCTCGCGCGTGAGGCCGGAGGGCAGGCCCGGCATGCTCCCGGTTGGCGATGCTTTCCTCGGCCGCGCGGTCGATGGCGAGGGCCATCCGATCGACGGCCTGGGCCCGCTGCACTGGCGCGACGAATGGCCCGCCGGCGGCATCCGCACCGGCGCGCTTGACCGCTCACCCGTGCGCGAACCGTTCGATACCGGCGTGCGCGCGCTCAACGCCCTCACCACTTTCGGCGTCGGCCAGCGGATCGGCGTGATGGCCGGGTCCGGGGTCGGCAAGTCGGTCCTGCTCGACATGATCGCGCGAGGGGCCGAGGCCGAGATCGTCATCGTCGGCCTCATCGGCGAACGCGCCCGCGAGGTCTCCGATTTCGTCGAGCGCCACATGGCCGGCGAGAAGTGCGCGCGCACCGCCGTCATCGCCGTTCCGGCCGACCATGCGCCCAACCTGCGGATCCGCGGCGCGCTGCTCGCCACCAGCCTCGCCGAGCACTTCCGCGCCCATGGCCGCAAGGTCCTGCTGATCATGGACAGCCTGACCCGTGTCGCCCACGCCGCGCGAGAGATCGCGCTGCTCCTGGGCGAACCGGGCGCCGCCCGCGGCTACCCGCCGTCTGCGCTCGCCACGATCACCAAGCTGGTCGAGCGCGCCGGCAACTCCGCGGCGAGCGGCGGCTCTGTCACCGGGCTCTATACTGTGCTGGCCGATGGGGATTCGCAAGACGACCCGGTTGTCGATACCGCCCGCTCGATCCTCGACGGCCACGTCGTCCTCTCGCGCGAGCTCGCCCAGCGCGGCCAGTACCCCGCGATTGACGTCGGCGCCTCGCTCAGCCGGGTCATGGGCGACATCGCCGCGCCCGACCACCAGCGCATGGCCCGCACTTTCCGCGCTCTCGTTGCCTCCTACGAGGCCAACCGCGATCTCGTCCTGATGGGTGCCTACCGCGCCGGGGCCGATCCCCTGCTCGATCGGGCGATCGCCATGCAGGAGCCGCTCAGGGCCTTTCTCGGCCAGGAACAGCGCGAGGTCGTGGCGCTGCCCGAGAGCGTGGCCGCGCTCTCCGCGCTGATTGGCCCCGGCTGATGATCCATGGCTGAAAAGGCCCGCCTCGCCCGCCTCAAGCGCCTGGAGGCAGTCCGCGCCGTCGCCAAGCAGGCCGCAGCCGCCGAGGCCGCCGCCGCCGAAGGCACACTCGCCCAGCTCATGGCCCTGGCCGAACGCACCGGCCGCCTCGCTGCCGACTACGCCGCGCGCACCGCGCCCGACGATGGCGATGCCCTCCGTCGGCTCACCAGCTTCCGCTCCGGGCTGGCCGGGGTCGAACAGGCGACCCGCGCCGACGCGGCCCGCGCCCAGGCGCTGGCCGATGCCAAGCTCAACGAACTCTCGCAGGCCGAGCGCCGTCGCCAGGCCGCCGCCGACCGCGCCGAGGCCCTGCGCCGGGCGCTCGCCGCACTCGGCGCCACCCCCGCGGCAGGAGCCAGGAAGCAACTTGGCACGGATCTTGATTAACCATCCTCGACACCAATCGAGGACCCGTCTCCATGATCGAGTTTGCCGCCCCGTCCCCCGCCGCTCCCGCACCCGCGGGTGTTGCCGGCAACGTGGCGCCCGCTTCGGCAAACCCGAGCAATTCCGCCGCTCCGGCGAGCTTCGCCGATACCCTCGCGGCCGGTGAAGACGAAGCCGCCGCGCCCAGCCAGCCCACCGAGACCCCTGCCGCCCCGCTTGCCGCCCGGCAAATCCTTGCCGCCCTCCCGGCAACCGCCGCGGCCACCGGCAAGACCTTGCCGGACCTCGCGGCACCCGAGGCTCACCCCGAAGCGCTGGCCGGACGGCCGCTCCCGCTCCTCCCTCTGCTGCGCGCCGTTCGCCAGCAGGCAGCCGGCGAGAACAAGCCTGCCAAGCCCGAAGGCAAACCCGACGTCAGGCCCGGTGATCCGCAATCCCCTGAGGCCGACAGCGATGCCGATCCCGCCCGCACCGCCCTTCCCGTGGCCATGCTGATGCCCGCATCTGCCGAGACCACCGGGGCAACCCAAGTCGCCTCGGCCTCGCACCCGTCCCACATCTCGCCCGCCCAGCCTGCGCTCTCCGCCATTCCCGGCCCGGCCGTGCCGCAGGCTGCCGCACCCGCCCCGACCCCCGCTCCCCCTGCTGCTGCGACCGACCGCATCCTCGCCGTCCCCGCGCAGGCCGCCGCTGCGGCACCGGCCGCGTTCGCTCTCGCCAGCCCGGCCGCGCCCGCCGCCTCCAACGCGGTTCGCCTGCGCCCGGTGGTCGAACGTGCCGCCAAGGCGAGCGCCGCTACGACCGAAACCGCCGCAGCTGCGCAAGCCCCCGCCATGGCAGACACCCTCGCGGCCGCCGCACCGGCCATCACCAGCACCGGCGGCGCCGCTTCCGGCGCGCCCATCACCACTGCCGCCGCCCACGCCCCAACCCATGACTTTGCCGCCGTGGTCGATCGCCTGATGGCGGCGCGCGACGCCGCAGCCGCCACTGGCGCGGCCCAGCCGATCGCTCTGGCGCTCCAGCATGCCGAGTTCGGCGAAATCTCGGTCCGTTTCGAGCATCGCGCCGACGGGCTCTCGGTCGCCCTCGCCAGCCCTGATCCGGAGTTCGCCCGCGCTGTCCAGGCCGCGACCCCGGCGGGGAGCGGGTCCGACGCCGGATTCTCGGGCAATGGCTCGGGTCAGTCCGCACCGCCGTTTGCGAGCTCCGCGAACGCCAGCGGCGCCAGCACCGGCACCGCTTCCCACAACGGCCAGTCCGGCCAGCGCGGCGCCTCCACCGCGCAGTCCGACCGCGACGGCCCCGCCGCCAACCCCTCGCGCCATGCCGCCGCTGCCGAAACACCGGCCCGCGGCCCGCGCGGCATCTTCGCCTGACCCGCTTTGCCATTCACCAGTGAGACCACCCCATGAGCGCTGACAAGGATCCGAAGGAAAAGAAGAAGAAGGGCAACGGCATGCTGCTCAAGCTGGCGCTGCCTGTCGTCCTGTTGGGCGCCGGCGGAGGCGGCATGTACGGCCTGTTTGCTGCCGGGGTCATCGGCGGCGGCGGCCACGCCAAGGTCAAGGAAGACAACAACCCCAAGCTGGTCCGCAAGGGCGACGAAGATCCCTATGCCCCCAAGGCCGAAGGCGGCAAGGAAGGCGAAGGGGCCGGGGCGGAAGTCGAAGGTGACGGCGGCAGCGAGTACAAGACCAGCTACTTCACCTTCTCGGAGGATTTCACCTCCAACCTCAAGGGCTCCGACGCGCTGGTTCAGGTCAGCCTCGCCTGCTCGACCCGCCGTGACGGCCGCGTGCTGATGTGGCTGAAAAAGCACGAGCTGGCGATCCGCTCGGCGCTGCTCAATGTCCTGGCCGACACCCCGGAAGGGGAGATCGGCTCGGTCGAGGGCAAGGAGCGCCTGCAGAAGCGCATGACCGCCACGATCAACCAGGTTCTCACCAAGGAGGAAGGCTTCGGCGGCGTCGACGAAGTCTACTTCAAATCCTTCCTGATGCAGTGAGGTTGCAGGCGTGAAGCAGGAGCACAGACTGGTGGCGGAGCGGGCGCTGGCGCAGCATTGCGCCGAACTCGTCCGCACCGCACCCGGCACGGCCGAACTCACCACGCGCCTCGACGGCGCAGTGGCGCGGCTCGCCCGTGGCCTGGTCCCCGCCCTGTCGCCGCTGGCCGGAGGCAAGGGCCTCACCGTCAAGCCGCGCGCCACGCGCGAGCTGTCCGAACTCGAATTTTCGATGCTGATCCCGGCGCTGGCCGCAAGCACGCTCTACTCGGTCGGAGCAGAGGGCTTGCCGCTGGTCGTCTCGCTCGATGCCGGCGCCGTGTTGCGGATGATCGATCGCACCTTCGGCGGCCGCGGCGTGGCGCCCAGCCCGCTTCCAGCCGAATTCCCCGGTTCGGCCGATCTCATGATCGCCCGCCTCGAAGCGCTGGTCACCGACCAGCTGGCCGCCGCCCTGGCGCTGCCCGGGGTGTCCCCGCTGGCCCCGATCCGCCGCGCCAGCACGTTCGACGAACTCGAAGCGTTCCCCGGCGTCGATACCCTGGCCATGGTCGAGCTGCAGGTGACGGAAGCCAGTGGCGACGCCTGGCCGATCACCATCGCGCTGCCGGTCGCCACCATGGCCGCGCTCTTCGGCACCGCCCGCGCGCCCGCGCCGACCGCCCGCCGTGCCGCCGATCCCCTTGCCCGTCCGTTCGCCGACGTGGCGATCGATCTCACCGCGGTGCTGGTCGACATGCGGATGTCAATGCGGGTGCTGGCCGCCCTGCGCCCGGGCACGCTGCTCCCGGTCGCCGTCGCGCGCCAGGTGCCGCTGCGCATCGCCGCCAGCGACCAGAGCGGCCAGGCCCCCACCCAGACCCTGGCCACCGGAACCGTCGGCGCCGCCGAGGATCGGGTAGCGCTCCAGATCACCTCGGCTTTCTGAGCCGCTTCAAGCCCACAAGGACCTGACCTCATGACCCTCCCCGCCCGCGGTTTCGAACTCCTCAAGGATGTCGACGTGCGCCTCACCGTCGAACTCGGCCGCACCGCGATGAAGCTCAAGGACGTGCTTTCTCTCGGTCCGGACAGCGTCGTCATGCTCGACCGCCTGACCGACGAACTGCTCGACGTCATGGTCAACGGCACGCTGATCGCCAAGGGCGAGATCGTCGCCGACAACGGCCGCTTCGCCCTGCGCATCGTTGAACTCGCGGGCGACGACGCCCAGGCCGAGGCGGCGTGATGCTCTGGTACGTCGTCAAGCTGATCCTGCTGCTGCCGATCATTGGTGCGCTGATCTGGGGCTCGATGAAGCTGCTCCAGAAACTTCAGGCCCGGGTCAACGGCCCCACCGGCGCCCCGCGCGCCGTGCGCATCGTCGAGACCACCATGCTCTCGCCCACGCTCAAGCTCGCCGTGCTCGAATTCCGCGGTCGCGAGATTCTCGTCTCGGCCTCGAAGAACGGCCTCGTCCGGCTGGCCGAGGTGCCGATGCAGCAGGAGCCGAGCGAGTGAGCATTCTGGCGACCGCAAGCCCCGGCCCTTCCAGCTTGAGGCATTCCCGTGGCAAGGCTCTGGGCCGCACCCTCCTCCTCAGCCTGGCACTCTCCTTCTACCTCGTTCCGGCCAATGCCTTCGCCCAGAGCGCCATTCCGGGCGCGCTCGACCGCGCGTTCAGCCAAGCCAATGGCGGCCCTGGCGGTGGGCTGACGCTGTCGCTGCAGCTCCTCGTCATCATGGGGCTGCTCACGATTCTCCCGAGCCTCGTCCTTATGATGACGAGCTTCACGCGCATCCTGATCGTGCTCGGCATCCTGCGCCAGGCGCTCGGCCTCCAGCAAAGCCCACCCAACCAGGTGCTGGTCGGGCTCTCGCTGTTCCTGTCGCTGTTCGTCATGGCCCCGACGCTCGACAAGGTGAGCAGCACCGCGCTCCAGCCCTATGCCGCCGGCCAGATCAACGCCGAGCAGGCGATCGGCAACGCCGGCATGCAGTTCCACGCCTTCATGATCCGCCAGACCCGCCAGCACGATCTGGCGATGTTCGCCGACATGGCCAAGGCCCCCCAATTCGCGCGCAGCGAGGACGTGCCGTTCTCAGTCCTCCTGCCCGCCTTTGTCACCAGCGAACTCAAGACCGCCTTCCAGATCGGTTTCATGCTGTTCCTGCCGTTCCTCGTGATCGATCTCGTCGTCTCCTCGGTGCTGATGAGCCTCGGCATGATGATGATGAGCCCGACAATCGTGTCCCTGCCGTTCAAGCTGCTGTTGTTCGTCCTCGTGGACGGCTGGGCGCTGCTGATGGGCAGCCTCGCCGCGAGCTTCGGCTGATGGAAGATACCGCCTCCCTCCTCAGCCTCGCCGACCGGATGCTCTACATCACCGCGCTGGTCGCTGGCCCGGTGCTCCTCGCCAGCCTCGCGATTGGTCTCGTCGTCGGCATCGTCCAGGCGGCGACTTCGGTCAACGAGCAGACCCTCACCTTCGTCCCCAAGCTCGCGGTGGTCGCGCTGGTTCTCGTGGTGCTCGGCGGTTCGATGCTTGGCCTAGTCGGCGATTTCACCCAGGAGATCTTCGCCGAGATCGCCCGGACCGGTCACGAATGAACCTCACGTTCGGCTTCGGGCCCGTTGAGGCCGAGTTCTGGCGCTGGCTCTTCGTAATGACCCGGATCGGCGCCGCGCTGTTCGCCGCGCCGTTCTTCGGCGCCGCGGCGGTGCCGATGCAGGCCCGCGTCATCGTCACCGGGGCGATCGCCGTGCTCGCCTGCGCCTGGCTGCCGATCGCCGCGCCGCCGGCGCTGTTCTCGCTGGCGGGCCTCCTTGCCGTCGCGGGCGAAGTCCTCGTCGGGCTCGCGCTCGGCTTCGTCCTCCAGCTTGCCTTTGCCGCGCCGACTATCGCTGCCGAGGTGATCGGCGCCGGCATGGGCATGTCGATCGCCAGCGCCGCCGATCCGCAGACCGGCGCGCACTCGCCCGCACTCGGGCAGTACTACGGGATCGTGCTCGTCCTGGTATTCCTCGGGCTCGGCGGGCACCTGCTGTTCATCCGCCTCGTGCTCGACAGTTACACAAGCTTCCCCCCCGGTCACACCTGGCTCGGGCCGGAGCGCCTTGCCGCGATTGCCGGGTTCGGCTCGCAGATGTTCCTCACCGCGCTGGCGATCGCCCTCCCGGTCACCCTAGTACTGCTCGCGATCCAGCTCGCCGCGGGCGTCATCAGCCGTTCGGCCCCCTCGCTCAACCTGTTCTCACTGGGCCTTCCTGCCGGCGTGCTGGCCGGCCTTGCCGCCCTGATCATCTCCGCCCCGCTCACGGGTGACCTCATGGCCGACGTCGCAACACAGGCGCTCGACTCCGCCCGTACGGTGATCACGAAATGAGCGAAACCGCAGGCGAGAAGACTCTCGCTCCAACCGAGAAGCGCAAACGCGACGCCGCCAAGCAAGGCGACGTCCTGCGCTCGCGCGAACTCGCCACCGCCGCCGCGATGCTCGCCGGGGCAGCCTGGCTGAAGTTCGCGGGCCCCTGGCTGCTTAAGGGTCTGCTGGGCTCGCTCGACGCCGGCCTCACGTTTGACCGCGCCGCGATCCTCGACTTCGCGCCGGGCCGCCTCGCGCTGGGCATGGGCCTGGCGGTGTTCCCACCCGTCCTCGTCCTCGGCCTCGCGGTCTGCGCCGCCAGCCTCGCCTCGCAGCTTGGGTTCGGCGAGGGCCGCTGGCTCGCCTCGAACCTCGCCCCCAAGGCCAGCCGCCTCAACCCGCTCTCCGGACTCAAGCGCATGTTCGGTCTCCAGGGGCTGGTCGAACTGGGCAAGAGCCTCGCCAAGGCGGGCCTGCTTGGGGTGATCTGCTGGGTCTGGGCGCGACACCACCTGCCCGACCTCATCGACCTCGGCCGCGCACCGCTCTCCGCCCAGCTTGCCACCGGCTGGGACGCATTGACCGGCCTGCTGTTTGCGCTCTCTTTCGGCCTTGTCCTGATCGCCGGTATCGACTTCCCGATCCAGTTCGTCCGCCGGTTCATGCGCCTGAGGATGAGCAACCAGGAAATGCGCGACGAGCACAAGGAGACCGAAGGCAGCCCCGAGAAGAAAGCAGCGATCCGCGGCCGCCAGCGCCAACTCGCGATGGGCTCTTTGCAGAAGGCGATGCGCGAGGCGCAGTTCGTCATCACCAACCCGACCCACTTCTCGGTCGCCCTCGTATACGACCCGGCTCGCGCCGGAGCGCCGATCGTCGTCGCCAAGGGCCGAGGCGAGAAGGCGCTCGCCATGCGCGAACTCGCTCGCGAGCTCGAGGTGCCGCTGCTCGAATACCCTGCACTCGCCCGCTCGGTCTATTTCACCACCCGCGAGAACCAGGTCATCCGCGAGGAACTCTACGCCGCCGTTGCCGGCGTGCTCGGCTTCGTCATGGCCCTGAAGCGTGGCGAAGCCCGCGCCCTGCCGCAGGTCGTCGTCCCGCTCGAGCTGCGCTACGACCCCGACGGCAAGCCCGACGTCGCCGCAGCGTAATTCTCCCTAGCCGCTCCCTTAAACCCCCGCGCTCGGAACCGTCCTCAATTCCATGGCAACCTCCGGCACCACGGCGACGCAGAGCAGCACCGCAAGCTCGATCCTCACCGCGCTCGGCGGCTCCAACCAGATCGACTGGAACAACCTGGCGACCAACCTGTCGGTCGCCCAGTTCGCCGGTCAGACCGACCGGCTGAACAGCAAGTCGTCCACGCTCGACAAGCAGATCACCGACGCCGGCAATATCAAGTCGGCGCTGCTCAGCCTTTCGACATCGCTGGGCGATCGCGTCCGCGCCGGCGATCTCTCGCCCCAGCCGAACATCACCAGCGCCGTCGCCAGCCTCAAGCTCAACGGCGCGGCCACGCCCAAGGGGACTTACTCGCTCGAGGTGACCCAGTTGGCCAAGGCCCAGTCCTGGACCAGCCCGGCGCTACCCTCGGCGACCACTCCGGTCGGATCGGGCACGCTCACAATCCGCTTCGGCACGGTTGCCGGAACCAGTTTCACTGAGGACGCCACCCATGCCGCCGCCACGGTGACGATCCCGCAGGGCGCCACCCTCGCCGATGTCGCCACCGCGCTCAATGCCGCGAACGCCGGGATCTCGGCCTACGTCGCCAACACCACCAACGGACCCCAGCTGGTCGTCAAGGGCCAGCAGGGCGCGACCAACGGCTTCGTCATCGAGGCGGCCGAGAACGCGGCGGAGCCCGGCCTGTCCCAGCTCGCCTGGAACCCTTCGACCGGCTCGACCACGCAGCTCCTGTCCACCGCGCAGAACGCCGCCTACAAGCTCGACGGCCTGCCCATGAGCTCGGCCTCGAACTCCATCCCCGGCCTCGTCGCCGGGCTCGACGCGACGTTCACCGCCACCAACGTGGGCGCGCCAGCCACGCTCAGCTTCACCGACAACACCAGCGCGATCACCAACGCGATGCAGGATCTCACCAGCGCGCTCAATGAGCTGGCCGGGATGGTCAAGACCTCGACTGACCCGCTCACCGGTGATCTCGCATCCGATCCCGGCACTCGGTCGCTCAAGCGCGCGCTCTCGCAGCTCTCCGGACAGGTGATCATGCCCAATGCGGTCGCCCCGGCACCGCGCACGCTCGCCGATCTCGGCCTCTCGATCCAGCGCGACGGCACCTTCGCACTCGACGGGGCCCGGCTCGCCAAGACTCTTGCCGCCGATCCCACCGGGGTCGCCGCGATGTTCACCAATGGCCTCTACGGCGTCTACGGAACGATTGACGCGCTCAACCGGACCATGGCCGCCACCGGCGACGCCAATTCGCTTGCCGCCTCGATCGCCCGGATGACCAAGGCCAAGACCCAGGCCGCAACCGACCTGTCGAAGCTCGCCGACAAGCAAGAGGCATTCCGCCAGCAGCTCGTCACCCGCTTCGCCACCACCCAGACCGCCGTTTCCGCATCCACCTCGACCCTGACGTTCCTGAAGAACCAGATCGATGCGTGGAACTCGAAGACCAACTGACCCGAAAGCCCCTGACGCGCCATGACGATGCTCGCCCGCCGCACGCCTGATTCCGTCTATCGCCGCGTCGAATTCGATGCGCGGGTCGGCGGGGCCGATCCGATGGAACTCGTCGGGTTGTGCTACGAGCATTGTGTGGCCGCGCTCGGCTCGGCGCTGTTTGCCCACGAACGGCAGGACAATGCGGCCAAGAGCCAGGCGCTCACGCGCGCGGTCTCGGCGCTGACCGCGCTCCAGCTCGGGGTGAACGGGACCGAAGGAGTCGCCGCGGCGCTGCTCCAGTTCTACCATGCCGCGAAAAGCGCGGTGCTCGACAGCGTGCTCGCCTTCGATGCCGAACGCATCCGCGAGGTTCGCGCCGATATCCTCGAGATTGCCTCCGCGCTGCATGGCGCCCGCACCTGACGCGAGCAAGACCCATCTCAAAGTCCGCTCTACAATCGTGTGCAACTACGGCGCTATAAATGTGCTGCAGTCGCTGGTATCGGTGAATACCCTTAGATCGAAAATAAGGACCCGTAAATCAAGGTTTCGGAACGGTATAAATCACCGCCATATCGGACTCTTCTTCGGCTTAACACCTAGAGGAGTTCCGGTAAGAGTTTTTCCATGATGCGACGCTCCAACCTTCTCCTCGTCGATGGCGATCTGCGCCGTCGGGCCGCCATTTCACACTGCCTGTCGGGCAGCGGCCTCCATGTGGAACCGTTTGAGGATGTGCGGGAGCTCTATTCGCGATGGCCGGCCGACGGCGTACTGCTCGTTCATGATAGCGGTTCGGCAATCGGCGATCTGATCGCTCATATGAGCCAGTCGGGCGATTGGCTCCCGATCATCGCCTTCGCCGAAGAGCCGTCGACCCGCAGGATCGTTGAAGCGGTGCTCCAGGGTGCTGTCGATTACCTCGTCTGGCCGTTCGAGGAAGCCGAGCTTATTCAATCCATGGATGTTGCAGAGGATCGCGCCCGCTCCGTTGCCGGCAGCAAATTGCGCGAAGCAGTGGCCCGCAGCCGCGTCGAACGGCTTACCCGCCGCGAGCGCGAAGTGCTGGCCGGAGTCGCCGGCGGCCTGTCCAACCGCCTGATTGGTGAGAAACTCAATATCTCGCCCCGCACAGTCGAGATTCATCGTGCCAACATGCTCAACAAGATGGGCGCGAACCACACCTCGGAAGCCATTCGGATCGCGATCGAAGCCTCACTGGTCAACTGACGGAAGGCCCCTCGGGCGGGCGGGCCTGGATAGCGCGGCAGCTTGCCCAGTCCTGATTTGAACCGCGTCAGGCCCCGCTCCGCGGGCACCTTGCCCGGTCAGTTCAGCCGATTCCGGCGCTTGCGCTGCGGCGTGCCTGGCTCGCTCTCGGCCTCAATCAACGCCAGGGCGACCGCGCTAACCAGCGCCAGCGCCATGCTGTCCCCACCAGCGCTCATCTCCTCTTCGGCACCTGGCAGGATGATCGAGGCGAGGTGCTGACCACCCGCGCCGCGTGACAATAGATAGCCGCAATCCGGGCCAAGCATCGCCAATGCCGCACTTTCACTGGCATCGGCGGCAATCAGTTGATTCAGCCGCTCGCTGCTCGGCACAGCCAGACCGCGCACCATCGATGGCGCCGGAGCCGAGGCGAGCAAGCGGCGAAGTTCCATGAGACGCTGAACCTCGTCTGCCGGGAACGAGCCGGCGCAGGCAAGGGCCAGTTCGCTCAGCTGCTGCCGCCATCCCGACGCACCAGGCCCGGCCGGACTCCACTCCGGAATATGGCTCCGATCGGACTGGTCCATCAGACCTGGATTCCTTCGCATTTCGGCTTCGATGCTCCCGTCTTCTTGCGCAAGCGACCACGGTCAATCGCGTTAACGTCGGGAATTCGGCACCGTCCCAATGTGCGACGTGGCCTGAAGCAGGCGTGAACCTGCCCAACGCGCACGCGTCCAAACGGGGATTGCCGGGTTTGGTTCCCGGTAGAAGAACCTTATCGCTGCTGAAACCGCACTATTTGCCCGGGCTTTGCGTGTGGGGCACGGATGATCCAGATTGGCCGCGCGAGGTCGGCATGTCGGCGCTCCGCCCGACGGCTTCGGCAGCGACGCGATACGTGTGGGCCTACTTACTGAGCCAGAATACGCCAGCTCACCTGATCTCGCCAAGCTTTCTCTGCTCGGCGAACCAAGGGATCATTCGCGCGATCGCCTTGCTCACCTCCGGGGTTGAGACGGCGAAGCTGAAACGAATGAAGTGGCGTCCATCGACGGGGTCGAAATCCACGCCAGGCGCGGTGCATACCCCCGTTTCGCGTAGCAGCGCGGTGCAGAATGCCACGCTGTCGTCGGTCAGATGCCCGATATCGGCGTAGAGGTAGAACGCCCCATCAGGCGGCGCGACACGGGCCAGTCCCATGGCAGTCAGCGCCTCGAGCATCAAAGCGCGGTTGCGGGCATAAGTGTCGCGGTGCCCGTCGAGTTCCTCGCGGCAGTCGAAGGCGATCAGTCCCGCACGCTGAGCGATAACCGGCGGCGTCAGGAACAGGTTGCCCATGCGCGCCCGTGCCGCATCGATCGAGTCCGGAGGCACGATTGCCCAGCCCAGGCGCCAGCCCGGCATCGAATAGTACTTGGAAAAGCTGTTCACCACGAACGTCTCGGGCAGATACTCGAGCATCGAGGCCGCCGGGGCGCCGAAGCTAAGACCGTGGTATATCTCGTCCGAAATTACCCGGATGCCACGGGTGCGGCACACCGCCGCGATGGCGGCCAGTTCGCCTGCAGGGATGATCGTCCCGGTCGGGTTTGCCGGGCTCGCCAGGATCAAACCGTCCGGTGGGGGATCGAGTGCGGCCAAAGCCGCGGCCGTCACCTGGTAGCGCTCCAGATCGCCGCAGGGCAGCTCGACCGGCTCGAGGTAGAGCGCCCTGAGCGTGTTTCGATAGGCAACGTACCCCGGCCGCGCCAGCGCGACCCGCGCACCCGGCCGGAACAGGCACGACAGTGCGAGCACGAAGGCGGGCGAGGCGCCGCAGGTCAGGATGACTTGTTCGCGTTCGATCGCCACTCCGTACGCCGAGGCATAATGCTCTGCGATTCGCTCTTTCAGCGCGTTACTCTCCCAGTAGCCCATCGCCTCGGCTGCGAGCACTCGGTGCGCCTCGGCGATCGCCGCTGCTGGTGCGCCGGTGGAGGGCTGGCCGAACTCCATATGGATGACATCGAGCCCCTGCTCGGCGAGCTCATGGGCCACCCGGCTGATCGCGATCGCCTCGAATGGTTCGACCTGTGCTATCGTCATCCCCGGGTGCTAGGACCGGCACCGGCGCGAAACAACCCCGCGGGGTGAGGAGAACGTAGGCAGTGCAGGACGAACCGTTGTTGGGCGCCATCGAGGCCGGCGGAACCAAGTGCATCGTCGCTGTCGCTCGAGCCGACGGCACCATAATCGCCCGCGAGCGCATACCGACGACCACTCCGGAAAAGACCATGCCGCGCCTCGTCGGATTCCTGCGCGAGGAAGCTGCAAGCGCCGGTGGCCGGCTCACCGGTATCGGGGTGGCCAGCTTCGGCCCGCTCAATTTCGATCCCGCTTCGTCCGGCCACGGCTCGATAACGACGACGCCCAAGCCGGGCTGGGTGGGCTGCAGCTGGCCGCGCTCACTCGAACCGCTTGCCGCACCGGTCGCCGTCGATACCGATGTCAACGCTGCTGCGCTTGGCGAGTACCGATCCGGAGCAGGCATGGGCTGCGCCACCGTGGCCTACACCACCGTTGGCACCGGGATCGGCACCGGCGTGATCCACAACGGTGTCCCACTGGCGGGGTTCAGCCACTTCGAGAGCGGGCATATCCGCGTGCCGCGCATCCAGGGGGATGCGTTCCCCGGCGCTTGCCCCTGGCACGGCGACTGTCTCGAAGGCCTCGCCTCCGGACCAGCCCTCGCCGCACGATTGGGCGGCCCGCTCGAAGAGGCTGGAAATCAAAGGGTTGCAATCGAACTTAGCGCCGGATATCTCGCGTTTCTGGCAGCGAACCTCGTCCTGCTTCACGCGCCTCATCGGCTCATTTTCGGCGGTGGCGTAATGAAGGCACCCGGGCTCCTTGCGGCCCTGCGCCGGAAGACCGAGCGTTTGCTCGGCGGCTACGTCACCAGCCCATGGCTGGACCTAGGCCTGGAGCGCTACATCGTCGCTCCCGAACTTCACGACGATGCCGGGATCACCGGTGCCATCGCGCTCGCTCAACAAGCCTCATCGGAAGCCTAACATACTGTTTTTATTCATGTAATTCCTCAAGAACGGGTTGCCCCATGGTGCAGGGCGTGCCTATAGGAGGCCGAAGTTCCGAGGGCCGCCCACGCATGACGTTCATGAAAAACGGCGAACAGCCTCGCCGCATCCGCAACATAAGCGAACTCGCCCAACTCGCCGGCGTGTCGGCAGGCACGGTTTCGCGCGCTCTCGCCGGCAAGGATCTCGTCAATCGCCAGACCCGCGAGCGCATTCAGGCTCTTGCGCGCGAATACGGCTTCCGACCCAATCAGATGGCAAGCCGCTTGCGCACTGGCCAGACCGGCGTCATCGGCCTCGTCATTCCCCCTGGTAGCGACCGCACCCAGATCCTGTCCGATCCGCTCTCGATGGCGCTCCTCGGCCACCTTGCGGACGCGGTGACGGAACGCGGCTACGACGTGATGCTCAACCGCACCCCTTCGGAAGAGAGCGATTGGCTCGAACGGATCGTCGATTCCGGAATGCTCGAAGGCGTCCTGTTGATCGGCCAGTCCGACCAGCGCGACACGATCGAGCAGGTGGCCGGTGATTATCGGCCGCTGGTCGTCTGGGGTACGCCAGGCGCGCGTCAGCAGCACTGCGTCGTGGGCACAGATGCTTTTGCCGCAGGCAAGCTCGCCGCCGACCACCTGCTCGCCCGCGGCGCGACGCGCCTTGCGCTGATCGGCGCGACCTCGGCCGCGGAGGACGAACAGCGCATTGCCGGCGCCACCGAAGCGCTTCGCGCCAGTGGCCGTGGGAGCGCGGTTGACGTTGTCCCAGCCGATGCCATCGACATGATCCACGCGGATGTTGACGGCCTGCTCGCCACGTCCGACATGATCGCCATGGCCGCGCTGCGCACGCTTCACGAGCGCGGGCGCAAGGTCCCCGACGATGTTGCCGTGGTCGGCTTCGGCGACCTGCCGATCGCCGCGCAGACTGTACCGCAGCTCACCACCGTTCACCACGAACTCGCCGCGGGCGCGCGGGTCATGGTCGACCTGCTGTTCCGTCGGATGGCGGGCGAGGATACCGCCTCGGTCATGCTGGAGCCTCACCTGGTCGTGCGCGAGAGCGCCTGACCTTCGTCTCTTCCCTGCGCGGTCGGCGCGGAGTATCCGTGACCGGGTGTCCGCCGCTCCGCTCATCGCCCTCCTGGCCGCCGGCCGTGCCAGCCGGTTCGGCGCCGACAAGCTGGCGGCGCCTTGCGCGGGCCGGCCGCTGGGAGCGCACGCCGCCGCAGCGGTGACCGCGTCCGGGCTCCCGGCGATCTGCATCACCCCGCCCGGCCCCGCCCCGGCGTGGCTCCCCCCCGGCATCGCAGCTGTCGCCAACCCGCTCGCCGCGAGCGGACTTGCCAGTTCGGTTGCGCTGGCCGCGCGCGAGGCGGAAAAGCGCGGGGCTGCCTCGCTCATCGTCCACCTTGCCGACATGCCTTGCGTGCCCGCCGCGCTGCTGCTCGCGCTGGCCGACGCTCCGCTGCCGGCGGCGTGCCGCT
>Ga0068858_100001171_pt1 | contig 27205 bp, 22 predicted proteins | sample KBSSwiS12_FD_66589 | JGI IMG/M metagenome (GOLD analysis project Ga0068858, IMG submission 66589) | Switchgrass rhizosphere microbial communities from Kellogg Biological Station, Michigan, USA - KBS Switchgrass S1-2 | ecosystem: Host-associated > Plants > Roots > Rhizosphere > Soil ... | reverse complement strand
GTTGAAGGTCACGGACTGCCGCCGTCGATGGGCTCCGCCATCTGAACGTCGTCATCACCCTGGAGCCGAGCCAATGCGGTTTGGCGCTGCTTCGGCTCGACGTGGAGGAGATAGGCATCAGCCGCGGTCGGACCGCTGACGATTGACGCGCCTGCGCCCTTCAGCGCGTCGCGCACGTCTTCGACGGTGGCTTCGGAGCGAAAGATCACAATGACGTTCGCCCCAGCCGGCTCAGGCGCCGACCCAAGCGCGTGATAGGCGGGCTGGCTGAGCGCGACGAGCCAGCCGCCGAATGCGAGCGCAGCCATCTGCGCCGCAGCGAGCGCGGCGACAGCCGGTCGGGCGATCAACGCTTGAAGATCGGCGAGGAAGCCCGGCTTCGGCGCCTGCACCTGCGGGGCCGGCCGCGGCGGCTCAATCCGCGCCTTGAGCCGTACCCAGCCCGATTCGACTTCCGGAGTCATCGCCTGGAATTCGTCGATCAGCCGCCGCTCGACCTTTAGCTGCTCTCGACATGAGGCACAGGCATAAAGATGCCGCTCGACACGGGCGCGATCCGTCGCGTCGAGCTGGCCGGTGGCGTACCACGGGATCAGCTCTTCAGCCTCGTCGTGGGGCGGCCGCTCGGTAAGATTCGGGTTTGGCATGGTCCTAGAGCCAATCTTCAAGGCTACCGGACATCGCCTGCTTTAGGCGCCGCCGGGCGTGAAACATTCGAGTCTTCACGGTGTCGACCGGGCAGTCGACGATTTCGGCGATCTCGCGATAGCCCATCCCATGGAAGTAGGTGAGGTCGACGACCGCCCGGTGGTCCGCAGACAATTGGTCCATGGCGCGGATCAGCGAATCGTGCAGCCGCTGGTGATGAAGTTCTTCATCGGGAGCGGGATCGTCGCTGACGCGGGTATCATATTCTGGGTCTTCAATCGGATCAGGCCAGCGTGCCTTGGCCTTGTGGGCCTTGCGATAGGCGATGGCGAACACCCAGGTCGAAGGCTTGCTCGACCCTCTGAACCGATCAGCCGTTTGCCACACCACCATCATCGTATCGTCGAGTACCTCTTCGATCAGCTGGGGTCGGCGCAGAAGTGTAGTCAGGAACCTGGTCAGGCGCGGCTGATACTGCCTGTACAACCGCTCGAACGCCTGCAGGTCCCCGGCAGCGACGCGCGAAATCAGCTCCCGCTCATCGGAAGCAGACGGCCGTCCTGCCTCGGCTCGAGGCCGCTTGGCGATCCCCGGCCAACTCACTTCGGGACTTTCCCCACGAGGCATGGGTGTCTCCAATCGCTGGAATGGTTCAACGGTCGTTTCGGCGGCGGCCCTTAGCCCTGTTCAGCGCGAAAGCATACTGAACTCAATTATCGCTGGACGAAGGCTGCCCAAGCCAGCACCTTCAATCGCTCGGCCGTCACAGGGGAGTCATCAATGCGCCGCCTTCGTTTCCTTTTCATCCTCGCAGTAGTGGCGGCCGGCACGCCGGCCGAGGCAGCCCCGCCAATTACCATGTCGACCGCAGTCCAGCAGGACGTTCGATGCTTCATGCTGTTCGCGGCGGCGGTGGACCAGGCAGGGAAGGCAAAGAACGAGCAGGCTCGAGAGGCAACCAGTCTTGCCGTGACGTATTTCCTGGGCAAGCTGACCGTCGAAGCGCCGACGTTGAACCTGGTCGACGCCGTCCGCCAGGAAGCTTCGACGATGGACGGCAGCCCGCGGGCCAAGGCCGTAGGGGCCGCCTGCGACGCCGAGTTCAGCAAGCGCGGGCAGGAACTCGTCAATTTTGGGCAACAGCTCCAGAAGACGGAGCCTCAGTCGTCGTCCTCATCCTCGTAGCCGACGAGGTTCAGCTCGCACGCCTTGATCTGCTGTGTCATGCACCAGTGCTTCAGCGCTTCCTCGCGCCCATGCGTAATCCATACCTCGGTCGGTTTTAGCTCCCGAATGGTCATGGTGAGCTCATCCCAGTCCGCATGATCTGAGATGATCAGGGGCAGCTCGACGTTGCGCTGCCGTGCCCGTTGCCGAATCCGCATCCAGCCCGATGCCATTGCGGTCACCGGATGGGGCAAACGCCGCGACCATCGGTCATTGAGCGCTCCCGGAGGTGCGATGACAATGTGGCCCGCCATTTCCTGCTTGGTGGCCGAGCCTGTGTGGCGAAGCTCGCCAAGCTCGACTCCGAAGCTTTGATAGAGGTGGTTGAGCCGTTCGATTGCGCCGTGGAAATAGATCGGATCATGATGGCCTCGCGCGCGGAGCTCAGTGATGATCCGCTGGGCCTTGCCGAGCGCGTAAGCTCCGACGAGCACGGACCTCGACGGATCCGAATGAAGCCGATGCAGAAGCCGGTCGATCTCGCTACCAGTGTCCGGGTGGCGGAATACCGGGAGTCCGAACGTGGCTTCGGTGATGAAGATGTCGCATGGCACAGGCACGAAGCAGGCGCAGGTCGGGTCCGGGCGCCTCTTGTAATCTCCCGAAACGACGATCTTCTCCCCCTTGTGCTGGAGTACGATCTGCGCCGAGCCAAGGACATGGCCGGCGGGGACGAAGCTCACGTCGACGTCGCCGACACGAACGCATTCGTCATAGGCCGCCACTTGCCCGTTCTGCGGACCGCAGCGAATTTCCATGATCCCCAACGTCTCGCGGGTGGTGAGGACCGCACCGTGGCCGCCGCGGGCATGATCCGAATGGCCATGGGTGATCATCGCTTTGGGTTTCGGAACCGACGGATCGATCCAGGCGTCCGCCGGACGGACGTAGATCCCCTCCGGGTGGGATTCGATCCAGGAACCCAAGCGCGCCATCGTGAGCTATATAGGCGTAAAGGCGACAAGTTCCCTGCGGGAGAAAAGAGACATGGACGAAGTCCAGTGGTGGCTCATCGACATTATCGGCCCGGCGATCCTGCTGATCGTCCTGATTTGGCTGGTGATGCGCCGCCGATCCAATCGCACGAGCGCAGAGACCGAAGCGGGCACCCGCAACCTATACCGCGAGGAAGAGGTTCGCAGGCGCGAGGGGACAGACACCGCTGAGAAGTGAGCTCTTACCTGCCGTCGTCCGGCAATGGTTTGAATCGAAAGGCTGGAGCCCGAGGCGGCACCAGCTGGAAATGCTCGAGATTGCGCGTAGCGGCCGTAGCGCCTTGCTGGTCGCGGCAACGGGAGCGGGAAAGACGCTTGCCGGTTTCCTCCCGACGATCTGCGACCTGGCGGAACAGCCGCCGGAAGGACTGCACACGCTTTACGTCTCTCCGCTGAAAGCGCTTGCGGTGGACGTCCAGCGCAATCTGATCGGCCCGATCGAGGAAATGGGCCTTTCAATTCGCGTCGAAACGAGGACCGGCGACACGCCCTCGGACCGGAAGGCGCGGCAGCGCGTGAAGCCGCCGCCCATGCTTCTGACCACGCCCGAATCCTTGAGCCTGCTGCTGAGCTATCCTGACGCGGCGACGATGTTCGGGGGGCTCAAAGCCATCGTCGTCGATGAGCTGCACGGTTTCGCCAAGGACAAGCGCGGCGACTTGCTGTCGCTGTCGATGTCGAGGCTTCAGAAACTTGCGCCTGGACTGCGCCGCATCGGCCTTTCCGCGACCATCAGCGATCCTGACGCCTATCGCTCCTGGCTGGCGCCCGATGCGGAAATCGAGATCGTGGACCTTGTCCTGGGCGACCCTGGCGCCGAGCCCGATCTTTCGATCCTCATTCCCGAGAACAAAATCCCGTGGGGCGGACATTCAGGCTATCACGCGATCTCCGACGTGATGCGCCTCATCGAGCATCACAAGACGACACTGGTCTTCAGCAACACCCGGGGGCTGGCGGAGCTGATCTTCCAGAAATTGTGGAATGAGAATGACAAGGCGCTGCCGATCGGCATCCATCATGGCAGTCTATCTGTCGAAGCACGTCGGAAGGTCGAGGCCGCGATGGCTGCCAGTCGCCTTCGCGGACTTGTTGCGACAGCCAGCCTCGACCTCGGAATCGACTGGGGCGACGTCGACCTGGTCATTCAGATGGGAGCTCCCAAGGGCAGCTCGCGCCTGCTGCAGCGGATCGGCCGCGCCAATCACCGCCTCGACGAGCCGAGCAAGGGCATCATCGTTCCAGGCAATCGATTCGAATATCTGGAAGCAAGGGCAGCGCTAGACGCGATCGACGACGGTGAGCTCGACCCCGAGATCTTCCGTCCGGGCGCACTCGACGTGCTGGCCCAGCACATTCTGGCAATGGCAGTCGCAGCGCCATTCCAACAGCAGGAGCTCCTCGCCGAAGTTCGCTCCGCCGCGCCTTACGCGGGCCTCAAGGAGGAGACATTCGAGGAGATCCTGAATTTTATCGCGACTGGCGGCTATGCGCTCAAGGCCTACGACAGGTTCCGACGGCTGGTCCAGGAACCGGGCGGGATGTGGCGCATCGCCAAGCCCAGCGTGGCCCAGCAGCATCGGCTCAATGCCGGAGTCATCGTCGAACAGCCGCTGCTGACCGTGCGCTTCAGGAATGGTCGCAAGCTCGGCACCGTCGAAGAGGGATTTGCGTCCGCGCTTTCGCCCGGAGACCGCTTCTTCTTCGCGGGCCTCGGCCTCGAGGTCGAGCAATTCAAGGACTCCGACATCATCGTCCGCGCGTCGAGCAAATCAGCGCAAGTGGTGACCTACGGCGGACAGCGCATGTCCATGTCGACCCACCTCGCCAACCGTGTCCGCCAGATGCTGTGCGATCGCAACGACTGGTCGCGATTTCCGGACGATGTACGCGAATGGCTCGAGGTGCAGTCGGAACGGTCGGTCCTTCCGGAACCGCACCAGCTCCTCGTGGAGACTTTCCCTCACGAGGGACAACATTTCATGGTCGCCTACAGCTTCGAAGGCTGGAACGCTCACCAGTCGCTGGGCATGTTGCTGACGAAGCGGATGGAGAAGGCGGGGCTGAAACCCCTCGGATTCGTCGCGAACGATTATGCCCTCGCCTGCTACGCGATCGAGCCGATCACGGATCCCAAATCGCTCTTTTCGGCCGACATCCTGGAGCAGGAGTTCGTCGACTGGGTAGAAAGCTCTTATCTTCTGAAGACCGCCTTCCGCGAAGTGGCGGTGATCGGCGGTTTGGTCGAACGGCACCATCCCGGGAAGAAGAAGTCGGGACGGCAGGTCAGCTTCTCGACCGACCTCATCTACGACGTCCTCCGGCGCTACGAGCCGCAGCATTTGCTGCTTCGAGCGGCATGGGATGACGCACGCCGTCGAATGACCGAGCTCGGCCGCTTGGTGCGCCTGGTCGATCGCGCGTCGGCGACGATGCTCCACGTCGAGACCGGCCGGATCACGCCGATGGCCGTGCCCCTGATGGTCATCGTCGGGCGCGAAGCGCTTCCGCCGGGCGCTGAAGCCGACGAGGCGCTCCTGACCCAGGCCGAGGCGCTCGCCGCAGAGGCAATGAGCCTTGGTTAAATCGCTGCAATGTAGATGAACGCCAGCGCAACGGCCGCCTCAGGAATCATTCAACCTGCGAAACGATAATCCTGCCTCTCGAAGTTCAAAGGGGTTGGATGATGACGTCTCGTTTCCTGATGGGGGTCGGCCTGCTCGCGGCAGTCGGCGCGACGATCGGCGGAACCGCGGTTGCCCAGCGGCTCGAACGGATCGAGCAGATGGTGCAGCGTGCGAGGGAGCAGCAGGCGAGGCTTCCCGCCGATCCGAACATGGCCCCAATCCGGAGCCCCGGAGATTACCGATTCAGCTTCGTTCATGACGGGCTGACGCGCGAATATCTTGTTCACGTCCCGAAGAGTTACCGACCCGGAAAGCCCGCACCGATGCTGCTGGCCTTGCACGGTGGTGGTGGCGATGCCGATTACCAGGCCGACGATTCCAAATACCGGCTGATCGGAAAGTCGGAGCAGGCAGGGTTCATCGCGGTCTTCCCCAATGGCTACACCCGCTTTCCTGCGGGCATCCTGGCGACGTGGAATGCCGGCGGTTGCTGCGCGGGCGCGATGAAGAACAATATCGACGATGTCGGCTTCCTCCGCGAGGTGATCGCGCGCGTGGAACGGCAAGCCGACGTCGATCCGCGCCGCATTTTCGCGACCGGAATGTCGAACGGAGCGATGATGAGCTGGAGGCTGGCGTGCGAAGCCCCCGAAATCCGCGCGATCGCGCCGGTGGCGGGGACCGACAACACCGCCGCCTGCAAACCCTCGCGCCCCGTGCCGGTCATCGAATTCCACGCAGTCAATGATGAGATGGTGAACTTCGACGGCGGGCCCGGCCCCCAGTCCTTCACGAAGTCGGACTTCACCTCGGTCGCGGCAACCCAGGCCAAATGGGTGGCCCTCAACCGTGCCGACCCGAGCGCGAAGCGCGTGTTGTCCGTTGAGGGTGCTCATTGCGATTTGCACGACGCCAGGCCGGGCGGAGCGCCTGTCGAGCTTTGCGTCACCGATTCGGGAGGTCACAGTTGGCCCGTCGGTGGCACGCAGCAAGGCCGCAAGCAGCCCTCGATGGCGATCAGCGCAAACGACCTCATGTGGACATTCTTTTCGTCGCTTTAGCGTTGCCAGCCGAGGTCGCACCGGCAAGGATGAGTCATGCGTAACGCGTATCCCCTTCTGGCCGCCCTTCCCCTCCTTCTTTCCGGGTGCATCGTCGGCACAGTCGCCAAGACGGCTGTCGACGTGGTCACCCTTCCGGTGAAGGTCGCCTCCGCGGGCGTGGACGCAGTCACGACCACTCAGGCGGAGGCTGATCAGAAGCGCGGGCGCGAACTTCGCAAGGAAGAAGAGGAACGGGGACGACAGGCCCGCCTCGCCGAGGATCGCTGCCGCAAGGGTAAGCCGCTTCCGACCGACAGCTGTTCAGTTCAGCAGCGATAGCGCTGTTCTGGATTGCTTCGTCGTTGCACTCCTCGCAATGACGATCGATGCGCTACTTCCTTGACACCGAGTATAATGGCTGGGGCGGCGCTCTTCTCAGCCTCGCGTTGGTTCCGGAAGACGGCGGCCAGGAATTCTACATCACGCTTGACTGGGATTTCCCGCTAGAGGCGTGGGTCGAGCGCAATGTCGTTCCCTATCTCGATACCGTCCCGGAAGCCCTGGTCTCGCAACGGCTGAAGCGTGAGGACGCGGCGCGCGCATTGTCGGCATGGCTCATTCGCGAGCACGACTCACAGTCGTTCGCACATCATCCGGATCCGGTGGTGTTCGAACTGGTCGCCGACTGGCCCGAAGACATCAGCCATGTTTGCACCCTAGTTACCATCGGCCCAGGCTCGATGGTGGAGCTTCCCCCTATCACTTTCGCGCTGGTCGAGCTTCCAGGCTTCAGCACGGCGGCAAACAGCAAGGTGCCGCACAATGCACTGCACGACGCGCGGGCCCTGCGCGACCATGTCCTGGGATTGGAATGACTATTCTGCTGCGGTCTGAAGTGCCGGCGATTCCTCGCGCTCGACCCAGGTAAGATCGCCGAGCGTCAATTCGCGACCGTCATGCGACAGGACGCAAATCTTGCGTACCGGCTTTCCGTCGCGCCGGTCGGCAAGAACGACGGTCATCGTACCGTAACCCCAGTCCTCGCCCCATTGCCGCATTGCCAGAACGACCGGGAGCAGGCCCTCGCCCTTGGCGGTCAGGGAATAAATGACCCGGCGGCCGTCGTCAGGATCAGCACGCCGTTCGAGGATTCCACCCGCCACAAGTTTGGTCAGGCGGTCCGAGAGAATGTTGCGGGCGATGTCGAGGCCCGCCTGGAACTCTTCGAAATGCTTGAGGCCATTTAGCGCGCCACGGAGGATGAGGAATGCCCATTTTTCGCCGATCAGCTCGACCGCAGGCGGAATCGAGCAAGACAGCGCCGCCTTTTTGAACGCGTCAATTCCCGACGTCAGATTCTCTGCCGCCATGCGCCACTTCTCTCCCCTGACAAAGCTCACTTAAGCACAATAATGTTCCAAAAAACAGTTGCTATGTAAAACGCATTACGCTATCTCAGTTGCACAATACAACTTTCATAGGGGTAAATAGCGATGCTTCGTTCGGTCATGCTCCTCTCCGCCTTGGGCGCGATTGCCGCGCCGGCCGCTGGCGCGACTTATTCCGCAAGGCTTTCCACGCCCTCGACTGGTCACATCGTCGCCCGGGACATCAACTGGGCATGCGGGGCCGACGGATGCACTGGCGCAACGGCGGAAAGCCGACCATCGGTCCTGTGTCAGGCGCTCGCCAAGCAGGCCGGTCGGGTCGACAGCTTCCTGGTCGATGGACGGGCCTTCAGCTCCGCCGAGCTGGAGAAGTGCAATGCCTCGGCCAAAGCCGGAACCGGCAAGGCTCTCGCGGCCCAGTAAGTCTTCCCCAAGGGCGCCCTCGTTCTCCCTCTTGGGGGCGCGCTCTTCTTTCGCGCTTGCACAAAAGCGCCGCACTCCCCCATCTTAGGGCCGTGCTTAGGCAGTATGAGCTGATCGAGAAGGTCCGCTCCTACGATCCCGATGCGGACGAGGGGCTGATCAATCGCGCCTACGTCTTCTCCATGAAGGCGCACGGCTCGCAGATGCGCGCCTCGGGCGACCCCTATTTCAGCCACCCGATCGAGGTCGCCGGCATCCTCACCGATCTCAAGCTGGACGACCAGACGATCGCGACCGCGATCCTCCACGATACTATCGAGGATACGCTCGCTACCACGGACGAGATCGAAAAGCTGTTCGGCAAGGACGTCGCCCGGCTGGTGGACGGGGTGACCAAGCTCAGCAAGATCGAAGCCCAATCCGAGAACGAGCGCGCTGCAGAGAATCTGCGCAAGTTCCTGCTGGCGCTAAGCGACGACATCCGGGTGCTGCTCGTGAAGCTCGCCGACCGGCTGCACAACATGCGCACGCTCCACCACATCCCTTCGGAGGACAAGCGCCGGCGGATCGCGCGCGAGACGATGGATATCTATGCGCCGCTCGCCGAGCGGATCGGCATGTACGAGATGATGACCGAGATGCAGACGCTCGCATTTCGGGAGCTCGAACCCGATGCTTTTGCCTCCATCACGAGGCGGCTGACGCAGCTGACCGAATCCGGCGGCGACCTTGTCAGCCGGATCGGCCTCGGCCTCCAGCTCTACCTTGCCGACAACGGCCTCACGGCCGAAGTTCTTGGACGCCAGAAGCACCCTTTCTCAATCTGGAAGAAGATGGCCGAGCGGCACATCAGCTTCGAGCAATTGTCCGACGTAATGGCCTTCCGGATCATCGTTTCCGATGTTGCGGAATGCTATCGCGCGCTCGGCCTCCTTCATCGCCGGTGGCCGATGGTCCCGGGTCGATTCAAGGATTACATCTCGACACCCAAGCGCAACGGTTATCAGTCGCTGCACACTTCCGTGATCCACGATTCGAAGATGCGAATCGAGATCCAGATCCGAAGCCGAGAAATGCACGAGCAGGCCGAGCGGGGGCTGGCCGCTCACTGGGCTTACAAGGAGGGCCGGCCAACCGCCGACATCCACGTCCCGTGGGTCGACGATCTGATGGAGATCCTGGAGCATGCCGAGAGCCCCGAGGAGCTGCTCGAGCACACCCGGATGGCGATGTACCAGGACCGGATTTTCGCCTTCACGCCGAAGGGCGAGCTCATCCAGCTCCCGAAGGGCGCCACCCCGGTCGACTTCGCTTATGCCGTCCACACCGACCTTGGCGACCGGACCGTCGGAGCCAAGGTCAACGGACGCGTGGTCCCGCTTCGAACAATGCTCGAGAATGGCGACCAGGTCGAAATCCTGGCGTCCGAAGCTCAGCATCCCCAGCCTTCATGGCTGCGCTTCGTTGCGACCGGCAAGGCGCGTGCGGGAGTCCGCCGCTTCGTCCGTCACAAGGAACGGGACGAGACGATCCAGCTGGGCCGGAAGATCTATGACGAGATCGTCGCTCGCCTGCCCGCCGAGCTCGACAAGGACGCGCTGAAGCGCGCGCTGAAGAAGCTGAAGATCGAGAATGAAGACGAATTGATGATCGCCATCGCGCGCAAGCGCGTGAGCGACGATATACTGATGGAAGCGCTGATGCCGGGGTCGGCCGGCGGCGATGTCGCTCCGCGGCCGATAGGCCAGCGCACGGCGATCTCGATCAAGGGACTGACGCCGGGCGTCGCCTATCATCTTGCCCAGTGCTGCCACCCGATCCCGGGCGACCGGATCGTCGGGCTACGACGGGAGGATGAGGAGATCGAGGTCCACGTCATCGGCTGCGATACGCTTGCGAGCGGGATCGATGCCGACTGGCTGGACCTTGCATGGGGCGAGGGTTCGGACGGCGGCGCCGCCAGGCTCGCAGTGATCCTGCGCGACATACCGGGAGCACTCGGAACCATGTCGAGTATCCTTGGGTCGAAGCACGCCAACATCATCAACCTTCAGCTGGTCCATCGCGATGGAAGCTTCCAGACTTTCCATCTCGACATCGAGGTGCACGATCTTGCGCATCTTCATGCAATCATCGCCGCACTGCGCGATGCGGAGCCGGTCAGCTCGGTCGAACGAATCTAACGGCGCGCCTTCACTCGCTGCTGGCGCGCGTGCGCGTCACCGCCCGCAAGAACTGCGAGCATGACGAGGTCCGAAGCGCTGGCGGTCATTGGAGCGATCTGAACCGGATGTTCGAGGCCTAGCATGTACGGGCCCATGACGCTCTCGCCGCCAAGCTCACGAAGGAGCTTAGCGGATATGCTGGCCGACTGAAGGCCGGGCATCACCAGGATGTTCGCTGGGCCCGACAGCCGCGTGAATGGATAATAGCGCTTCTGCATGTCGTAGTTCAGCGCCACGTCCGGGGCCATTTCGCCCTCGTACTCGAAGTCCGCCTTGAACCCGTCGAGAATGCATACGGCTTCGCGGAGCCCCTCGATGTGCATGCCGGGCGGATTCCCGAACGTGGTGTAGCTGGTGAAGGCTACGCGCGGCTCCAGCCCCATGCGGCGCGCAAACCCTGACGAACGCATTGCGATCGCGGCGAACTGCTCGGCGGTCGGGCGCTCGGTCACCGCGGTGTCGGCGATCAGAACCGTGTGGTTGCGCCCAACGATGACGGTTACTCCGAACGGAGTAGCTTCCGGCTCGTCTTCGATGACCAGCCGCACCTGCCGAAGTGATTGGCTGAACGGCCGCGTCGTACCGGTGATCATCGCATCGGCCTCGCCAAGCGCGAGCATCGCAGCTGCGAAATAATTGCGATCCTGGTTGACCAGCCGCTCGATTTCGCGCCGCAGCATGCCGTGACGCTGGTGCTTGGCGTAAATGTAATCGACCGCGCGCCCGACGAGGGGCGAGTTGCGGCTGTTCAGGACTTCATATTCCTTCGGATCCTCGACCCCGATCTCCTTCAAAAGGTCGTAGACCTCCTCGCGACCGACCAGCACCGGCGTTCCATAGCCCGCTTCCTTGAAGGCGATCGCCGCGCGAAGGACGTTTGGCTCCTCGCCTTCCGCGAACAGTACGCGCTTCGGATTCTGGCGAGCATTTTCGTAAGCGAGGCTCATCACTGAGACTGTCGGATTAAGCCGCCCGCGAAGTTCCTGCCGATATGCCTGCATATCGGCGATCGGCCGCTGGGCGACACCGCTCTTCACGGCGGCCTCGGCGACGGCCGACGAGACGGTCTCCATCAACCGCGGGTCGAACGGCGCCGGAATGATGTAATCGCGCCCAAAGCTGTGCGCCCGACCGCCGTAAGCCGCAGCAACTTCCTCCGGCACTGGCTCGCGCGCCAACTCGGCGAGCGCTTCGGCGGCGGCAATCTTCATCGCCTCGTTGATCGCGGTCGCCCTGACATCGAGCGCGCCGCGGAAAATGAAGGGAAAGCCGAGCACGTTGTTCACCTGATTCGGGAAGTCCGAACGGCCGGTCGCCATGATCGCATCGGGCCGCGCCTTCATCGCATCGGGCGGCCAGATTTCGGGATCCGGGTTGGCCATTGCGAAGATGATCGGATCACTGGCCATGGTCTTGACCATCTCCGGCTTGAGCGCACCGGCCGCCGACAGGCCGAGGAACACATCAGCGGCGTCGACCGCGTCGGCCAGCGTACGCTTGTCGGTTTCGACCGCATGCGCCGACTTCCATTGGTCGAGGTCGGTGCGGCCCTTGTGGATCACGCCCTTGCGATCGCACATGATCACATTGTCCCCGCGCACACCCATCGCCTTGACCAGCTCGGTGCAGGCGATTGCAGCGGCGCCGGCGCCGTTCACTGCGACCTTGATGTCGGACATCTTGCGACCGGTCAGGTAGCAGGCGTTGATGAGCCCGGCTGCAGTGATGATCGCAGTGCCGTGCTGGTCGTCGTGGAAGACCGGGATGTTCATTTTTTCGCGCAGCGTCTGCTCGATGATGAAGCAGTCGGGCGCGGCGATGTCCTCGAGATTGATTCCGCCGAAGCTCGGCTCGAGCAGCTCGACGCAATCGATGAAGCGTTGCGAGTCTTCAGTCTTCACTTCGATGTCGATCGCATCGACATCGGCGAAGCGTTTGAACAGGACTGCCTTGCCCTCCATCACCGGCTTGGAGGCCAGTGCCCCGAGATTGCCCAAGCCCAGGATGGCAGTACCGTTCGAAATGACCGCAACGAGATTGCCCTTCGCGGTATAGTCGTAAGCGCAACCGGGATTTTCGGCGATGGCGCGAACAGGAACTGCGACACCGGGCGAGTAAGCCAGCGCGAGGTCTCGCTGCGTCGCCATCGGCTTGGTGGCGATGACTTCGATCTTTCCCGGCCGGCCGCGTGCGTGAAATTCCAACGCTTCCGCATCCGTATATTTGATGTTGCTCTCGGACATGCCTGCGGGCCTTAGCCTAATCCTTTGCCCCCGCAAACGCGGCGGTCCCGCTGTCATTCCAAATTGCGTCCACAGAAAAGCGGCGTCCGCGCCTTCGCGAAAATGGCGAACAGCGCTAGTCAAAGCCATGGCCCGTGCCGACGCTCCAACTCCGATGATGGCACAGTACCGACGCCTCAAGGACGAGGCAGGCGACGCCTTGCTTTTCTACCGGATGGGCGACTTTTTCGAGCTTTTCTTCGATGATGCGAAGGTCGCGTCGGCCTGCCTCGACATTGCTCTCACCAAGCGCGGCGAAGATGCCGGCGAACCGATCCCGATGTGCGGAGTCCCTGCCCATTCGGCCGAATCCTATCTCGCGCGATTGATCAAGGCCGGCCACCGGGTCGCGATTGCGGAGCAGACCGAGAGTCCCGCAGAGGCGCGCAAGGCACGCGGATCCAAGGCACTCGTCGAACGCGCGATCATCCGCCTCGTCACACCCGGCACTTTGACCGAAGAAACGTTGCTCGAATCTGCCTCGGCGAATTGGCTCGCCGCGATCGGCCAGGCGGGCGACGAATGGGCGATTGCGGCAGCAGACATTTCGACGGGCAGGTTCGAGCTGGTGAGCTGCGGGCCCGGCGAGCTTGCCGCCGAACTTGCCCGCCTCTCTCCCGCCGAGACGATCGCCGACACTTCGGTCCCGGGCATTTCAGCGACGCCGGGCAAAGGCGGTTTCGATAGCCTTGCCGGCGAGCGCTCGCTGAAGTCCCGCTTCGGACTTGCGACGCTCGATGGGCTGGGTTCGCCCGCGCGGGCGGAACTGGCGGCAGCGGGCGGATTGCTCTGCTATCTGGATGCCACTCAAAAGGGCGCGGGCATCCTGCTCGACGCGCCGCGGCGGATCGCCCGTTCGAGCCACATGGCGATCGATGCAGCGAGCCGCGAGAGCCTTGAGCTAACTCGCTCCGTGTCCGGCTCCGTCGCGGGCAGCCTTTTGGGCGAGATCGACCGTTGCCAGACCTCTGCCGGGCGCCGTTTGCTATGCGAAGACATTGCGGCTCCGCTCACGGATCGACAGGTGATCGAGCAGCGCCAGTCGATGGTCGCCTGGTTCCATGAAGATTCGATTCGCCGTGAGCGGATGCGGATCGCGCTCAAGGCAATGCAAGACTTTGCCCGAGCACTGGCGCGGCTTGCATCGGGCCGTGGAAATCCGCGGGACCTGGCGATCCTGCGCGACGGACTTGCCAGTGCCGAATCGATCCGGCTCGAGATTCAGTCCGAAACCGAGCGGCCGGCGCTGCTCGAAAGCCTCCTGCCGCGGCTCGGTGGGCATGATGCGCTGGTCGACAGGCTCACTCGCGCGCTGGTCGCATCGCCGCCGCTCGATCCATCCAAGGGCGGCTATATCGCCGAGGGATATGATCCCGACCTGGATAGCTTGCGCGATGCTGCGTCAAATGGGCGCCGGGCCATAGCTGCGCTGGAAGCGAGGTACCGCGATTCGAGCGCTATCAGTTCCCTGAAGATCCGCCACAATGCGGTCCTCGGCTATCATGTCGAAGTTTCGGCCAGGCATGCCGACAAGCTGATGGGCCCCGAAAGCGGTTTCACTCACCGCCAGACGCTCGCCGGAGTCGTGCGCTTCAACTCGCCCGAATTGCACGAAGAGGCGAGCCGGGTGATCGAAGCAGGTGCGCACGCGCTGGCAGCCGAGGCCGCGCACGCAGAGGATCTCACCGCCCTCGCCGTTGAAAGAGCTGGCAGGATCACTGCCACCGCCGAAGCCATCGCGCGGATCGACGTCGCGGTCAGTCATGCGCATCGAGCGGCGGAAGGAGGCTGGGTTCTCCCACGGCTTACGGACGAGCCGTGCCTGGACATCGAGTCGGGCCGCCATCCGGTCGTCGAGTCCGCCCTTCACAGCTGCGGCGAACGCTTTGTCGCGAACGATTTGTCGATGGGGCCGCGCGACCGCCTGTGGCTGATCACCGGTCCCAACATGGGCGGCAAATCAACCTTCCTACGACAAACCGCGCTCATCGCCGTCCTCGCACAGGCGGGCAGCTTTGTGCCCGCTGCCAGTGCGAAAATCGGGATCGTCGACCGTCTTTTCAGTCGCGTCGGCGCGTCCGACAATCTCGCGCGCGGCCGATCGACCTTTATGGTCGAAATGGTGGAGACTGCGGCAATTCTCGCGCAGGCCAGCCCCAGCAGCCTCGTTATCCTCGACGAAATCGGCCGCGGAACCTCAACCTACGACGGCCTGGCGATCGCCTGGGCCGTAGTCGAGGCAATGCATGACGAATTGAAGTGCCGGACGCTTTTCGCGACCCACTATCACGAGTTGACCAGGCTCGCCGGGCGGCTCGAGTGTCTTTCGCTGCACCATGTCCGCGCGCGCGAATGGAAGGGCGAACTTGTGCTTCTTCACGAGGTTGCGGACGGCGCTGCCGATCGAAGCTATGGAATTGCAGTCGCGAAGCTCGCGGGCCTTCCGCCTGCGGTGGTTGCTCGCGCCCGCTCGGTGCTCAGCAAGCTCGAGGCCGGCCGCGATGCGACCGGAGGAATTGCTGCGGGGCTCGATGATTTGCCGTTGTTCGCTGCGGCAGCGAACGAGCAGGAGCAGGCGTCCGATCCGCTGGCGGCAGCATTCGAACAGGTAGATCCCGACCGACTTACGCCACGCGAAGCCCTCGACAAATTATACGAGCTGAAACGCCTCGCTCAGTCCTCGGTCGGAGAGTCGTAGCCGGTCACGGCTTCGAACATCGCAGTCAGCGCGACACGCTCCTCTTCGCTGATTTCCGGTCGCCAAATCTCGAATAAAAGTACCGCGCGCGCCGAATCCCCGTCGTTCCACGCCTCATGCTCGATGCTGTCGTCGAAGATCATGGCCTCGCCTTCGACGACGCTGCGGATTTCGGCTCCGACGCGCAGTCGGCAGCCGGCCGGGACGACGATGGGAATATGGCAAATGAGTCGTGTATTCAGCATTCCGTTGTGCGGCGGAATGTGCGTTCCCGGCTTCAGGATCGAAATCAAAGCCATCGGCGAGCGGCCCTTGATGCGCGGGATCGGTGGTTTTTCCAGCAATTGCGTGATGCGCGGGCACCGCCGAGTGTTTTCCTCGACCGTCTTGCCGTCCTTGAACAGGTGGAAGGCACTCCAGCGCGCGTCGTTGAGCAGGCTATGGCCGCGCGAAGGCCGGTCCTCCCACTCCTGGACATAAGGCTCGAGGCCCTGTTCGCCAGCCAGCACCTCCTCGATCTCCGTGCGCATCTCCGGAACCGCCGCCTCGAGCTCGGCGACCCAGTCGAACATCTCGCGCGGGTACCAGGCAACTTGCGGAAGGCCGGGGAAATAGAAGCTCGTGGGCTGCTGCAGGTACAGCCGCTGGTTGCCCGATGCGATTGCCAAAGCCTCGGCGAAACGTCGGGGAATCTGGGCAATTCCCCGCGCCGCGAGCACTCGTTGCAGTTCACTTTCGAACCGCGTTTCGGCAGCCGCGACGGCCGCTTCTGCGCGCTTGACGCGATCCGCAAGGTCGCCTGGAAGCTGTTCAAGCTCGGCGGCCCGACGGAGGCCCATGCGATAGAAGGATACGGAGGCCCGGTCGTCACCCTTCCGGGCGAAGATGTCACCCTTCATGAAATGAGCGAACGGATTGGACGGATCGGTCGCCAGCACGCGGTCCAATGCGAAGAGAGCACCCTCGCGATCGTCGCAGCCGTCGCAAGCCTGGGCAAACAGGAGCCACGCCTGGGGCGATGCGCTGTCTGACGACGTTACGATGGCGAACGCGTCACGCGCGATTGCGAAATCGCCGCGCTGAAGCGCCACCACGCCGCGCTTCGCTTCGGCCTCGAGGGTTTCTCTCTCCAACTGCATGAGGCCGCGTATAGCCGTAGCTTTCCGGTCGTCCAGCAAACAGAAATTGAGGCTGTCCCGCCGCCCTTCATGCGTGCGAAGAAGAGCGCATGTCCGAACGCGCTCATGAAGGCTTGCCCGAACAGCGCGCGATCATCGATCGCCGAATGGTTGCCGATCGCCTCGCATCCTTGCGTGCCGGCAAGAAGTTCACGGCCGAAGCCGGCCAGATCCTCTCCGAGGTGCTCCTGCAGGGTCGTGCGGAAATTGCGCGAAGGCTTTCCGTTGAGCCCGGCAATGGCCGGGCGGCCGCGCAGGCGACGACCTTTCTTCACGACCAGCTCGTGCGCCTGTCATGGGATCTCGTGTCCCGGAAGGATTCAGCGTCGCCCGGTCATGGGCTTTCCCTGGTCGGTTTAGGCGGCACAGGCCGCGGAGAAATGGCGCCGTTCAGCGACCTCGACCTTATGTTCCTCAGCGCGAAGGCCCCGACGGCGGACCAGGAGCGACGGGCCGAGGCAATGCTTCACCTCCTTTGGGACCTCAAGCTGAAAGTCGGCCACTCGGTGCGCTCGACCCCTCAGCTGCTGACCCTCGCCAAGCAGGACATGACGATCCGGACCGCTGTCCTTGAAGCCCGCTGGATGTGGGGTGACCAGCCAACCTTCGAGGCGGCCATGCGCCGCTTCCGCAAGGAGGTCGTCGCCGGCACCGCCGCTGAATATGTCGCCGCCAAGCTTTCCGAGCGCGACTCTCGGCATAGGCGGATGGGCGACAGCCGCTACGTCGTAGAGCCCAACGTGAAGGACGGAAAGGGTGGGCTTCGCGATCTCCAGACGCTTTATTGGATAGGCAAATATGTGCACGGGGTCGAACGGCCTGCGGAACTCGTTCGGGCCGGCCTACTGACGGCGGCCGAGTTCCGCCGGTTCGATCGGGCCGAGCGTTTCTTTTGGGCAGTGAGATGCCATCTGCACCTGCTCGCGGGTCGGGTCGAAGAGCGGCTCAGCTTCGAATATCAGCCACGTATCGCGGAGATCATGAACTACGCCGACCGGCCCGGGAAATCGGCCGTCGAGCGTTTCATGCAATTCTATTTCCTGAACGCGAAAAATGTCGGCAGCTTGACCGGCGTCTTCCTTGCGCAACTCGACGAGCAGCTCGGCAAGAAGGGCTTCCGTTTCGCACTGCCGACCATTCGCCGGAAGCCCAAGCGGCTCGGCGGTTTCGTCCTGGATCGCGGCCGCGTTTCGATCCCCGACAACGACTTCTTTCGCGTCAATCCAGTTCGGCTGCTCGAGCTGTTCGCAGTAGCTGCGCGCGAAAAGCTGGAAATTCACCCGGTCGCAATGCGGGCCGCGAACCGCGACGCGGCGCTGATCGATCGCAAGGTGCGCGACGATCCGCACGCCAACGCCCTGTTCATGGAAATTCTCACCTCAATCCACCACCCCGAGATCGTGCTGAGGTGGATGAACGAAGCCGGGGTCTTCGGGCGTTTCATTCCCGATTTCGGCCGCGTCGTCGCACAGATGCAGTTCGACATGTATCACCATTATACAGTCGACGAGCATTCGATCCGCGCAATCGGGCTGCTCGCTGCAATCGATCGAGGCGAGCTGAAGCAGGACCACCCGGTTTCGACCGCGATCATCAAGCAGATCTCATCGCGCCAGGTGCTCTATGTGGCCGTGCTGCTCCATGACATCGCCAAGGGACGGGGCGGCGATCACAGCGTGATCGGGGCTGAAATCGCCCTTAAGCTTTGTCCGCGGCTCGGCCTCGATCCAGCCGAAACCGAAACGGTGTCCTGGCTTGTCCGCTACCACCTTTTGCTTTCCTCAACGGCCTTCAAACGGGACCTCGCCGACCCGAGGACGATCGAGGATTTCATCCACCAGGTTCAGAGCCCCGAGCGACTGCGGCTGCTCCTGATCCTCACGGTCGTCGATATTCGGGCGGTCGGTCCCGGCGTTTGGAACGAATGGAAGCGCACGCTCCTTCGAACCTTGTTCGAAGCGGCCGAGGAGCGGCTCCGGCTCGGGCACAAGCAGCATGGCCGGACGGCGATCGTGGAGCACCGTCAGAAGGAGCTTGCTGCGCAGCTTGGTTGGAAGGCTAGCGCTGCCAGGGCTCACGCAAGGCGCCTGCCCGATAGCTATTGGCTTGCCGAGCCGCCCGCTTGGCAGCTTGCTAACGCAAGGCAGGTCGCCTCCGCAGAAGCGCATATCGGCGAGGCCAAGCCGGATGTCGTGGTGAAGGATGATCCCGAGAGCGGAGCCACTCGGGTCAGTGTCTTCACGCCTGACCGGGAAGCCCTGTTCTATCGCATCTGTGCTGGCCTTGCCGCCGCCGGCGCAAACATCATCGACGCCAGGATTCACACGACGCGCGACGGAATGGCGCTCGACAATCTTCTCGTGCTCGATGGGCGCGGCAACGCATATTCCGATCGTCGGCTTCGCGCCCGGCTCGTCAAATCCGTCGAGTCTGCACTGGCGAGCCCCTCGCCGCCTCCTCTGCCGGGCGCGCAATCGCAGCGCCGCGCATCGGCATTCGAAGTGGCTCCTTCAGTCGCAATCGCCGACCGCGCGTCTTCCCGAACGACGGTGGTCGAGGTCAATGCGCGCGACCGTCCGGCCCTCCTCGCCGGGTTGGCCGCAGCCATCCACGAGCGCGGGCTGACAGTGCATTCGGCCCATATCGCGACCTACGGCGAGCGCGCGGTCGACGTATTCTACCTGACGCGAGCAGACGGCAAGAAGCTCAGCGTCGACGACGCGGATGAACTTCGGGCTGCCTTGCTCGGAGCCGCCAGTGAACCGGCCAAGCCAAGGGCTGCCTGATAAGAAAAGGGCCCCACCGGAGTGAGGCCCTTCCAATAAAGTTCCTAAGCTCAGCCGCGCTCTGGAGCCGGCGCCGGTGGCGGAGGAGGGGGCGGGGGCGGCGGCGGCGGAGCCGGCTGCTCCACCACTGGCGGCGGGGCCGGCGGCGGTGTGTAGACCGGCGGGGCAGGCTGGTTGAAGCCCATCTTCGCCCGCAGGGTCACGCCGAATGTTCGCGGCTCGCCGAGGAACGCCCCGTAGAGCTGCGTCGAGCGGGTGATGAAGCCGGACTGGACCGCGCGGGTCGTACCGCTGCCCTGAACGGGCGCGTCGAACGCCACTTGCAGGAAGTTCTTGTCGAACAGGTTCTGGCCCCAGAGTTCGATCGCCCAGGCATCGTCGCGACCATGGACGCCGATGCGGCCGTTGAACGTGACAAAGCCGTCTTGCGTTTTTTCGATGTCGAGATCGGAGCCCGTGTTGAACTTGCTCATGTAACGACCGTCGAAATAGATGAGGCCGCGCAGTCCCGATCCACCGATTGGCGGGGTCCATGCAACCGATGAGGTGATCGTCCATTTCGGCGCGTTGGAGATATTCCGGCCGGGCAGCTGGAACAGGGCGTTGTTCAGCGCCCGTCCGTCGGCACCAATCAGATTAGTTCGATACTTGGTGTCGGCCATGGTGATGCCACCGTTCCAGGCGACATCAGGAAGCGGACGGGTGAACGCTTCGAGCTCGAAGCCCTGGCTGCGCACGCCCGCTTTCTTGTGGCCAGTGCAGGCACCCGTACGCGGATCGTTGTCGACGTCTGCGCCATTGAGGTCGTCGCTGCAACTGTTGATCGTTTCGACGAAGAAGTTGAGTCCGTTGAAAGTGTTCAGCTGGAAGTCGCGGAACACCTCGTGGAACAGCGCAAAGTTGATGTCGATTCCCGGGCCGTTATATTTGAGGCCGAGCTCGAACGCGTCGTTGATTTCCGGCTTGAATTGCAGGTCGTTGCCGGATGCGACGATTCCCTGGCAGCCCGCCTGCGCTGCACTCACGCAGATGGCGCCGCTGCCCGAAAGCGGCGGATTGCCGAGCACCGTGTTGCCGGGCGTCGGCGGAACGGTCGTCGGCACTGCCTGCGCACGCCACAATGCGGAGCGGTCGAGGTTGAAGCCGCCCGCCTTGTAACCGCGCGAATAGCTTGCGTAAGTCAGCAGGCGATCCATCGGCTTGTAGCTGATGACCGCCGTACCCGAGATCTTCGACTCGCTGCGCGAATCGTCGATGTTGAAGGCACCGCCGGGTGCGCTCGGGATGACGCAGGGAAGCTGCTGGAGCGATCCGCCCGAGAAAACGGTGCAGAGACTGTTGTTGTCGAGCAGGTCGGCGCTGAGCGTCTTCTTTTCATGCGTCCAGCGCGCGCCGAGCGTCAGCTTCAGCTGGTCGGTGATTGAGATGATGTTGTGGGTGAACAGCGCGAAGTTGTTGCTCGTCTGGCGATAGGCATCGTCGAGATGCGCGCCATTCAGGGTCGAACCGACGAAGCTTGGACCGCCAAGGGCAATCGCAAGATTGGTGAACCCGCTTGGGCCAAAGGGCGCAGCGCTGAAATTGATCGCCGGAGCAAAAGTCGTCGAGCCGGCCGTGAGCGCCGGGTTGTTCAACTGCGCGAACGCCCCGAGGGCGGTGTACTGGCTTGCAAGGTTCGCGGCCGTGGTCAGCTGTCCCGCAGCAATGGCGTTGTTGAAGCCCGTGGTGAGCGCGCCGCGAACACCGAGGGCGACCGGGTTGCTGAAGCAGTTCGGCGAAGCGCCAGGAGCCAGGAGCGTCGGAGCCGACGCCGCAAAGCTGACGGCGACCAGGCAATTGGCATAGCGTGAATAATCGCTGCCGTAGGTGAGGTTGTCGTCGACCGCGAGCTTCTCGTTCGCGTAATAACCGCCAACCAGCCAGTCGAGGTGATTGTTGAAAGCATTACCCTGGAGCCGCAGTTCCTGGGTGAAGGTCCGGAAACGGTTGAATGAACCGCCGTCGCTCGGGCGAAACAGGATGTCGAGATTGTTGTAGTCCGCGTCCTGGCCGCGCGTGAATTTGTTGTATCGATAGGCGGTGATCGAGGTCAGCTCGGCGCCGCCGAAGTCGTAGGTCAGTTCGCCGGAAATGCCGCCGTCGTTGACCTTTGAACTGTAGTTCCTCCCGGGGGTGATGGAGACGTCGCGAGCGAACGTGTCGTCGTTGATGATACCGCCGAGCGCGCGTTCAATTCCCGCGATGGTCGACGGCTGCGGCCCCGCCGAGGTGAAATCCTGCGCCGGCAAATAGGTCGCTCCGCAGCATTCCTCGTCGCGATGCGAATAATCGGCGATCAGCCGGAATGACAGGTTGTCGCTCGGCTGGAACAGGACCTGCCCGCGAAGGAGCCAGCGCTTGCGGTCGTTGATATCGCGGCCCGAAACCACGTCATGAAGGAAGCCGTCGCGCTTCACATAGACGCCGTCGATGCGCCCCGCGACCGTATCGCTGAAGGGCATGTTGATGCCGGCTTCGAAACGCCGAAGCGCAAAATTTCCGACATCGACCTGTCCGTGGGCCTCGGACGTAAAGCGCGGCTTCGCGGTGATGATCGAAATGAGGCCGGCCGACGTGTTGCGTCCGAACAGCGTGCCCTGCGGACCGCGCAGCACTTCGATCCGGTCGAGCGGACCAAGCTCAGTGAGGCCGACGCCGGCGCGCGAGCGGTAGACACCGTCGACGAAGAGACCGACCGAGCCTTCGAGGCCCGGGTTGTCGCCCACGGTTCCGACGCCGCGGATGCGGGCGACGGCAGCCCCGCCTTCCGAGGAGGTCGAGGAAACCAGCAGCGATGGCGCAACCTGGTTCAGCTGGCGGATGTCGGTCGCGCCCGTGTTGCGCAGGTTTTCTGCAGTGACCGCGCTGACCGCCATTGGAACGTCGGAAAGCGCCTGGTTTCGGCGCGTCGCCGTGATGACAATGTCGCCCGTTGCGACTGGCGCCGGCTCGCGCGCCTGATCCTGGACCGCGGCTCCCTCTGTCGCGCCCGGCGTGGGCTGCGCCGCCTGCTTGTCAGTATCGGTCGTGGAGTTCGCGGTCTGGGCAAAAGCCGGAGTCGCGATGGCAAAAATCCCGGTCGAAACCAGCAAGGCGGACTTGCGGATCATTTTTGTTCTCTCCCCCATGAGCGAAGACGCCCCGTTGGGGAGGAGGCTAAACCCGAACGCGGCTCAAAGGGAAGCATCGCAACAGCCGCACGACAACAATGGCGTACGGCTGCAGCAATTTGGCAACAGGGATGTAAGTAAGGCTTTGGCTTACTTTGGTGCGAGCACCATCAGCATCTGACGGCCCTCCATGCGCGGATGGGCCTCGATCTTGGCCATTTCGGCGGTCTGCTCCTGGACTCTGCGGAGCACTGCCATGCCAAGTTCGCCATGCGCCATCTCGCGACCGCGGAAGCGCATCGTGACCTTGACCTTGTCCCCTTCCTCAAGGAACTCGAAGACCTTCTTCATCTTCGTGTCGTAGTCGTGGTCGTCGATGTTCGGACGCATCTTGATCTCCTTGATCTCCTGCGTCTTCTGCTTCTTGCGTTGCTCAGCGGCCTTCTTCTGCGCCTCATATTTGAAGCGCCCGATGTCCAGGAACTTGGCGACGGGAGGATCGGCATTCGGTGAGATCTCGACCAAATCGAGGCCCACTTCCTGCGCCTGTTCGAACGCTTCGCGCGTATACATCACGCCCAAATTTTCCCCGTTTTCATCGATGACGCGGACCTTTTGCGCCTGGATGAACTCATTGTAGCGGGGGCCGGTCATCGGCGGCGGCGGCGCCATTCCTCGGCGCGGATAGGGCGGTGGTATAGCTGCGTCTCCTTGATTGTTCGACAGCTTCGCGAGTTAGGCATTCGCGCCTGCGAAGAAAAGTGCACGCGAGCGAATGTGAGTCTTTTTTGCCGCGACCTGTGGCCCAGAGTCGCCAGAAGTCCGGTGAAGACCCTAGTTGCGCAAGTCCGGCGGCCTCATTTCGTCGCGAATCATCGCTAATGCCTCTTCAAGGCTCATCATCTTCTGATGCTCCTCCGATCCTAGGCGCCGAAGCGCGACCGTGCCCTCTTCGGCCTCGCGCTTGCCGACCACAAGGAGGAGCGGGACCTTGGCCAGGCTATGCTCGCGGACCTTGTAGTTGATCTTTTCGTTCCGGAGATCCGTTTCGACGCGAATGCCGGCAGCCGCGAGCTTTGCGGCAACATCCGCTGCATAAGCATCAGCGTCCGAGACGATCGTGGCCACGACTGCCTGAACCGGAGCCAGCCAGAGCGGGAACTTGCCGGCATAATGCTCGATCAGGATGCCAATGAAACGCTCATAGGATCCGAAGATCGCGCGATGGAACATCATCGGACGGTGCTTCTGTCCGTCTTCGCCGATGTAGGTTGCATCGAGGCGCTCGGGCAGCACTCGATCCGATTGGAGGGTGCCGACTTGCCAGGTGCGGCCGATCGCATCCTTCAAGTGCCATTCCAGCTTCGGCGCGTAGAAAGCTCCTTCCCCAGGCAGTTCCTCCCAGCCGAATTCTTCCGACGCCATGCCTGCCGCGACAACCGCCTTCCGAAGTTCCGCTTCGGCCTTGTCCCAATCCTCGTCGCTGCCGAACCTCTTGTCGGGGCGCAACGCGAGTTTCACCGAATATCCGGCGAAGCCGAGGTCCTTGTAGACTCGGTCGGCCAGCTCGCAGAAAGCCCGCGCCTCTTCGACGATCTGGTCCTCGCGGCAGAAGATGTGAGCATCGTCCTGGGTGAACTGCCGGACGCGCATCAGTCCGTGAAGCGCGCCGTGAGGCTCGTTTCGATGACAGCTGCCGTTCTCATAAAAGCGGATCGGCAGTTCCTTGTAGCTGGTAATCCCCTGCTTGAAGACGAGAATGTGGCCGGGACAGTTCATCGGCTTCAGGGCCATGAGATCGGCATCGCCGGACAGGATCGGTCGGTCGTCCTCCTCGCCATCCTCCGGCGCGTGCGGGATCTCGTCCGGCACCACGAACATATTCTCGCGATACTTTCCCCAGTGGCCGCTCTTTTCCCACTGGCGCGCATCCATCAGCTGCGGGGTCTTGATCTCCTGATAGCCGGCCTCGTCGATCCGCCGCCGCATGTAGGCTTCGAGCTCGCGGTAGATGACGAAGCCGTTGGGGTGCCAGAATACGCTGCCGTGCGCCTCCGCCTGGAGGTGAAACAGGTCCATCTCCTGGCCGATCTTGCGATGATCGCGCTTCGCTGCTTCCTCGAGCCGCTTCAGATATTCGTCGAGCTGCTTCTTGTTGAGCCACGCAGTCCCGTAGATGCGTGAGAGCATCGGGTTCTTGGGATCTCCGCGCCAATAGGCACCCGACACGCGGGTCAGCTTGAATGCGTTGGGGTCGAGCTTGCCAGTCGAAGCGAGATGCGGGCCCCGGCAGAGGTCGACCCAGGCGCCTTCGCCTTGGCCCGTGCGATACATGGTGATGGTTTCGCCCGCAGGCAGCTCCATCACCCACTCGGCCTTGAACGCTTCGCCCGTCCGTTCGAAGAAGTCGCGTACCTCACCGCGAGTCCAGACTTCCCGGACCAGGGGTTCGTCGGCGGCGATGATCCGCCGCATCTCTTCCTCAATCGCCGGCAGATCTTCCTCGGTGAAGGGGCCGCGTCCCGGCGCCGGCGCGAAATCATAATAGAAGCCATCCTCGGTCGCCGGACCGAAGGTGATCTGTGTTCCGGGAAAGAGGTTCTGGACTGCTTCGGCAAGGATATGCGCGAAGTCATGGCGTACGAGCTCGAGCGCGTCCTTTTCATCGCGCGAGGTGATCAGCGCCAGGTTTGAATCGCCTTCGAATGGCCGATTGATGTCGCGGACCTCGCCGTCGATCTTCGCCGCGAGGGCAGCCTTGGCCAGCCCCGGCCCAATGGCAGCGGCGACGTCGGCCGGGGTCGATCCCTCGGGCATCTCCCTCACCGAACCGTCGGGGAGCGCAATCTTGAACATCTTGGTCATGACGAACGCCATGTAGCGAGCGCGCGGACTCGTCTCAACCGATTGGGTCGTCGGAGCGCATAGTAAAGCCCGCTTGACAATTTCCAGGCTTATAAGTAAAGCTTACTTGTCATATCAACAAGGATGCTTGACATGATCGCACGCACTCCCGCATGGAAACGCTACAATTTGCGCGTCATCTGGCTGAGCCTCTTTTATGCGGTGTTCCTCATCGCCGCCGTCTATGGCTTCAAGCATCAGCTTGTCCCAGACGCCCTCAAATATGTCGTCGCCATCCTTCCGGCCCTGCCGATCATCGGCATCTTCGGGGCGATCGGCCGCTATCTGGTCGAGGAGCAGGATGAATATGTCCGCATGCTGATGGTCCGCCAGACCTTGTGGGCCAGCGGCTTCGCGCTCAGCCTGGCGACCGCATGGGGGTTCCTCGAGAGCTTCGACCTGGTCGGCCACGCCGATGGCTACTACGTCGTCATCGCGTGGTATTTCGGCCTTGGGGTCGGCGGCATCGTGAACAAGCTGACGCTCGGCGACGGCGGCTGCTGATGGAAAATCGCCTCCGAATCCTCCGCGCCGAGCGTGCCTGGAGTCAGCAAGACCTCGCCGAGCGGATCGAGGTCTCGCGTCAGAGCGTCAATGCGATCGAGACGGGGAAATATGATCCGTCGCTGCCGCTCGCCTTCCGCATCGCCGAGCTGTTCGACCAGCCGATCGAGGAGATTTTCGTCTCCCCTTCGCGCCGAAGCTCGAAGGCCATCTGAATGAGCCTTTTCCTTATCGCCGCAGCGCAGCTGTTTGCTCCGCCTGCGAACCCAGCGCCCCCGGTCGAGTGCCGCTTCGACTCCGCCTCACTTACCTTTGCCGGCGCCCCACTTGAACAGGCGCGATGCCTGCTTCGGCGCGTTGAGCCGGGCGGGTCCGCCGGTGCCGAAACCGACCTTCCGCCTACGCTCGCGAGATTGATAGGTGGACGCCCCGCGATCGACTTCACCCGATTGGCAGGCGCGTTGCGAGCGGCGCGGATTCCCCTTCCCGCAGCATCGCCGGTTTCCGAGACCTCCGATCATCGTCGCGCAGCCTATTTCGTCATCCACGATACCAGCTCGCCGAATCTGGGCGAAGGTTCGTTCCCGGCGAGTTTCGACCGGCAGGTGCGATTCAACGACATCAACCAGTTCCTCGGCAAGGACGCGGTCGCGCATTTGTTCAACGATCGGCTCGGGCGAGTCTCCGTCGGTCACGACTTCGAGGTCGGCTGGCGGGCCACGAAGCTCGAGCGCGCAGTCGGAGAAGCCTCGCGCGGGCGGTTCCTCCACGTGGAGAATCTCCAGCCTCGCCGCGCCGACCCCGGCGGACCGCCCGGCAACGACCGGATCGCACCCCAGCCGGGCTTCAGCGATCGCCAGTATCGAACCTTGGCCCTGCTCTATGTCCTGGCCAGCGCTCGACTTGGCCAATGGATGATCCCCGCGTTCCACGCCAACGTCGACCGGGGCATCGAGAAGGCCCACGACGATCCGCAGCATTTCGATCTCGCTGCGTTCGACGTCGAAGTAGCGCGGTGGGTCAGGCGGCTGCGTCCGCGCTGAGCGCCTCGTCGAGGATCTGCTCCGCCCGCTGGAACAGCTGGGTATCGACGATAACCCCCGAGGCGGCCGCATTTTCACGGACCTG
>Ga0068858_100001170_pt1 | contig 27211 bp, 25 predicted proteins | sample KBSSwiS12_FD_66589 | JGI IMG/M metagenome (GOLD analysis project Ga0068858, IMG submission 66589) | Switchgrass rhizosphere microbial communities from Kellogg Biological Station, Michigan, USA - KBS Switchgrass S1-2 | ecosystem: Host-associated > Plants > Roots > Rhizosphere > Soil ... | reverse complement strand
AGAATGGCGCCGCTATCCTCCATGAAAGGGGGGAAAGCCGGATCGGGCACGGCGCGAAAGAACGCGCCTTCGACATCGGCGGGAATCAGGCCCTCGACCGGCAGGTTCTCGAGGTTGTATTCCTCGCCGATCGGCGCATTCAGACCCGTGTATTCAGGCGTGTCCGGAAAGCGCTGCATGCTTTTTCACCGTAACATTTGTTACGGTGATGATGCCCCCACGGACCGGGGTTTGGCAAGCCGCGTCAGCTGGCCGCCGCGTCAAACCACAGGGCGATGCCCCGCATTTCGATACTGGCGCGCGGCGGAGCACTGGCGCCCGCCAACGGATTATCGAAAGCGACATGCGGCACGCAATGCGCCCGCCCGGGGTCGCTGTCATGCGTTTTGAAGACGATCACCTCGTCGCGCGTCATGTCCGGGAACCAGTGCCATCGATGTGAGGGATGATGCGCGAAGACGAGGCCTTCAAATGACCACTCGGGACGGTCCGGCGAATCGAATACGGCATCCGCCGGGATCAAATCGCTCGCCGCGACGCTGCGGGCATCGCAGACGGCCAGCGGCACATCCTGCGGCGGCGCCGAGATAACGCGCCACACGTTGTAGTGAGCAAACCGGGCCACACGTTGTCCTGGCAGCGCGACACGTTGCGCAAAAGCAGCGGCCGTGGCGTCGCTGATATCGACGTGGGCGAAGCGAGCCGGCCGCGAATTATCCAACTTTCCCGACTTCGCCGCCCGCTCGCTGAATCGCAGTATGCCCGGACTGTTGACGATGACCTGATCCGCACCCGACAGCTCACCGAGCAGGTCGGTGATTTCGGCCCGGTGAATCGCGTCGACGGCCGCGCGGTCGGCAAAATCCGCAACCCTGCTGCCATGCTCCACCAACATAAAGCCTGCGCCGTCGAGCGTCGTAGCCAACCCGCGGGCATCGACGATATCGACATCCACAGGAACAATCTCCAACAGGTCGCGGGAGGTGTCGTTGGCGTGATAACGCGGCCGGACAATTCCGCGCCCGGCATAGGCAATCGCTGCTCGTACTTTCATTTGCTTTCCTCCGCGCCGCTTGTCAGGGACGGTCATGAGGATCTAAACTGCTATGAACTATAGCAATCAAGAAAGGGCACGGCCATGACCAACAATGCTGCAGCCGACACGGTCGCCTTCGACGTGCAAAACGGCATCGCCTGGGTCAGGTTCAACCGCCCGGATAAGCGCAACTGCATGAACCCCCGTCTCAACCGGGAGATGTTGCGCGTCCTCGACGCGTTGGAATTTCGCGACGATGTTGGCGTACTCGTGCTCTCCGGCGAGGGGACAGCCTGGTCGGCCGGCATGGACTTGAAAGAATACTTCCGTGATTCGGAAGCCCTGGGATTACAGGGCGTGCGCCAGTCCCAACGTGAAGCCTACGCCTGGTGGAAGCGCCTGCGCTCGTATCAGAAGGTCACCATTGCCATGGTCAATGGCTGGTGTTTTGGCGGCGCCTACGGTCCCTTGTTCGCCTGCGACCTGGCCATTTGCGCGGACGAGGCGCAGTTCGGATTGTCGGAAATCAACTGGGGCATTCTGCCCGGCGGCGGCGCCACCAAGGTGGCGACCGAACTGATGCCCATGCGCAAAGCGATGTATCACGCCCTGCTGGGCGAAAACCTGACCGGACGGCAAGCCGCGGACTGCGGTCTCGTGAATGAGTCCGTGCCCGCCGCCGAGCTGCGGGCGCGGGTGTTGGAATTGGCCAACAAACTCCTGAAGAAGAACCTGGAAACACTCAAGGCCACCAAGGACGCCGTGCGACGCGTCCGTGAAATGACGTATGAGAATGCCGAAGACTATCTCATTCGCGCCCAGGAGGCGCTCAACTGGCACGACCGGTCCGACGGGCGCCATGTCGGCATGAAACAGTTTCTGGACGATAAATCCTACAAGCCGGGACTGGGCGAGTACGACAAATCCAAATCCGCGGGTTGAGTGTGTAATAACAGCGCCACTGCAGCCGCCAGCGAGCCCATGGCCATGAGGGTGGCAACGGTTTGCAGTGAGTATCCCGCTTGAAATAAATACCCTGCCATCACCGGCGCGACGACGGCCCCTCCCCGCCCCACACCGACGGCGAAGCCGGTGCCGGAGGCACGCACGTGCGTAGGAAAAACTGTCGCAAACAGCGAATAGAGGCCGACCACTGTTGCATTGGCGAACGAGCCCGCCAGCGCGACCCGTATTGTCAAACCAACGATGTCCGTGGCGCCGTGTCCGAACGCAATCATCATCGCGCATGATCCGATCAGCGTCACGATGGTCAAACGTTTGAGTCCGACCCGAGCGGCCAGCAAACCGAAAATCACGCCACCGGTGGCGCCGCCCACATTGACCCACAGAAGCACGCCCGCCGCCGCGGTCGGCGCGAAGCCCAGATCAACAATGATTTTCGGTACCCACTTGAGAATGAAGTAAAAGCTCGTCATGTGCGCAAAGTAGGCAAAGGTCATCAGGACGGTCGTGGCTACCAGTCCCGGCCTGAAAAGATCCATGACGGAGCGCTCGACGCTCCGGTCGTTCGCGGCAGGAAGCTCGCTGATGGCGGCGTGTCCAAAGTGCACGAGAATCCGGTTGATACGCACGAGCGCGTCAGTGGCCCGCGACCGCTCGAGGAAGGCGACTGATTCCGGTACGAGCCACCACACGAGGGGAATAAAGAGGGCCGTCGCCGCGGCTCCAGCCATGAACACGTCGCGCCAGGTGCCGCTCGCCAACAGATGCTTGACGATGAGCCCTCCCAACACACCGCCGAGCGGGTATCCGATCACGAACAACGCCATTGCGAGGCTGCGCCAGCGATTGTTGGAAACTTCGGCGGCGGCCGCGTTGATGGCTGCCAACGCGCCGCCAATGCCGAGCCCGGTCACGAGGCGGCTCAGCAGCAGCATTTCGACATTGGTCGCCTGCGCAGCCCCGAACATCCCGATGGCCATGGCGACGAGGCAGCCGAGAATGATCGGACGGCGCCCCTTCCTGTCGGCCACGTTGCCGAGCAACACTGATCCCATGGCCATCCCCAGCAACTCGGTTGACAACACCCAGCCGAGCGTAGCCTTGTCGATCCCCCAGTCGTGCGAGATTCCCGGCGACGCAAAGCTGATCGACAGGACATCAAACCCGTCCAAGGCGTTGAGCGCCGTCATCACGAGGACGGCCGCCCATTGCCAGGCGCTCATGGCACCCTGATCAATGATTGTTTTTGGATTGCGCGGTGCCAAGTGCGTTGCCTATTCGTGAATCCGTGTCAGTAACTCAATCAATTTCGCAACCTCCCGTTCCGTAAAGCGGGATTTGAGCCAGCGCTCATGCTGTTGGATCGCCGACTTCGCCGTGACGAGCGCCTTGCGGCCAGGGCTCGTCAGGTTGAGCGTCTGCTTGCGCCCGTCGCTCTCCGACTTGCCACGCACCAGGTAGCCGCGGGACTCGAGGCGATTGACAATCGCCATGGTCGTGGCGCGATCCATTCTCATGCGCTTCGCCAGGTCCGTTTGCGCAATATCCGGATGGTCATCGACGAGCCACAGCACCGACACCTGCTTCTGCGTCAGGTCCACATCCGCGAAAGTTTCGGTGAAGTGCCGATATACGGCCCCATGGGCCAGGCGAATGTGAAACCCCACAATATTGCGGATCTCGCCAATATCCTCATCGCCGGCCACGTGCGGCGTGGTGATTGTCAGTATCTCTTTTTGCTTTGGCATCCCGGAACCTTGCTATAATTGTCAGTGTAACGTACAAATTCGCATGGCTAAATATCCCGAGACGCCGAGCTTCACGGGTTTCAACACTCCGTCGCGCATCGAAGCAGACATTCATAGTCTGGCTCACCGGGGCACCATCCCACGGGAATTGAACGGGGCATTTTACCGCGTACAGCCCGACCCGCAGTATCCGCCGCGCCTGGGCGACGATATCGCTTTCAATGGCGACGGCATGATCACGCGGTTCCATTTCCACGACGGCGAGTGCGATTTCCGGCAACGCTGGGCGCGAACCGATAAATGGAAGCTCGAGCGGGCCGCGGGAAAGGCCTTGTTCGGCGCATACCGCAATCCGCTCACGGACGATGAGACAGTCAAGGGCAAGATCCGCGGGACTGCCAATACGAATGCCTGGATTCACGGTCGCACTCTCTATGCGCTGAAAGAGGATTCGCCGGCGCTGATCATGGATGCCGTAACCCTGGAGACCCGGGGGTACACGTCATTCAACGGCCGGATGACCGGCCAGACTTTTACGGCGCACCCCAAGACGGATTCCAGAACCGGCAATATGATTGCCTTCGGGTATGCCTCATCGGGCCTGTGCTCCGAGGACTGCACCTACTACGAAATCACGCCGCACGGCGAGTTGATTCGTGAGGTGTGGTTCAAGGCACCCTACTACTGCATGATGCATGACTTCGGATTCACCGAAGACTACGTCCTGTTTCACATCGTGCCCTCGATCGGTAGCTGGCAGCGACTCGAGCAGGGACTGCCGCACTTCGGCTTCGATACGACCCTGCCCGTCTACCTGGGCGTCCTGCCGCGGCGCCCCGGGGCGAGTGGCACCGACATACGCTGGTTCAAGCGCGATAACTGTTTCGCGAGCCACGTGCTGAATGCCTTCCAGGAGGGCCGCAAAATCCACTTTGACACTCCGGAGGCGAAAAACAACATGTTCCCGTTCTTCCCGGACGTTCATGGGGCGCCGTTCAACGGCGCGGAGGCCATGAGTTATCTGACTCGCTGGACGGTGGACCTGGATTGCAACTCGGCGGATTTTTCCAGCATTGAACGCTTGACCGAAACAGCGGCCGAATTCCCCCGCATCGATGATCGTTTCGCCGGTCGCGCCTATCGCCATGGCTGGCTGCTCGAAATGGACCCACGCCGCCCGGTCGAGCTGCGCGGCGGCAGCGCCGGTGGCCTGTTGATGAATTGCCTGTTCCACAAGGACCTGAAAACCGGCGCCGAGCAACATTGGTGGTGTGGACCGGTGTCGAGTCTGCAAGAGCCGTGCTTCATACCGCGCAGCAAGCATGCTCCCGAAGGGGATGGTTGGATCGTACAGCTCTGCAACCGTTTGGATGAACATCGCAGCGATCTTCTGTTGTTCAATGCGCTCGACATCGAGTCGGGCCCGATTGCCACGGTCGAAATACCGTTGCGCATGCGATTCGGTCTGCATGGCAATTGGGCCGACGCGGCGGATATCGGGCTTTGAGCCGCGAGTTGGCCGGCAGCTCCTTCAGAGGGGTTCACCGGCATTGCGAGCCCGTTCCAGAACTCTGTCTTCGTCCACTCTGGCACGCCGCGCCAGTATCAGGAGCATGACTACGATCACCGGCGCGACCCAATTGATGCCGAGAATGGCCGCAGCCAGATTGCCTCCGTTCGCATCGGAGATGATGCCCACAATATACGGGCCGATGCCGAGGCCGAAAATCGTAGACACGATGATGTAGATGCTCGAGGTGAGGCCACGCATGCGCGGCAGTACCTGTTCGAACAGGATTGCGTACAGCGGCGGGAGCCAGGCGGTCAGAACGAGACTGTACAACACGAAGCGCGTGTAAAAGCTCGTGGGGTTGTTCGCGCCATACACCCAGATTGCCAATAAGGGTGAAAGCGCGAGCGAGAAAAGCGTGACATAGACGCGCCCGGTGGCTGGAAAGCGTGCATTGATTCGATCCGACAGCGGGCCGGAAATCAGCGGTCCCACAATGCCGATGGCGGCGGCCAGCAGGCCGAACTGCAGGCCGGTCTTCGCAGGCGAGAGGCCAAAGTGCTTCATCAGAAACGACGGCGTGAAGCCCATGACACCATAGTTGATCATCATCTGCAGTGCGCCGATCGCAATGCACAACAGCAGTGAACGTGAACCGGTGATCACAGCAAACGCGGGTGGATCGGCGGCCCGCAGGCTCTGTAGCAGATTCAACACTGTAAACAGACCGAAACCGACTACACCCCACTGCAACGCATGGGGATTCAGTGTCCAGGCCCCGAAGTTCAATGGCGGACGTGGCGAGAGCGCGCTCGTAATCCACGTCAACATCGCCATTGCCACGGCGATGATGCCCAACACGAGCAAATTCACGCACCAATCGCGCGTTGATGCCTTGCGCCTGGCGAGCGACCACCAATTGGCTACCGGCGCCACCGAACCCAGCACGGCGAGGCTCGTGCGCAGAGGATGAGGATCTTGGGCCGAGCGGATTCCATCCATTTGTCCCCGCTCCGGTTCCGGCATCCGCCACACGAGCGCCGCCAGAATAACTCCAGGGAGTGCGGCCACCAGGAAAGCGAATTGCCAGCCCTGAAGGCCGAACGCCGCGGACGTACCGGAGTAAAGTCGGTCCCACCAGTCAGCCGCGACGCCACCCAGGATCAACGACCCTCCGAGACCCATGGAAATCGCCGCAGCGATGACGGCCATCGCAAAGCCCCGCCGGTGTTTGGGGAAGTGGTCATAAACCAACGAGGTGCCGGCCGGCTGGGCCGCGCCCTCCCCGATGCCGACACCGAGTCGCGACAGAACCAACAGCCCAAAGCCGCTCGAGAAGGCGGCCATTGCCGTTGCAATTGACCAGAAACCCAACGCAATCCCCAGCAATCGTGTCCTGATCCAACCATCCGCCAGCCGCCCGAGCGGCAGGGAAAAGAGTGCATAGAACAGGGCGAACACGGTTCCGTACAGCAACCCCATTTCCGAGTCGCCCAGCACCAGGCTTTTCTTGATGCGCGGTGCCAGGATGGCCAGGATGTTGCGATCCAACAGGCTGACAGCATTGGTCAGCGAGACGAGCGCCAGCGCGTACCAGGATGCTGCACGGATCGACCGGCGCGTCACAACTTGAACCATCGCTCCGCATTCGTCTGCATCAGCTTGCGCTTGCTCTCAATGGGGATGTCCAGCAGATCGTGGGTGCGCACTTCATCGGGCACGTATTGATACGGATAATCCATGGCGTACATCACGCGATCTTCACCTAACACCTGTTGCGCGAACTGGATCGCAGGCGCCCACGCCATACCGCTGGTGGTGATGAGCACGTTGGAGCGCAGGTATTCGAGAATCGTTTTCGCGAGCGGCTTCATACGCGGATAACGCTTGGAGCGCACCGTCGCCTGATGCATGAAATCGAGACGGTATGCCCAGTACGGAAGCGCCTCTCCCGCGTGTCCGACCATGATTTGCAGATCCGGGTAGCGGTCAAAAATGCCCGTGGTAATCAGGCGCAACAAGTGCATGCCGGTCTCGACGCCGAAGCCGAAGATGGCTCCATCGAGCCCCGCTTCGAGCAGCGGCCCGATCATGGAATCGGGCGGCGTTGCGGGATGGATGTACAGTGGCTGACCTGTGTCGGCGAGTGCCCGGAAGATCGGATCGAATTTGGGATCGTCGAGATATTCACCCTGAGTGTGGCTGTTGACCTGCACGCCCTTGAAGCCGAGCGTCCTCGCGCCACGCCGGATTTCCGATGCGGACCACTCAGGATCTTGCGGCGCAATGGCCGTCATGCCGATATACCTGTCGGGTCGAGCGGCGACCTGCTCAGCCAGGAGGTCGTTGGCGCGTTGTGCTACACCCTTGGCCTCCGTCAGGTCGAGAATGGGCTGCGCGCCGGGCGAGGTAAGCGCGAGGACAGCTCTATCGATCCCCGTTTCGTCCATGTGACGAATGCGCTGTTCTCCCAGATCCAACAGTCGCTCGATGATCTGCGTCGCGCGTTCGGAGGGACTTTGCGCATAGAAACCCCAGAGCGAGGTCATGCCTTTGTCGGCCGTACCGTCTCGCACCATGCGCAGGTACACATCGATCTGCTCGCGCGTAGCGAAAGCCTCTTCGGTCGCGATGCGCAGATAGCCTCGATCGCCTCCCGTCCGCAATGGATGAGTCATCGTTATCCCTCGTGAACTGCTTTGAGAACCAGACAAGCCATTACCCCTTCGGAGCCTTCCTCATGTCCGTGGCCGGACCATTTGACGCCCCCGAACGGCGCATCACCACCTCCGAGCATCGTCGTGTTGAGACAGAACATGCCGGTCTCAACTTCCCGGGCCAACCGCTTCTGTCGGGCGGGGTCATTCGTCCACGCATGGGCCGCCAGCCCATACGGCAAACGATTGGCCTCGGCAATCATGTCTGCCTCTGTCGGGTAGGGGTTGATCAAAGCCACGGGGCCGAACGGCTCTTCGTTCATGACAGCCGTCTGGAGAGGAATCTCAGACAAGACAGTAGGCGCGTAAAAGAAACCTCGATCTCCAATACGATGTCCACCCACGTGACGGGTGGCACCGGCCGTCACCGCGCCATCAATCAGCCGGTCCATCGCCTCGGGCCGGCGCGGGTTGGCCAGGGGACCCATCTGCGATCTCTCATCGAGCCCATTACCGACCTGCAGTGCCTTGGCACGCTGCGCAAATCCGTCCCTGAATTGCCTGAATACGTTTTCGTGCACAATGAACCGCGTGGGCGACACACAAACCTGGCCGGCATTTCGGAACTTCGACGGCACCATGGCACTCAAGACACGTTCGATGTCGACATCGTCGAAGACCAACACCGCGCCGTGTCCGCCGAGCTCCATCGTCGTTCGTTTGCAATCATCCGCGGCGAGTTTCATGAGGTGTTTGCCAACGACAGTGGATCCCGTAAAGCTCACTTTACGAATCACTGGCGAAGCCAACAGCCGCCGAGATACTTCGTCCGGGACGCCGAACACCGCCTGGCCCACCTCTTTCGGTAACCCCGCATCGAGCAGGCACTGCAAAACGGCTAGGGCCGAAGCCGGAGCTTCTTCGGATGCCTTCAAAATGACGGAGCAACCTGCCGCAATCGGTGCACCGAGTTTGCGACCCGGGTTGCCGATGGGGAAATTCCAAGGAGCGAATGCGGCGACTGGACCTACGGGCTCATAGTTTACCGTCGAGCGAAGGCCGGCCGGGCGCGCCAGCACTCGCCCGTAATCGCGAAGGCATTCGCCAGCATAAAAATTGAACAGGCCGACAACCATCAGCACTTCTGTGCGTGCCTCGGGGAGCGTCTTTCCTTCTTCGAGTGTTGCAATACGCGCAATCTGCTCCTGACGTTCGAGCATCAAGCGTGCGGCGCCCGAAAGAACGGTCGCGCGCTGCTGTGGTGATGCATCGCGCCAGATCCGGAAGCCACGCTTCGCAGCATCGAGCGCCCGATCGAGATCCGCAGCATCCGCCAACGGAAGCTGACCAAGTACCTCGGCGGTCGCCGGATTCAACACGTCATGCGTGCGCCGGTGGCCCGGGGCGACCCGCTCCCCGTCAATCAACATGTGAAGCGTGGGATAGCTCATCGAACCATCCCCTCGATCGCTTCGAGTCGTTTGATCTCACGCCCGTACGGCTCGATGCCGCGCGAGATGACAATTGCCGCCAGCGGCATCAGCACGCTCGCAATCAGAACCATAGTTTTCCTCAAGTCCGCGTCAGAGTGAAACACCCGGTGTGTCACCGAGCCAATCAACTGGCCACCCAGGGCACCGAAGACAATAAACATGAAAATGTAGACTGCGGTCACCTGACCGCGCATCTCGTTCGGCGTAACCCGTTGGATGGCGGCATTCTGTGGAACGGACGAGGCAAGTCCGCACCCCAGCGCCACACCGACGCACAATAGCGATAGCTGCCCGGTGGGCATCAGCGGTGCAATGATCTCGAACGGCGCGGCAACGGCGAACAGTATCGCCGACGCCCGGACATTCGCGTCCGCGTAACGCTTCGACAGCCACTCGACAAAAAGGGTCCCGAATGCGGCGCCGAGCAATGAGGACACCAGAAACATGGCTCCCATCCACTGGCCTATGCGAGCTTCGCTCCAACCGTACGTACGAATGAGAAATGGCGCGCGCCAGGCTTGCAGTCCCAGGGATTGCGCCGCGCTCAATGCGAGGCCAATGAACAACGGCAGGTAAATCGCGCGGCGGGCTTTGATTTCGCGCCACACGGCGCCCACGGGCATAGCGGTTCCCGCAGCCGCAACACCGCGGCGCGGAGGTTCGCGGATCATCAGTAACAACACCGATATCAACAGGCCCGGTGCACCCACTAACATCAGGATCCGTTGCCAGCCGTGTATGGTGAGCCCGAACCAATGCACGACGGGCCACGCGACGGCCATGCCTATCAACTGTCCGCCCAGGAAAATGCCGAGCGCATTGCCGCCTATGAATCCCAACTGCAGGAAGCCGATGGCACGTGGCAGCCGCGCCGGCGGGAAATAGTCGGCGAGCATTGAATAGGATCCCGGCGCATGCGCGGATCCGCCCGCGCCCACCAGCATGCGGCTCGAGAACAACTGCAGGAAATTCTGCGCCAGCCCGCCGAGCATGGTGATGCCGCCGATCAGGGCGATCCCGCATGCGAGCACAATTTTGCGTGGATAGATGTCCACCAGCCGTGCCATGGGAATGCCGACGAGGACATAGAACACCACGTTGGCAGGACCGATGAGAAAACCCAACTGCTCATCGGTGAGGTGGAAGTCGACCTTGATGCGCTGGGCCATCATGCCGAACACCTGGGCATCAAAAAAGTTCAGCATCGTGGCGAGGATGATGACCGCAAGCGCGCATATGGCGGCGGCGCGCGACGGCCAGACGTCGGCGGCCGCAGGGCCATCAGCGACGCTGAGTCCGCCGGCTCCCGCGCCCGCTCGTGGCGTATCCGCGCCCGCTCCTGGCGTGCCCGCCCCCGACACTTCCGCCGCCATCGCGCCCCCTTGCGCAATCCGCTTTACAACGAGCGAATTGTATGTGTTAGATACAATATGATTCGACGCGGCTTGTCCAGCTTTTTTTGGCGGACGGCCCGTTCCATAGTCGATCCGCGGAAAGGTAAGACACGGCATGCAAGATCTGCCTGGTAAGACTGCCTTCGTGACCGGCGGCGCAAGTGGCATCGGCCTCGGGATCGCTAAAGCGTTGCTCGGAGCCGGAATGAACGTGGTGATTGCGGACGTTCAGGACGCGCATTTGCAGAGAGCGCGAGCCGAGCTCGGATTTCCGGACCGCGTGCTGGCGCTGAAACTCGATGTGACAAACCGGATCGACTTCGCCCGCGCGGCAGACGCCGCCGAGGAGCGCTTCGGCAAAATTCACATCCTGTGCAACAACGCGGGCGTCGCAGTAGTAGGGCCGACCGACCTTGCAACCTACGCGGATTGGGATTGGGTGATGGGAGTCAACCTGGGCGGCGCCATCAACGGCATCGTCACTATTCTGCCGCGCATTCAAAGGCACCGGGAAGGTGGCCACATTGTCAACACCGCGTCGATGTCAGGCCTCGTGCCACACCCGGGAGCCACGATTTACGGCACTTCCAAAGGCGCGGCAGTGCATATGATCGAATGCATGCGCGCTGAGCTCGAGCCGCAGGGAATCATCTGCTCGGCGTTCTGCCCGGGGGCCGTACAGTCGAATATCGCCGACGCGGCCAGGACACGCCCCGCAGAGCTCGCGCACACCGGCTACGCCGAGGCCGACCGGCGCCGGCAGCAAGGCGGCAATTTCTTTCATCTCTACCGGACGAAAGAAGAAGTTGGCGAACGCGTGCTGCAGGGAATTCTGAATGATGAGCTGTACATCATGACACACAGCGAATTCCGCCAAGGCCTCGAGGCGCGGACCGAGGCAATGCGTGCAGCCGTGCCAGACCTCCCTGAAAATGCGGAATATAAGCGGACTTTCAGCGTCCTGTTCAGCAATCCCATTCACCCAGCCGAAACCGAGCGGCAGCGGGCGCTGAAGAAACGAGGCTCCACGCCATGAAGGCCAAGCCATGAAGGCCAAGAAATGAAAGCCAAAAAATGAAAGATTTCGCAGGCCGTACAGCATTCGTGACCGGCGGCGCCAATGGCGTCGGCATTGGCCTCGTCAGCGCCCTGCTCGACGTTGGTTGTAACGTAGCCATTGCGGATATCCGATCCGAGGCCATCGACCGAGCACTCAAATCGTTTCCGGGTCGAAACGTGATGGGCGTGCAAGTCGACGTGTCGTCGCGCGATGCCGTTGCCCGAGCGGCCGATGAGGTGGAAGCCCGGTTTGGACCCGTGAGCCTGCTGTTCAACAATGCAGGCATCAACCTGTTTCAAACAATAGAGGAATCCAGCTACGACGACTGGGACTGGGTGATGGGCGTCAACCTGAACGGCCCCATCAACGGTGTCATGACTTTCGCTCCGCGAATGGTGGCGGCCGGCAAAGGCGGCTATATCGTCAACACCGCATCCATGGCGGCCTTCCTGGCGGCCGGGAAGCCGGGTATTTACAACACAACCAAGTTTGCAGTTCGCGGCCTGTCGGAATCGCTGCGGGCAAGCCTCGCTCCGCATGGGATTGGAGTTTCGGTGCTGTGTCCCGGACTGGTGAAGTCCTACATTTACGCGAGCGATGAGATCCGTCCTGAGCGACTCAAGGCCGGCGCGCGGCCGGTCGATCATGACAACGTGGAGCGATTGGCCGCGGTGCACGAGTTCGGCATGGAGCCTGACGTCATTGCCTCGCGTGTGTTGGAGGCCATGCGGGAGGATCGCTTTCACATCTTCACGCATCCTGAGTTCAAGGAAGAGCTGCAGGAACTGTTTGGCGAAATCCTCGCGGATTTTCGGGACTATCCGCCCGATCCGGGCCATGCCCAGCGCATCGGGTTTGAGAAAACACGGCGCGAGAGCTACAGGCAGCAGCGCAAGGGATTACGGGGGCGCTGACCGCGCCGAGTCGGCGCTACCTGCCGCAGCACCGCTGCCTGACGCACCACCGCTGCCCTACGTGTTGCACGCGCTCAGCGGACGTGTCCTCCAGCGGGGGCGTGTCTCAGCGGACGTGCCCTCCAGCGAGCGTGTCTCAGCGAGCGTGCCCGGTCCAGGTTCGAAGTCCCGGCGCGGTGCGATCCTCTCCACGTAACGCGCGGGCAACGGCGGGCCGCGCGGTAACCCTGTCGCGCCATTCCACGAGGCGGGGGCAGCGCCGGGCGATTTCCAACTCGGGGAACATCCGTTCCACCATCATGCCGCAATGAGAATAGAAGTTAATATCGGCGAGCGTGTACTCACTACCCGCGAGCCAGGCCGACCCGGCGAGTTGCTTCTCAACTTTATCGACGGCGTAGCAGATCTTCTCGGTGGCGTTGGCGAGATCGGCCGGGCTGAATCCGGAACGCGCCGTCAGCCATTTCTTGCGCTGATCCGGCAACGGGATCCGCTCCATGAGCTTCTCGAACTCACCACTCTCGATGTTGCGCGCGATGATGCCGACCATGCGGTGCCAGCCGTGCATTGAGACATGGTTCATCACGTGCTCATCAACGAACTTGTTCCAGTAACGCATCCGCGCGGCACCAACCGGATCGCGCGGCCGTAGCGGCACGTCCGGAAAGACGTCTTCGAGATACTCGTTGATCACCGTGGTGTGAGTGATGATGACACCGTCATGGTCCAGAACGGGCACCTGCCCTTCCGGGTTGATCGCCACGAACCAGTCCGAATGCTGCTCGAACTTGTGCAAATCCACGTAGACACTCTGAAAGTCGAGCCCCTTCTCCAGCAGGGGAATCATGGATTTCAGGGAGTTGGCCGCGGGCTCGGCGTGATAATATTTGAGAGTCATGATGTCTCTACCGTGGGGTGTGAGTTCCTAGAATGCCGCCATCGACGGCAATGGCCTGCGCCGTGATGTGACTCGAGAGATCCGACAGCAGGAAACAGGCTAACTCGGCCAGTTCAGGGGCGGTCCCGATGCGGCCCATCGGTACGCCTCTCCCCAACCGCTCGCGCAGTGTCTCAACCGGGATGCTCGCATCGAGTTGCATCAGCATCGGTGTCTCAATGAGGCCCGGGAGTACGCAATTGACGCGCACATTGTGGGGGGCGGCCTCGACCGCCGCGGCGCGAGCCAGACCCAGCACGCCATGCTTGGAGGCCACGTAGGCGACATTGTTGGGCATGCCTCGTTCGCTCGCCAGGCTGCCGGTCACCAGGATGCTGCCGCGACGGCGCTCAATCATGCCCGGCAACACGCGCTTCATGGCCCAGAACACACTGGTGAGATTCGTTCGAATCACGGCTTCGAAAGTCTGCTCGTCGTAAGCTCCCAGGGGAGCGAATGCTCCGCCGGTCCCCGCATTGGCAAACAAACAGTCGATGGGTCCGAACCGTCCTTCGGCCGCATCGATCGCGGCGCTCAGCGCGAGGTGATCGGCAACATCGGCACAGGCATGAGCGGCGCTTCCGCCCGCGCGACCAATCGCACCGGTCACATCGAGCAGCGCAGCCTCATTGCGCGCCACCAGGAAAACTCGCGCGCCACGCTCGGCCAGCAGCTCCGCGGTTGCCCGGCCGATGCCGGTAGAGGCGCCGGTGACGAGCACGTGGCGAGCCTCCAGGCCGGTCACGACAGCCCGCTCACAAGAGGCCACTCACGACAGTCGCCCATGGAGTCCGCTGGCACGAGTCCGCTCGAGACAGTTCACCCATGGCAGTTCGCTGCCGCGAGCCGGCTCGAGGGCCGATGGGCGTTCGCCAACGCGAATCCGCTCATGTGAGCCCTAGAACGCGCGCTGCGTTGTCCTTGATGATTCCCGCCAGCACCTCCTCCTTGAATCCAACCTGCCCGGCTGCCTCGATCCACTTGTCAGGGCGGATCAGCGGAAAGTCCGATCCGAACAACATCTTCTTTTTCAACTGGCCGTTGGCGTACTGGATGATCTGCGGATGCAGATATTTCGGACTCCAACCCGACAGGTCGATGTACACGTTGTCCTTGTGCAGCGCCATGGACAGACTTTCATCCACCCAGGGCCAGCCCGGATGGGCCAGGATGATCTTCATGTCGGGAAAATCCACCGCCACATCGTCAATCAACATCGGCTGACCCCATTTCAGGCGCACGCCGCCCCCGCCGCGCATGCCGGTGCCCATGCCTGAATGACCGGTGTGAAAAATGACGGGCAGGCGGTGTTCCGCCAGGACCTCGTACAGGGGATAGGCGATCCGGTCAGCCGGATGGATGTCCTGCATGATGCTGTGAAACTTGAAGCCGCGGATCCCATGATGCTCCACGAGATCCCGCGCCTCGCGCGCACCCATCTTGCCCTTGCGCGGGTCGATCGAAGCAAACGGAATGACAATGTCAGCGTTGCCGGCGGCGTACTCGGCGATCTCATAGTTACTGACCCGCTTGGCGCCGATGGCGCTTTCGCAGTCGACCGTGAACAGGCAGAAGGCGATCTGCTGCTCACGGTAGAGCTCGATAATCTGCGGGATTTTCGGCCGCTCCCGCGGCGCCTTGAAATACTTCGAGGCTGCATCGAAAAACTGGCCCATCACCGCATCCTCCGGATCGTGACAGGACACCTCGGCATGGACATGCACATCAATGGCGCGAATTCTGGATAGATCGATCACTCGGGCACCTCCGCCGTGGCGGCACGCTCATCCGGGCCGGTCCGCTCGCCGGCCGCGAGGGCTTCGACGAGCCGGTTGTAGAGCGTCACACCCATATCCGCGCTGGTCGGCAGAACTTTGCGGGCGGCAGTGTTGTTGATTACGCGCTGCTGCGCTTCAATCATGATCCGGTCCTCGGTGAAGGCACGATTCGCAATCCCCATCAGAACATCGCGCAGCGCTTCATCACCTTGACCCCGACGCGGCCCCCAACTGAAAAAATAGCGCGCCGTCCGGTCTGTGAGCGGCGTAACTGCCTGGCTCGTAAAGGTCATACCCTCCCCTGCAAGCGTCGCGGGCGGCGCCTGCTGTTGGCAGGCCGCGGCGGTTCCCGGCGGATAGGCGGCGCTCGACATGAGCAAAATGCCGGGAATCCAGAATTCATACGCGGACCAGACATCGGCCTTGCCCTCCCCGCGAGCGCGCATTCGCGGCTCGCCCACGATCCAGCGCTCAAATCGTACACCGCGATCGAGCGCCGTGACATGGGGCCGGCTCTTCGCCCAGGTCTCACTGGCTCCGAAGCTCTGAGCGTGAACATAACTCAAGTGCGAGAAATCGCACAGATTGTCGCAAATGAGGCGCGCTTCCGCGGCGTAATCCATTTGGCCGTGCCCGAGTATCCAGTCCGGATCGGACAGGCCGACCGCTGGCGGAATCGAGCTGGCATCGGCCCGCGCCGCATCGCCCATCCAAACCCAGATCCAGTCATGCCGTTCCACGATGGGGTAGCTGCGCACCCGGGCCCGCGCCGGAACCCGGTTCTCGCCCGGGATTTCCACAACCCGGCCATCGGGGTCATACAACATGCCATGATACATACAACGCAATCGCTCACCCTCGCAGCGACCCAGTGAGAGTGGTGCAAAGCGATGTACGCAGCGATCCTCCAGGGCTACCAGCTTCCCTGACGGGGCGCGGTAGATAACGAGCGACTCGCCCAATATGCATAGCGCGAACGGCTTGGATACTTCGAGGTCACAGCTCCAGGCCGCGACATACCAGGCGTTTCGAACGTATGCCATGATGATCCTCAGGACAACATTTTGGGGCCCGTCTGTTTCGCGGCCTCGATCTCCGCCGCCCGATCCCGCTTGATGGGAACGTCGCGCCCCGCCTGGACCGCGGGCCTGTCCCCCACTTTCGCCAGCCAGCGCTGCAGATTCGCAAACTCCGCGATACTCACTCCGGACCACTCATAACCGGAAACCCAGGGCCACAGCGCCATGTCGGCAATTGAATAGTCGCCGGCAATGTAGTCGAGGGCTGCGAGTTGTTGATCGAGGATGCCGAACAGGCGCGTAACCTCACGTTGGTAGCGATCGATGGCAGGCTGGATCTTTTCCGGGAAGTAACGCAGAAACACGTTCGCCTGGCCCATCATCGGCCCGACCGCCGACATTTGAAACATCAGCCACTGGATGACGCGGCTTCTGCCTTGCACGTCGTGCGGCAGGAAGCGCCCGGTTTTTTCCGCCAGGTAGATGAGGATCGCGCCCGACTCGAACAGCGCGAAACCATCATCGAGCAGTGTCGGAATGCGGCCATTGGGATTCAACTTCACATACCAGGGGGATTTCTGCTCATTGCTCGCGAAATCCACCACTTTGACTTCATAAGGCAAGCCCATTTCCTCGAGCGCAATCGAGATCTTCCAGCCGTTCGGTGTTGGCGCGGTGTACAGCGTAAATGCCATGAGCTACTCCCAAACCTGTTGACTCACAAACACGCAACTGAAGATTCAGCCCCAGCGGTTGATCTCCGGACCGGGTGCCCAAACATGGGCGGGATCCGGGCCCCGGGCGAGTGACATTGCCCGCGCCACCGCCGGCCGCGCCCGCACGCGGTTCATCCAGTCCGCCGTGAGCGGACGGTCGGCAAACGCGGACGGCACCAACTCGACCATGCCGGCCAACCAGGCATAGCTTTCGAGGTCCGCGATGGAAAACCCGCCTATCAGCCACGCGGAACTCGCGAGCCGTGCTTCAATCTTCGCGACGGCCTGCGCGATCTTCGCCTCGCAGTCGGCGAGCTTTTCGTCGGCAACGCTGCCTTCACCCGCAATCCTGGCGACCGTGCCCTGCCATCGTTCGCGCAGGTCGAGGCTGTCGATCCGGGCAAGTGTCGTGGGGTCACAGTTCGGCGGATACCTGCTGCAGCCAACATACGCGGCGGCGGGCGCGGTGCGTTCAATCAATTGACGGCACCAGCTCATCATCTCCCAGCGAGCATAGGAATCCGACGGCCGCAGCGGGTTATCCTGACTCAGCTCATCGAAATAACAGGCAATGAAGACGGAATCCGTCATCGCCTCGCCGTCCACGACGACGACCGGACCTTCGCCTTCAACACTCAATGCTACTTCGGGTTGCCGTGCAAATGGCAGGTTGTGACGCTGCCCCCGCGCAAGATCGATGTGAATCAGCTCAGCATCGAGGCCCTTCTCGAAAAGCGCTGCAAGCACCGTGAGTGACGGTCCATTGGGCTCGCCATGATAGACCGTCATCCTCATGGCTGCTCCAGGATGGCGACACGCTTTACCATGGCCGTCCGACCCATCGCCCAACACGCTTTGACCGCCGGCCGCGCGTAGATGGCGCGCAACCATCGCAGGATGTTCGGCGTCAATTGATCATTGCTGAGCGTTGGCTGTGATAGCGGCAGCGCATACGCAAGGTTGAATCCGTTGATATCCGCAAGACTGTATTGATCGCTCGCCAGCCACTCCCGCTTGCCGAGCTCAGTCTCCAACACGCGAATGCCAAGTGCCACGCGGCGTTGTGACTCCCGCATCTCCGCATCGCCGAATAACCCATAGATCGCTTTGCGCCACGCCACCCGGCGCTCCGGCAACGGGATCCGGTCGATTGCGGCTTGCAACTCACCGGGGTCCTTCGAGCGCACCGCCGGACCCACGAAGACATTCCAGCCGATCATGGAAAAGCTCGGTCCGAGCCACTGGTCCAGCCACTTCATCCACCAACGCATGCGCCACCGGTCCTGAGGATCCTTCGGCACGAGTGTCGGACCCGAGAACGCCTCATCCACATATTCCATGATCGCCGTCGACTCCGTGAGCACCCGGGCTCCGTGTGTCATGGCCGGAATCGTTCCCTGGGGATTGATTGCCAGATAGTCGGGACGGTGTTGATCGAAATTGAGCAGATCGAGATAGTGGCTGTGAAATGCCACGCCCTTTTCCATCAGGGCAAGCATGGGCTTGCCGGAATTGGCATTGGGTTCCCAGTGGAACAGCGTCACGTCGCTCATGGCCCCCTCGCGCCGAAAATGGCCGCCAGCGGCCATTTTCGAAATCAGACGATTTGTAAGCGTTGCATACCATTTGCGTAGTCCGCCGGTCAAGCACTATGATGCCGGCGGCAGCGGCCAACTCAGTTACAAAAGCGATGCCGCGAAAGGGTTTACAGCATGTTTGTGCAGAATCAGTGGTATGTTGCAAGTTGGGATCACGAGATCGACCGGACCCCTTTCGCCCGCACCATCTGCGGCCAACCACTGGTGTTTTATCGGAAATTCGACCGAACTGTGGTGGCACTGCACGATGCGTGTCCGCATCGGCTGTTACCCCTGTCCATGGGCATCAAGGAAGGCGACCACATCCGCTGCCGCTACCATGGACTGTTACTCAACAGCGAGGGCCAGGCGGTTGAGATGCCGGTCCCCACCGAACGGGCTCACAAGAGCATTTGCACCCGCTCCTATCCGGTTGCCGAGCGGCACCGCTTCGTGTGGGTGTGGATCGGCGACGCCGGGAAGGCAGACGAGGCTCTGATTCCCGACTTCTGGCCCTGCTCACGTCCCGATTGGACCTTCGACGGCGGTTACTTCCCGATCCAATGTGACTATCGACTGGTGATCGATAACCTCATGGATCTGTCCCACGAAACCTACACTCACCAGGGATCCATCGGGCAGCGCGAGATTCTGCAAGCGCCGATACAGACCCACACTGAGGGCGATCGCGTCATTGTCTCGCGGTGGATGCCCAACATCGAGGCGCCGCCCTTCTGGCGCGACGCGCTCAAGAAGGACGGCCCGGTCGATCGCTGGCAGATCTGTCATTTTCTACCGCCATCCTCGGTCATCATCGATGTCGGTGTTGCACCCGCGGGTGCGGGCGCGAGCCTCGAGAATCACGATCAGGGTGTGCGGGGTTTTGTCATCGATGCGCTCACCCCCGAGACCGGGACAACCAGTCACTATTTCTGGGGCATGGCGCGCAATTTTGATATCGGTGATGCCGGCTTCACAGCGCGTTTCAAGAACCAGCAGGGTGCCGTTTTTCTGGAAGACGTGGCCGTACTCGAAGCCCAGCAACGCTCCATTCTCGCCAATCCGCACCTCAAGTTGCGGGCGTTCAACATCGATGCGGGTGGGGTGCGGGCACGTCACGTCATCGACCGGATGGTTAATCAAGAGGTCACATAGGCAACCGAGGCCATGCGAGCTGCCGTATTTCGTGCGTTGGATCTGCCTCTGTCGATGGAGGACGTTGCGGACCCCTGCCCGTCAGCAAATGAAGTGGTAATTCAGGTTGCACGCTGCGGCATTTGCGGCAGTGACCTGCACATGACGCGCGAGCCCGCCTTTGGCGTGGCCCCCGGGACTGTCCTGGGCCACGAATTCGCAGGAGAGGTGGTCGAGGTCGGAAGTTCCGCCGAGGGACTCAAACCGGGCGACCTCGTCGCTGTTGCTCCCATTCGCGGCTGTGGTTACTGCCCCTCCTGCCGCAACGGCGAACCTGCCTGGTGCACACAAATGTCATTGCAAGGCGGCGGCTATGCTCAATATGCGCTGGCAACCGACCGGCAATGTTTGAAGCTTCCAGCGACGACCTCGACCGAAGAAGGCGCGTTGGTTGAGCCGCTGGCAGTTGCCCTTCACGGGGTCGCCCTTTCCGGCCTCAAAGCCGGGGATCGCGTGCTGATCATGGGCGCGGGACCGATTGGTCTCGCCGTGGCCTATTGGGCCCGACGCCATGGGGCCACCCGCGTCGCGGTGAGCGATTTGAGCCCATTTCAATCCAAACTCGCAGTGCAGATCGGCGCCACTGCATTCGTGCAATCCACAGGCGACGTCGTTGCCCAGGTGAACGCGGCTCTGGGAGGCGCTCCGGATGTTGTGTTTGAATGTGTAGGCAGGCCGGGCGTTCTGGCGGAAGCGCTCGAGCACGTCAGGCCTCGTGGCAGCATCGTGATACTGGGCCTATGCACTTCAATGGACAGTTTCGTACCGTTTCGCGCGGTATCGAAGGAGGTCAAGTTCATTACGTCAGCATTTTTCAACGTGCGCGAATACCAGACGGCGCTCGACACCCTGGATGGGGGAAGCTCGGCTGCGCGCTTGCTCATCACGGATACAGTGCCACTCTCCGAGCTGCCGGTGGTGTTTGAGAAACTGCGACAACGTACTTCCCAATGCAAGGTCATGGTACGCCCATGAAGATCAGCGAACTTTTCAAGGTCGAGGGTTATGGAGTCGTGGTCACCGGCGGTGCCAGCGGAATCGGCCTGGCATACGCTGAAGCGCTGGCTGAAAACGGCGCGCGCGTGACCATTCTGGATATCGATGCGCACGGAATCGAGAGGGAATCGCAGCGACTGAGGGAGCTGGGATACTCAGTACGGGGCGAAGTTGTCGACGTCCGTGACAGCGGGGCCATCGACAGTGCGTTCGACTCCGCGTTGCGAGCACATCAACGCCTGGACGTTGTTTTCGCAAACGCCGGTATCGACTCCGGGCCCGGTTTCCTGGGGAGCTGGACGGGGACCGAGCGGCAGCGAAATCCCGCGGGTAGCCTGGAAAGCTACACCAACGAGCGTTGGAACAGGGTCATCGAAACCAACCTCAACTCGACGTTCGCCACGCTCCGCGCGGGAGCGCGGCTCATGCGGCCACGCAGATCCGGCCGCATGATCGTCACGACTTCGGTTGCTGCCTACCAATGCGAGCCGGCCATCGGGGCGGCATATATGGCGGCAAAGGCAGGCGCGGCACACTTGATGCGTTGTATCGCGCAGGAGCTGGCCGCGGATGGGATTACGGTCAACGCCATCGCCCCCGGCTTTTTTGTCACCAACATCGGCGGCGGTCACGCCAAACAGCCCCAGGTGCAAGCGGCCATGAGCAACACCATACCCATGCACCGTGTTGGTTTTCCTCAGGATATCAAAGGCCTGGCGCTGTTCCTCGCATCTGCGGCATCGGCCTACGTGACCGGTCAACAGATCACCATCGATGGCGGCTGGACCCTGGGCGTGGCAGACTGAGCCGCCGCTAATACACACCGGGGCGCGACTCGCGCCGCCTTGCCAACACACCAGGCGCAGTCTCCCGCAACCCAAATGCCAACACACCGCCCACCAGGGTCAGGCACAACATCATCCAGAGGGGCGCCTGGAGGCCGGCGCGATCCGCGGCAACACCTGCGGCAAAAGGTGCGAGGACGCCACCGATCACCTCACCCGTCCCCATGCACAGGCCAAGCACGGTCGCCGTGTGTGACGGGTCGACACTCTCGGACGGGATGGTTGCCATGAACAGGGGAAACACTCCATTGAGCCCCCAGCCAACGAAGAAGATGGCCGCCAACACCCAGACGGAGCCGTCGAAAAACATCGCCCCGAGGGGCAGGATGACTCCCAACAGCGGCATGACAATCATCACCGGCCGCCGCCCGATGCGATCCGACAGCGCGGAAATCGCAAAGGCACCGATGGTTGCCGAGATCCCCAAGGTGCCCATGAGCCAGCCCATCGTCGCCGCATCGAAGCCACGTACCCGAGTCAGATACAGTGGCATGAAGGCCCAGCAGACCACCAGGTACGAAACCAGGAGCACGCCCATCACGGCGCAAATCCAGACATTGCGTTCACGCAGTGCGGCGCGCATCGTGAGCTTTCCAGTTGCTGCGTGCGACGGCAACGGCTCCGACGGCTCGCGAACACATCGCCACAGCAATAATGCAGCGATCAGCCCGGGGGCGCCGGCCAGGAAAAACGCATGCCGCCAGCCGTATGCGGCGGCAACATTGACCAGCAACACCGGTGCTACAAACGAACCCAGCAGGTTTGAGCCGAAATTCTGCGTGACCCCCATCGCGAGCCCGCGATGCTCGGGCCGGATCTGCGCGGCCACCATCGATTGGCTGATCGGCATGATCCCACCCTCGGCAACCCCCATCAGAAGGCGTGCACCCAGCAACATCGCGAACGAGGCGGCGATGCCGGAAAGAAATGAGCACGCGGAAAAGGCGAGCGTGGCGAGAATGAGCCAGCGCTTGCGATGGCCCGTCCGGTCCGAGATATACCCGATTCCAAACGCCGCCAGGGCCCAGGTCAACGACAACGCCCCCGCGAGAATTCCAACCTGTGTATTGCTCAACCGCAGATCCGGCTGCGTGAAAGGCATCAGGAAGTTGAGCGCATTGCGGTCGAAGAACACGATCCCGAAATTGAGGCTCAACAATGCGACCAGCAACACCTGGTAACTCGCGCCCGGGGTCGTTGTGTTGGACTGAGCGGCGGCCACTGGCTGCATGGGAGAGGTTCCGTGACAACAGCTGATGCAACTACTGTAAACGATTGGAAGCGGATGTACCGGGCACTTTGGCGCATCCGCCTGTTCGAAGGCCAGGTCCAACGGCTTGCGGCCCTGGGTGAAGTTCCGGGTTTTCCGCACTTGTCGACCGGCCAGGAGGCCGTGGCAGTCGGGGTTTGTGAGCATCTCACCCGCGCGGACGTATTGTTCACGAGCCATAGAGGCCACGGGCACACTCTCGCGAAAGGCAGCGACCTGCGAGCCGTGTTTGCGGAGATCATCGGCCGCGACACCGGGCTCTGCCGTGGCCGAGGTGGCTCGATGCATCTCGTTGATGCAGCCAATGGCATGCTCGGCGCAACCGGTGTTGTAGGAGGCAACCTGCCCCTGGCCGCCGGCGCGGCCTGGGCCGCCCAGATTGCATCCGCGACCCGAGGCGACACCTCCATCAGCGTCGTGTTCTTCGGTGACGGCGCGACGGGCGCCGGCGTCTTTCACGAAACAATGAATCTCGCGGCGCTCTGGAAGCTGCCCCTGCTGTTCGTTTGCGAAAACAACGGGTATGCGGAATTCACCAGCCGGGAGGAACATTCCAACGTGCAGCAGGCCAGTGCCTTCGCGAAGCCGTATGCCATGCCTGCTGTCACCATTGATGGCAACGATCTACTTGCCGTACACACGGCGGCTGGCAACGCTATCGCGGAGATGCGACGCGGGTCAGGGCCCTACTTTCTCGAATGTATGACCCATCGGATGGCCGGTCACTTCGTGGGCGATGCCCAACACTACCGCTCGAAGGACGAGCTGGCTGCACTGAAGGAGAAATGCCCGATTGAGCGCTTACAGCGCTATCTGCTCGCGCGGGGCGTGCCGGAAAGTGAGCTCGTTGCGATCGGGGAGGAAGCGCGCCAGGAAGTATTGCAGGCGGTTGCGCACGCGCGTGCCGATCCCCGGCCCGATCCTTCGACCGTACACGAGTTCGTTTATAGCGCTGCCTGCCTTGCCGGTCAGCCGGGGTTGCTGCCGTGAGTCAGACATTCATCGAAATTCTGCGGCGTGCGCTCGATGAGGAATTGGCGCGTGACCCCGCGATACACCTGTTAGGCGAGGATGTCGCGGCGGGTGGCGCGTTCGGTGTTACGAGCGGGCTCGCCGGAAAATACGGCGAACAGCGGGTACGCAACACGCCCATCAGTGAAGCGGCGATCACGGGCCTGGCAGCGGGGGCTGCGCTGTGCGGCCTGCGGCCGGTGCTGGAGATCATGTTTATTGATTTCGCCACGCTGGCGCTGGACTGTCTCGTCAATCAATGCGCCAAGTATCGCTACATGTCGGGCGGACAACTCGCGGTACCGATGGTGGTTCGCACCCAGGCAGGCGCAGCCGGTGGCGCGGCCGCCCAACACTCCCAGAGCCTGGAAGCCTGGTTCATTCACGTACCGGGACTGGTTGTCGTTGCACCCTCATCCCCCGCGGAGGCCTACGGCTTGCTGAAAAGCGCCATCCGGCTGGGCGACCCTGTTCTGTTTATCGAACACAAACGGCTCTACACCCTGAGGGAAGAGCTGCCCGCGAATTACGAACCGCCGGCGATCGGCAAGGCGCGGATCGCGCGCGTCGGCACCGATGTTACTTTGATTACATATTCGGCGATGGTCCACAACGCGTTGCAGGCCGCCGACGAGCTTGCGCGCGGGCACGGAATTTCGGTTGAAGTGATTGATTTACGTACACTCGTTCCCCTGGACATGGCAACCATCGCCACCTCGGTCACGAAGACTCACCGTGTTGTGATTACGCACGAGGCGGTCATGAACGGCGGCGTGGGCGCGGAGATTGCGGCGCGCATCGGCACTGAGTTGTTCGATGAGTTGGACGCGCCCGTCATTCGCCTCGGCTGCCCGTTCTCGCCCATCCCGTTTGCCCCCGAGCTCGAGAAGGCGCTGTTGCCAGGCACGGCGGATATCGTGCAGGCTGTGCGCAACTCGTTCGCTTGACCACTTGGCTGCTGGAGAAACGGGAAGTGACGCGGGTGGCACTGGAAATTCCGAAAGTCGGGCTGGTGATGGAAAGCGCCCGACTGATCCGCTGGCTCAAGAACGTGGGCGAAGTGGTGGCGCAGGGCGAGCCCCTACTCGAGCTGGAGACGGAGAAGTCCGTCGTTGAAATCGAGTCGACCGAGAGCGGCCGGCTGGTGGAAATCCTGTTGGAGGCGAACCAGGAGGCCCGGGTCGGCGACCGCGTCGCCTGGATTGAAAATGACACAGTTGACGCAGCGGACAAACGAGCGTCACCGCCGCCGTTCGCCAGTGGGCCAAACCAGACCGCGGCACCAAGGTCGGCCGGCGACGCACCGAGTTCACCGCTGATCATTGGGCCAGACACGCCGGCGACACCAACAGCCGTGGCCAACGCCGGTCGCATCATAAGCTCACCTGCTGCGAGGCGCCTCGCCGCTACCCACGCCGTAGACCTGCGGCAAGTCGAGGGCACCGGCCCCCGAGGCCGGGTGCAGATGATTGACGTGCGCCGGGCCGTCGACTCGCGAGCCGCACCCATGACCGCCGTCCTGAGGACGCAAACATCGGCAGGTGCGGCCTCCGGCCAACCGCCACTATCTGGCATGCGACGAGCCCTGGCGCGGTCGATGACATTGAGCAATTCCACGGTCCCGCAATTTACAGTCGAGCGTGCCGTTGATTGGACCTCGGTTGACGAGGCGCGCGCCGAAACACGGGGAAACCTTCAGGTTCCCTCCATCAACGATTTTATCCTGCAGGCCATGGCCGCCACGCTCCTTGCGTTTCCGGCGTTAAATGCCACCTTCTCGGGAGATGCCAACTCGGCTGATGCGAGTATCGTCCCGGCGAGCGGCGCTCACATCGGCCTGGTGGTTGCTGTTGAGAACGGTTTACTCGTGCCCGTTTTACATGGCGTCGAACAGCTCGGGCTCGCCGAGCTGACGCGCCGACGCCGCGCAATCGTTGAACGTGCATTGACGCGCACGCTGAAGCGAGAGGAACTGGAGGGGGCGACGATCAGTCTCTCCAACCTGGGGGCCCGCGGGCCGGATCGTTTCAATGCGCTCATCAACCCGCCGCAATCGGCCATCCTTGCCGTCGGGCGCCGGGCAGACCGCGTCGTTGCACTGAACGGCGGCATTCACGTGCGGCCTGTCTCCCAACTTGCGCTGACAGTGGATCACCGTGTCGCCGATGGCCGTCTCGCCTCGGACTTCCTGGCGTTCCTGGTGGATATGCTGGAAGGCGATGTCTGGCGCCTGAGCTGAACGAGGAGCACACGTATGACACAACCGGTGCAACTTCTCGGGTCGTTTTGGACCCTGGCGGTCGGGGCTGATCCCAAGGGCGAGGCATACTGTGCGCACGACTTTCGCCTGCGTGTTCAAACAGCCGCCGAGGCTGGATTCACGGCCATGGGTTTCTGGCACACCGACCTCCAAGAAATCCGCAGAAAATACAGCTTTGTGGAAATGAAGCACATTCTGGACGGCCACGGCATTACTCACATCGAGCTGGAGTGGCTGCTGGACTGGTTCTGCACCGACCAACGCAGAGTCGCTTCGGACCAAACCCGCACACTGCTGCTCGATGCCGCGGAAGCGCTCGGCGCCGATCACATCAAGATTGGCGATCTCGGCAATGACTGTGCCAATGTTGCACAGATGACAGAAGCATTCGCTCCGTTGTGTCACCAGGCGGCCGAGCGCGGCACCAACGTGTTGTTTGAAATGCTGCCGGCGCAATTCTCGCGCGCGCCCTCGCTCGATGACGTGGTAGCGATCTGCAGCGGCGCAGGTGCAGCCAACGGCGGAATCATGTTGGACAATCTACATCTGCAGCGCACCGGGACCCCGCCGCAGGACATCGTGCGTAAGATCGGGGGTCACGTTCCGCTCGGTGTTGAAATCAACGATGGCACACTCGCCATGCCGGTGGATCTGGAGGATTCCGTCATCAACAAGCGCCTGCTGCCAGGTGACGGCGAATTCGACATCGACGCATTCCTGCACGCGGTGTGGACGCAGGGCTATACCGGCCCGATCGGGGTCGAAGTGCTGAACGAGTACATCCGCAAATGGCCCTTGCAGACCGCGGCGACGGAAGCATTTGCGAAAACGCA